>Ga0209181_10005826_pt1 | contig 17614 bp, 19 predicted proteins | sample MAT05_FD_187208 | JGI IMG/M metagenome (GOLD analysis project Ga0209181, IMG submission 187208) | Freshwater microbial communities from Lake Fryxell liftoff mats and glacier meltwater in Antarctica - MAT-05 (SPAdes) (version 2) | ecosystem: Environmental > Aquatic > Freshwater > Ice > Liftoff...
TCCGGCTGATTTGGGCTCCCCACGACGCGGTGCGAGAGGTGACCAAGGATGAGGTTTTAACCCCGGGCGGGGGTGCTGTTCGGCAGAGCTCGGTGGTCTCATCACCGCATAACGGCGAAACACGAGTGTGATGAGGGCGGGGCGCCGGCCGAAATGCCGGCGCCTCGCTACTCTACCGCCTTTGCGTTAAAATCCGTCTCTTTTCGGTCCATTTCAACCCGTTCGGTGCTCTAGCCACGGGCGGCGGCCTCATCCACCGGCCGGCTCAACAGGGTCGGGTCGGCGCTGGCTCACCGAGACGGCGATCGAATGCCCTCCGCCATCACGCTTATCGCGTCGCGCCGCGCCGGGGCCTACACTCCCGGCGCCGCCGATGCCCCAACTCCATGTTCACCATGGCGCCGTCCGGCGCGCGCTCAAGGCCGACGGGTGGACGGTCACCCACGACCCGTACACGCTCGCGATCGGCAGCCAGAACGTCTTCGTCGACCTGGGCGCGGAGCGCATGATCGCGGCGATGCGAGGCTCCGAGCGGATCGCCGTCGAGGTGAAGAGCTTCATTGGGCGCTCGTCGGTGGCGGACCTGGAGCAGGCGCTCGGCCAGTACCTCCTCTCCCGCGTGCTGCTCACGCGCCAGGAGCCCGAGCGAACCCTGTTCCTGGCGGTCCCGCTCAGCGCGTACGACGGCGTGCTCAGCTCCGCGCTCGGGAACGTCGTGGTCGAGGAGTACGATGTCCGCCTCCTGGTGGTGGACGTCGACAACGTGAGGATCGAACGATGGCGCAAGTGAACGAGTACGCAAACATCGTCAAGCGCATCATCCGTGAGTACGGCGCGGTGAAGCCCTCGGTCGGTGATATCCGCGTGGAGACCGTCTGCGACGACGCGCAGGGGCACTACGAGCTCGTCTACAGCGGCTGGAGCCGCTCGACGCGGGTGCACGGCCCGGTGCTCCACCACGACGGGAAGGTCTGGGTCGAGCACGACGGCACGAGCCCCGGCGTCGTCGACGATCTGCTGGCGGCGGGCATCCCTGCGGAGCACGTTGTGCTCGCGTTCCAGCCCCCGAACGTGCGCCCGCACACGGGGTTCGCGACCGGCTGAGCCATCAACCGAAGAAGGTCGACGATGCCGTGCTCGCGGCGAAGGCCGCCCTGCAAGCGCTTCCACCGCGGCAGAGAGCGCCTTCGAAGAAAAACGGGAACCATTCGGCCGGCCGTGACTCTCAACTCCGCGAGGTGATTGATGTTTTCGTCATCAGCACCCTTTTTCACCGAGGCGGCAACGAGGAGGTCAACATGGCAGGCGTGGACGTAGGACCCCAGGGCGGGCACAAGCGGGCGACGAACAGCGATATCAACATGGTCCCGTTTATCGATCTGCTGTTCGTCACTGTCGCGTTCCTCCTGATCACCGCGGTCTGGGTGACGAACTCGCGGATCACCGCCGACGCGCAGGTGCCGGGGAAGGACTCCTGCGGCGCGGACTGCACCACGGTCACCGAGAAGGTGCTCCACGTCAGCATTGGAGAGAATGACTTTGCCCTCGCCTGGAAGCAGGCGGGCACCGTGCTGAGCGAGGTCCGTGTCCCCAAGGACCACGCGCAGGGCGGGGCTGAAGAGGGCCAGCAGGTGCGCTACCCCGATCTCGCCAAGGCGATCGCGACGGAGTGGAATGCGCGCGGCGCCCACATGGATCCCTCGGATCGGAAGCCGGATCAGGTCATCCTCCACACCGACAACAAGACTCCTTTCAAGGAGCTTGTCGCGGTGCTCGACGCCGTCAATGGCACCAAGCGCGATCTGCGCATGTCCGACGGCAAGACGGTGAAGATGCCCGCCTTCAATTCGACGTTCGCGGTGCGGTAGACGGGGCTATCTCCGTTATCCGCTCCCAGCCGAGGAAGCCTCGGCGCGTCGTCACGGTGAGCGCCTGGCGCTCGGCCAACCTCGAGTAAACGCTGCTCCCGATCTTCAGCTCGATCGTCTCCTCGCCCGGGTGCCAGGAGACGAGCGTGACATGATAGGAGGAGTTCTTTCCCGTGGTGTGGCGCAGCCTCTTCACCTGCGTCTCGTGGGCCACGGGGGTGGAGGTGTCGAGGACGCCGTTGAAGATCAAGAGTAGATCGGCGCCCCCGAGCGGCAGCCCGATCGCGAGCGAGACGGCGCAGGTCACGAGATCGCGCAACGAGACGGAGCGGCCGCGGAGGATCCAGACGAGGAGCGGCAGCGAGACGACCCAGAGCGCCACTCCGCCCAGGAAGGCCGTCGCGTAAAGGTCGGAGCCAATCGGCTCCCAGAGCCAGTCGACCAGGTAAAAGAGAGGCCAGCTCACGATCGCGCCGAGGACGGTGAAGACGGGGAGCAGGCCGGCGAAGGTACGGTTGTGGCCGGGGCCCTGGAGCGGGGGAATCGCCTCGGCGGCGGCGCCGAGCGTGTCGAGCAGCGCGGTGAGGCTGTCGGGCGCGAGCAGATCCTCGCTCGTCAGCGGGAGCTCGGCGCCGAGGTCGCCCGCGTCATCGAGCGTGAGCGAGGCGCACCCGAGCGTGAGGCATCGGAGCACGCTCGCCCGCGTGATCGGATCGGCGAGCGCGGCGAGCACCAGGGCGTCGGTCGCCTCCGACTCCACGTAGATGCGCTCGTCGAACTCGGCGTCGCCGGTCTGGGTCTCGCGGTTGATCCGCAGCGATTTTCCCGTGCGATCGAGCCTCGTCTCCAGGCGGAGGATCAGCGGCGCCGGGCTGGTGATGCGCGGGCGCGCGGCGCCGCGAAAGGGGCCCCCGATCGGCGCTGCGCCGCGCTTGATCATCGGCGGCTGCGCGAGCGGACCGGCGGGCGTGGTGATGTGGAGCTTCGGAGGCGTGCTCTTCCCGGGGGTGATCCACGCGACCACAAAGCGGCGCTGGGCGCGCTCGACGTGGGTGCGCTCGTCGGTGATCTCGGCCCCGATAGAGCGCGCGCGCGCGAGGAACAGCTCGTGGGAAGGGACCGCGCTCGCGGCGGCCGAAGGAGGGGTGGCCATTCCCACCACGGTAGAGCACGCCAGCCATTCTCGGGTAGCTCCGCGGTGCGCGCGCATCCCTGGTACGCTCCCGCAATGACGATCTCCTCCCTCGGGAGCGCGCTCTTCGCGCTCGCCCCCAGACGCGGGCCCGACGGCGACGTCGGCTCTTCTGATCCGGCCCTCGACACCGCCATCCTCGTGCTCTTCGGCGCGGTCGGCGTCGTCGTGGTCTTCGCGCTGACGCTGCTCGTGCTGCGCCGGTTTCTCTTCATTTGCAGGCCGAACGAGATCCTGGTCTTCAGCGGGCGGAGCCATCGCCTCAAGGATGGGACGACGAGCGGCTACAAGATCCTCCACGGCGGGCGCGCCCTGCGGCTCCCGTTCCTCGAGAGCATCAGCCGCATGGATATGCGCCTCTTCCCCGTCGAGGTCTCGGTCCACAACGCCTACTCGCGCGGCGGGATCCCGCTCAGCGTCCACGCCATCGCCAACGTCAAGATCTCCAGCAACGACGTCGGCGTGCGCAACGCGGTGGAGCGCTTCCTCGGCGCGACGCAGGCGTCGATCGCCACCGCGGCGCAGCAGACGCTCGAAGGCGTGCTCCGCGAGGTCGTCTCGCAGCTCACGCCCGAAGAGGTCAACGAGGATCGGCTCAAGTTCGCCCACACCCTCGTGGAGAACGCGCGCGACGATCTCGACAAGCTCGGGCTCGAGCTCGACGTGCTCAAGGTGCAGCACGTGGCCGACGACCAGCAGTACCTCGTCAACCTCGGTCGCGGGCAGATCGCGACGATCCTCCGCGACGCGGCCAACGCCGAGAACCAGGCCAACCAGGCCGTGGCCGAGGCCCACGCGACCCAGCGTCAACGCGCGGAGACAGCGCAGAAGCGGGCCGAGACGGTGATCGTCCAGGCCAAGAACGGCTACCGCGGAGAGATCGCCAAGCTTGAGGCCGAGGCCAAGCAGGTGGAGAACGAGGCCGCCGTCGCCGCCGAGACCGAGCGCGCGATCGCCGAGCAAGAGCTGCAATCGCTCCGCTCCGAGATGGAGAAGCTGCGCCTGCACTGCGACGTGATCTTGCCGGCCGAGGCCAAGCGAAAGTCGATGGAGCTCAAGGCCCGCGGGGACGCGGCGCCGACGATGGAGAACGGCAAGGCCGTGGCCGAGGCGCTCCGCCTCGTCGCGCAGGAGTGGACCAACGCCGGCCCGATCGCGCGCGAGGTCTACGTGCTCCAGCAGCTCCGCAACCTCGTCACCGCCGCCGCCGCGCGCGTGGCGCGGGCCGAGGTGGAGAACCTGCAGATCGTCGCGGGGGATCAGGTCGAAGCGTACAGCGCCGTCGTCGCCATGCACCCCGCCGCGGTCGCGCGCGTGCTCGAAGAGACGGGGCGCGCCATCGGGATCGACGTCGCGGGCCTGCTCGCCCCGGCGCTCCGCACCGTCACCGTCAGCGAGAAGGCGAGCCTGTCATGAGCGGCATCATCACCGTCCTGTTCCTCACCGCGCTCGTCGTGGTCGGGTTCGTCGTCTACACGCTGAAGAACCTGCTCCTCGTCAGCTCGCCCAACGAGGTGCTGATCCTCTCCGGCGGCACCCACGCGGTCGGCGAAAAGGTCGTCGGCTACCGAGCGATCCGCGGCGGGCGCGCGGTGCGCATTCCTCTCCTCGAGAGCGTCGACCGGATGGATCTCTCCAACATCCCGATCGAGATCCTGGTCAAGGGCGCCTACTCCAAGGGCGGTATTCCCCTCAATATCCAGGGGATCGCGCACGTCAAGCTCCCCGGGGAAGAGCCGCGGCTCTCCAACGCCGTCGAGCGCTTCCTCGGCCGCAGCCGCGTCGAGATCCTCGCCGTGGCGCGCGAGACGCTCGAGGGCAATGTGCGCGGCGTGCTCGCCCAGCTCACGCCGGAGCAGGTCAATCAGGACAAGGCAGCCTTCGCCGACAAGCTCCTCGACGAGGCCGAGCACGACCTTCATCGCATGGGGCTCGTGCTCGACACGCTCAAGATCCAGAACGTCACCGACGACGCCAACTACCTCAACTCGAGCGGCCGGATGAGCGGCGCCCAGGTGCGGATGCAGGCCAGCATCGTCGAGGCGCGAACGCAGGCCGAGGCCGCGGAGCAGAAGGCCGACAACTGGGCGCGGAGCGAGGTCGCGAAGATCGACGCCGACCTCTCCATCGCGCGGGCAGAGACCGACAAGCGCATCAAGGACGCGCTCTCGAAGCGCGAGGCGATGATCTTCGAAGCGCGCGGGCAGGTGCTCGCGCAGATCGCCCAGGCCAAGGCCGAGATCAGCCGCCAGACGGCGCGCGCGCTCCAGGTGGAGCGTCAGCTCGTCGCCGACGTGATCCAGCCGGCCGACGCCGAGCGACGCAACCTCGAGGAGCAAGCGCGCGGCGACGCGGCGAAGATCATCGAGCTCGGGCGGGCCGAGGCCGAGGCGCTCAAGCTCCTGGTCGCCGAGTTCCGCAAGGCGGGCCCCAACGCCCGCGAGGTCCTGGCGCTGCAGCAGATGATGCCGCTCTTGCCGGAGATCTCCGGCGCGCGCCGCGCGACCAAGATCGCGACGCTCACCGTGCTCCCCGAAGGCGAGGGCGGCGAGGGCAGCCTTGCCCGTCGGCTGATCGGCGCGTCGGCGCAGATCCGCGCGGCGACGGGGCTCGACCTCGCCGAGCTCGCTTCGCGCTACGGCGCACAATCGTCGGCAGGCGCCCCGCTCCTCGCGAGCGGCGCGCCGCAGCCGTCAACGGCGGCGAGCCCGCCCCCATTGCCGGCGGGCACGGCTCGCCCGCGACGCAGTTAATGGATGACGCTCGAAGGCGCTTCTTTTGTGAAGGTTCCTTGTAGTACCCTCACGGCGTTTTCGAGCCGGAGATGAACATGACCCCTGGACAGCCCGTTCAACGTTCAGCCGTGGACGCGACCCAAAGTCGGGTGCAGCGCGCAATCAAGGTCTGCGCAATCTTCGACGGCGCGTCGCGAGCCACGAAGGAGGCCGCGGCGAACGGCGCTGATCTCGAGATCGTCAATGGCGGCGCGACCATCGCCGAGCAAGGCACCGCCGCCCTGGCGCTGCTGATCCTCGGCCGCGGCCGCGCGCGCCTGGAGCGCACGATGGCAGGCGGCCGGAGCATCCCGCTCGGCTACCGCGGCGCCGGCGAAATCCTCGGCGAATCGTGCCTGACGCGCCAGGCGACCCACGCTGAGACCGCGACGGCGATGGAGGAGACGGAGATCATCCGCATCCCTCACACGCTCGTGAACGACATCCTCCACGAGGATCCGGGGATTGCGCCGGCCGTCTTCAGCCTCTTGCTCCAGCGCACGCGCGAGACAGAGGACCGGATCGAGTCGCTGCTCTTCCGCAACGTCGAGGGGCGCGTGGTCGAGTTCCTGCTCAAGTCGGCCGATCGCTGGGGCGTGCCCAACCCGAAAGGGACGCTGATCTCCGCGCCGATCACCCACCTGGAGATCGCGCAGGCGATCGGATCGACGCGCGAGACAGTGACGCTGACCCTCGGCGCTCTGCGCAAGGAGGGCCTGCTGGACGTGAGCGGCCGCCGGCTGATCGTGATGAGCCGCGAGGCCCTCTCCCAGAAGACGTAACGCCGGTTGAACAGGCCTGAGGAGGCTGTTCCCCCGGCACCAGCGTTCCCAGCGCTGGCTTTTCGCGCGGTGCCGGGCTATCCGCGCGCCATGACGTCATCGGTCGAGACGTACCGTATCCGGCTCGAAGGGATCCGCTTCCGCGCCCGCCACGGGGCCTCGCGCGCGGAGCGCGATCTCCCCCAGGACTTCGTCGTTGATCTCGAGGTCCTCCTCCCGATCGCCTCCCTGCCGCACTCCGACAGCCGCGCCCGGGTCTTCGACTACGACCATCTCGCCACCCTCGTCGTCGATGAGGGGACCAGCGTCTCGTACAAGCTCCTCGAGACGCTGGCGGAGCGCCTCATCAACCGCGTCCTCGCCGACACCCCTGCCATCCTGGTCCAGGTCCGCGTCAAGAAATTCGGCCCACCGACCTCGGCCTCGGTAGACGCCGTCTCGGTCGAGCTCGTCGGCAAGAGATAACGAATCACGCCGCGCGCGGTCGTCGCCGCCGCCGAAGGAGTTTCCCCCCAATGCAGCTCCTCTTCGCTCATCAGATATTGATCGCCGCGGCTATCACCCTTTCCGCGCTCTTCGGCGCCCGCGCGGCGGTGCTCTTCAGCCGACAAGGCGGCGCGGCGAACCTCGCCCTGTCCGCCGCCTCTCTCCTCCTGTCCGTGGCCCTCGTGCTCTATTTCCGCACCGTCCGCGCCAAGTGGCGCGCGGCCAAAAAGCCCTGAGCGGGGGGTGAATCAGGGCTTCGGGTGCGCGTAGAGGAAGTCCACAACCTTGGGGACAAATTTCGGCGTGAAGGTGGGGATATGCGAGCCGCCGGTCATCGACCAGAAGGTGACCCCCGCCCCGCTCTGACAGTCTGTGTAGCTCGTGACGGTCGTCTCGTTGCCGGCCAGGGTCGACACCAGATCGAGCGGCGCAGCCGAGGTGTCCGGCGTCGGTCCGCATTTGTTGATGGTGACCCAGTCCGCGACCGACGTGGCGGCCGAAGGATAGGTGTTCACGAATTTTCCGCCCGTGTACGTGACAGTCTCGTCCGCCGTCCCGTGGATCTGAAGCACGCTCACCGGCGTCGTGGCAGGGCACTTGGACACGTCCTGGTACATCGCCCCGGCGAGGCTGGCGATCGCCGCGATCTGGTCGCCGTGCTCGCAGGCCATGCGGTACGACATGAAGCCGCCGTTGGAGTGGCCGATCAGGTAAATGCGCTTCGCGTCGACGTTGTACGCCGCCTGGACGTCCTTGATGATCTTGCTGATGTAGCCTGAGTCGTCGATCTTCGAGTCGTAGAAATTGCAGCAGGCGTCGGTCGCATTCCAGAACGGGTTTTTCATCCCGCTCGTCTCCGTCGTCCCGTCTGGGTGCGCGTAGAGGAAGCCTCGCTTGTTCGACTCGGCCGTGATGTTGAGATAAAGCTCCTCGAGCGCGCTCGTGGCCGTGTAGCCGTGAAGCATGATGATGAGAGGAGCGCCCTTGTCGCACGAGTACGAGGGCGGGACGTGGAGGTCGACCGGGCGGTCGTCGCCAAACTTCGTCTCGGTACACGCGAAGGAGCTGCCGCCGGCGCCAGTCGTCGAGGTCGAGGCCGAGGCCGAGGTCGAGGTGGTCGAGGTGCCAGTCGTCGAGGTGGCGGTAGTTGTCGAGGGGCTACCGCCGGAGCCGCTCGTGCCGGTGGGTTCCGGTGTGTCGGAGCCCGAGCAGGCGGCGAGGCCCGCAGAGGAGAGAGAGAGGACGGCGAGGGAAGCAAGGAGGGAGTTTTTCATGCGACGACGTTACGCTACCTCGCGCCGCCGCGCACACAGGCGAGATAGACGCTTTCGAAGATCCCCGCGAGCTCGACCGCGTGATCAATCACGGCGGCCGTCTCGGCCTCGGACCACGGGGTCGCTTTGAGGCTCGTCGCGCCGCGCGCGTGCGCCCGGCCGAGGAGGTGGCCGATCGTCGCGGCGACGCCGTCGAGCTTCGTTCCAGCGCGCAGGTCGTCGAGCCGGAGCTTGTCTTCCTGGGGGAAGAGCTTGCGCACCGCGAACGAATGCGTGGCCGTGGTCACCGCGGCGAGCTGGCGCGGCGGATCGCCCACGAGCGCGCGGGCCCCGGCGACGACGCGCTCGGCGTCGCTCTGCCACCTTCCGACAGGCGGCGAGAACAGCGCTCTCGTCGCGGTCGCGTGAGACTCTTTGAGCTCGACGATCCGCTCGTCGCCGTCCTTGTCCCGCACGAGGACGGCGATGCGCGTCACCCCGAGGCTCCCTGTTCCAGCGATCCGCAGCGCGATGTCTTCGATGACCCACGACGCCGCGTGCCCCGGCGCGCGCTCGCCGAGCGCCGTGAGATAGGCCCCGATAAGATTCGGTATCTCGGTCACGAGCTCTCCGGGCAGATCGAAATAGCGCTCGCCGCGGACGAATCGACGCTTGCCGTCGGTGCCTGTGGGCGCGCGGCCGTCGAGGAGGCTTACCCTGGTGCGGCGCGCGGCGCGCTCCACCATCGCGGCGATCCCCGCGGGCACCGGGGGCGGGGGCGCGGGATCCCAGGCGCCTTTGTGGTAGGCGCTCATCATCGTTTCGGCGAGGGCGATGGACTCGCCCCCGGAGCACTGGAAGGTGCGCCCGGCGAGGAGCACGCTGGTCGAGAGCCGGAGGACGTCGAGGAAGAGGGGCCCAATCGAGGCGTCGTCGAAATCATTGAGGTTGAAGACGACCTGCCCTTTCTTGTCGGTCTGATAGGCCCCGACGTTCTCGAGGTGCATGTCGCCGACGATCCACCCTTCGCCCGCGGGCCCCTCCGCGAGATCCGGCCGCGCGGCGAGGATCTCGTAGAAGAGCGGCGCGCTCCCGCGCAGGAACGAGTGCGGCGAGAGCAGGAGCCGTTGCTGCTTGCGCTCGTACAGGTGGGGGAAGCGGGCCGTGGCGGCGTGTTCGAGCTCGCGCTGCCGCTCGGCGAGGAAAAAAGGGAGGAGCAGTGTCATGGCGGATCCTCTGGCGGGGGGAGGCTGCAGGAGCAGCCGCGCCCAGAGTATCAGATCGCCGCGACCGTTCGGCCGCTCCCTTCGCGCGGCATCTTCATTGCGATGTCCCGTCCTGGATGGCCCGCCCGTGCACGCCGTGCGTCGACGGGTCCCGGAATATCAGGAGGTCTCGCCATGAAACGATTGATCACCCCCGCGGCAGCGGCCCTGGCTGTCGCCTTCACGGCCCTCGGCTCGAGCTCGCTCGCCTTCGCGGAGGCGCACTCGCCCCTGCCGAGGCTGCCTGGCCCCCCGTCAAACGACGTGATCACCTACGAAGAGAGGATGCCCAACGGCTCCCTCATCGGCTCGGGGCTCACGATGTTCGGCTTCAGCTACCTCCCCTCGGTGGTCGTGGCCGCGTCAAGCTCCCGTGCCGGCGACAGCGCGCTCTACGTGCCTATCGTGGGACCCTGGGTCGATCTGGCGCGGCGGGACAGCGACTGTGCGCGCTCGCCTTGCCCGGGCGATACGGGCAACAAGGTGTTGCTGGTCGCCAGCGGCGTATTCCAGGGGCTTGGCGCGCTCCAGGTCCTCGGCGGGTTCCTGTTCCCGACCACCCGGACGGTGACGCAGACGACCGGTGTGCACGTCCTACCCAGCGTGGGCGTCAACCAGCTGGGCTTGACGGCGGTCGGCGCGTTCTGACAGAGGCTCCGCGCAGCGCAGTCTTCTAACCACCCCCCGCGCGGATCCGCGCGAGCACCGCGCGGGCGGTGGTGGAGAGCCCTTGCGGATCGAGCGCCGCCTCTATCCGCCGGAGCCGCTCGGCGGCCTCGAAGGCCTCGATTCGCCCTTCGTCATCGAGATCGTGAAAGGCGGGATGCGAGCTGATGACGCCGTGCGGATCACGCGCTCGGTAGGCCCCAGCCAGGGCCTCGATCAACGCCTCTCGGTCTTTACCCGGATTGCCCATCAGGAGAGCTCCGCCGCGAGATCGACGCGGTTCTTCTCCAGACACTCGGCCAGGAGCTTGCGCGCGCGGGTGAAGTTCTGAAGGAACGTATTGAGGCGCATCCCCAGGCGCTCGGCGAGGATCTCGTCAGGCTCGCCACCGCCGCTCGCGAGGCGCTGGGCGAGCGCCTCACGGGGCTTACCGGGGAGCTTCTCCTCGCACTCGGCGAGGATGCGGCGGAGCAGAGGATCGGAGCCGCCGCGGAACGCTCCTGTCTCCGCGGCGGCGAGCGCGCGCTCCATCCCGTCCTCATCCATCGGCTCGGCGCGGACGCGGCGGATCTCGTCGATCGCCAGGTTGCGCGCGATGCGAACGGCGAGGCGAAGGAGGCTGTTGGGGCGCCCGTCTGGCAAGTGGCGTGGAGCCACCTGCCAGACGCGGAGGAGCACCTCCTGGACGAGTGCCTCGGTGTCGAGCCGCGCCGCGTAGCTGCGGAGGCTCCCGCGGAGCCGCGGCTCGGCGCCGGCGAGCCAGCGCCCGAAGGCGTCTTCGTCCCCTGCGGCGAGGAGTGTGAGGTGATCGTCGAGATCGAGCATCAGAGATCGACGACCAGCGTAACCCCATCGAGGTCGATTGTGATCCGGATCGGAGCGCTCAACGACGTTCCTTGCGGCAGCTCGAGACCGAGGCGAGCGCTCGCGCCGGCAGCGATGATCCCGGGGCGCGTGGTCTTCGCGAAATCCACCTTGGCGGTGAGGATCGTCCCGTCCGCGAGCTCGATCTTCGCCATCAGGCCGGGCTTCCAATCGAGCGCGTCGCTCGTCGCGAGCACCTCGACCACCAGCGCGTTGGTGTTGTGGAGGACGACGCGCCCACGCAACGTGCGCCGCGGCTCGGGGCGCTTGGCCTTCATCTCCTTCGCCGGCATTTTCGGCGGAGCCAGCATGGCGGCTGCGGGCCTGGCCGGGCCGGCGGGCGGCGGCGGAGCGGCAGGCGGCGGAGGCGACGGGGCTGCAAACGAGTCGTCGGCCTCCTTGTCGCTCGATCCCAGACCAAAGGCCTGCTTCACCTTGTCGAAAAAGCCGCCCTCTTCGCGCGCCGACTCCCTCTTCGCGGAAGCGCGGGGGGAAGGCGCGTTGCGCGATACAGCCTCGTCCCGCGCAGACACAGACGCAGGCGCAGGCGCAGACTCAGGCGCAGGTGCCGCCGCGCGCGCGCGCGCCATCGGAGCCTGAGGCATGGCTCGCTGATAGCTACCCTTCACCGCGCCCAGGGACGCGGCAGAGGGCGAGGGAGAGGGCGATCGAAGCCCCACGCCCTCCGCCGACAGTCCATACGGCAGCTCGTGTGGCATGCGCTCGCGGCGGAGCGGGTCGCGCGGATCCACGGTCGCGTCGCGCGAGACAGCGACCCACGAGGTCAGCCGCGTCGCGATCTGGAAGTCGACGCCGAGGCCCTCGATCGTCGCGTCGATCTCGCGCTTGTCGCCGCCGCCCGCGAGATGCGTCTCGAGATCCTCCACGGCCTCGCGACCGAAGAGCGCGACGGCCGCCTGATTACCTGTCCCCGTGTCGATCGCGGCGACCTGAAGGCGCTGCTCCCACGCGCCCTCGGCGGTGCGCCCACGGACGCAGAGCTCGCCGCCCTCGGGGCGCAGCGCGACGCTGATCAAGGCCGGCGCGCCCGCGAAGAGATCCGGGAGCTTGAGCGGCGCGTGATCGAGCAGCGCGTGGCCGCTGAGCTCGAGCTCCACCAGCAGCGGTGCGCTGGTGCGCGCGAGGAGCCGCGAGACCGCGCGCTCCGGATCTTCCCCGAGGCCGATCACCACCTCGAGGCCGTGGCCCGCGCGCGCCGCCGGCCCCGTGAGCGAGCGGTTCACCGACGAGCCGACGCCGACCGTGTGCAAGCGCGACGACGCGGGGAGGCGCGCGGCGATCGCGGCGACGACCTGCGATTCAAAGCCGATCATCCCGTCGGTGATCAGCACGATCTGGCGCTGCGCGCCGTCGCGGAGCGAGCTCATCGCCGCGAGGATCCCGTCGCGCATCTCGGTGCTGCCCGAGGCTTGAAGCGCGCGCACCCAGGCGGTCGCCTCGCTCCGCGCCTTCGCGTCGGCGGCGACGGGGCCGTGCTTCCAGCGGCGCGCCGAGCTGGAGAACTCGATCAACTCCAGCTGATCGCCGTCGCGCAGCGTGTCGATCAGCGCCGACGTGATCCGCTGCGCCTGCGCGAGCGGCGCGCCGCCCATCGATCCGCTGGTGTCGAGGAGGACGATGAGATCGCGCACCACCGATCGCCGCGAGCCTTCCACCGAAGGCGGCACGACGGTGAGCAGACCATACGCCGTCGCGTTCCGAGCGTGCTCGACGGCAGCGCGTCCAGTGTCGAGCGTGAGGCCGACCTCCATCGCGGCGACGGGCCAGCGCACGACGACATCGCGATCGAGGCGCGCGCCGAGCTTCTCTTTCAGCTCGATCCGCAGCGCGCCGCGCGTCTCGAACGAGGTGAGCGCGTGCGACGGCGACTCGGGCCGCCGCCCTTCAGCGATCGCGTCCCGCACCGCGCAGCCGAGCGTGAGGCGCGCCGGCAGCGGCTCCTCCGCGATGTCCTGGCTCACGCGCGCAGCGTCGGGGACGCGGCCACTCTCGCCGAGGTAGCGCGGCCCAACGACCGTCGGAAAGCGCCACTCCCACGCGCCCTCGTCGAGCCAGACGAGGCGCTGATCGATCACCACCTCGGCGATGATCTCTTCGCCCGGGGGGATGTTGCCGATCTCCTGCGTGAACAGGCTCGATCGATCCTGCTCGAGGATCGCCGCGCTCCGCCCCTCGATCAGCGCTTGCTCGTAGCGCTCGCGCGCGGCCTTCTTCTTGTCGACCTCGCCGACCACGCGACGCCCGCCGATGCGAAACGCAAACCCGCTGACCGCGCCGTCCGCCGGGAGCGGGAGGCTGTACGTGACCGCGAGCGGCTCAGCATGCGGATTGTGAAAGCGCTGCTCGACCACGACCCGCGCCACGCCGCCCGCAGCGTCGACAGCGATCGAGGTGCCGAGGAGGGGCAAGGCGCGCCCGGTGGTGCTGACGAGGCGGCCTCCAGCGCTGGTGGTGTCGGGGAAAGAAGCCGGGGCGGGGGCGGGGGAAGAGGAGGCGACGGGGGCGTGCATCATGGGAAGAGTCTCCGGGGCGGGGGTGGATCGCGTTGTCGACCGGCCAACGGAGGGCGAAGCGCTCTGGTGACAAGAAATCGTAAAGGAATCGGATCGCGGCCGAAAGGGTGCGGCGAGAGGGGCGCCGGAGCCGGCCGCCGAGCTTGCTCGCGGCGTCCCCGGCTTCGATTACGATAGGGCGCATGACGCAAGCTGCGGAGCAGATCCTGGTCATCGAGGACGAGTACCTCGAGCACGAACTGCGGAGCGAAGCCAAGCACGAGCTTCTTCATGGAGTGATCGTCGCGATGCCCGGCGCTTCGCGGGAGCACAATGCCATCGCCGGCAACATCGTGGCTGCGCTGGGCGCCCTGCTCAAGGACCGCCGCTACCTCGTCTTCCCGAGCGACCAGCGCGTTCACGTCGAGGCCACGGGGCTGTTCACCTACCCCGACGTGACCGTTGCCTGTGACGATCTGCGCTTTCACCCGAAGAATCGCGACACGCTCCTCAATCCGCGCGTGATCGTCGAGGTGCTGTCGGAGTCTACCGAAGCGCATGATCGCGGCGCCAAGTTTGCCCACTACCGGACGATCGCTTCGCTGCTGGAGTATGTTCTCGTCTCGCAGTACGAGCACAGGACTCGGCTGCCGCGTCACCTACCAGCCAGCCTTTCTGACGAGCAACGAAGCCTCCACCTGGATGACCCTCCTCGCGCGCTCATTGCCTCTCGCGGCAGAGGCGCCGGTGATGTTCGGCAAACCCATCCTGGTGCGCCGGAAGAGCTACGGGATCGGCGATCCCGGCAGGCGATATCGCTACTCGGGCATCGAGAAGGCGGCGTCGCCGTGGCCCGAGGGGTTCGGGCCGCTGCTCGACCAGCTCCACGAGCGCACCGGGGCGCGCTTTACCTTTGCGCTGTGCAACTTTTATCCCGACGGCGAAGCTGGCCTTGGCTGGCATTCCGACGACGAGGATGACCTCGTGCGCGACGCCCCCATCGCGTCTCTCTCGCTCGGCGCGCCGCGCGACTTTGCCATGCGCGCTGGCCGGCACGGGCGCGCTTGCCTCGCTGTACTGCTCGCGCCGGGCTCACTCCTCGTGATGGAGGGCAAGACCCAGCGGCACTACCAGCACCGCGTCCCACCACGCCTGCGCTGCACCGAGCCCCGCCTCAACTTGACCTTCCGTGTGATGCAGTAACCGCTCTTGAGCGCGATTGGGGAGGGGCGGGGAGGGCCGCGCGGAGGCGCATCGCGCCGAGCGCGGCCCGGTTGGTGGTGGTAGTGCGCTCAGGGCGCGGCGTTCGCGAGCTCGAACTCGGCGATCTCCGCCTCGACCTGCCATTGCTGGAGAGCGCGCTCGTTGCCCTTCAGGTAGGTGGTGCAAGCCGCAGAGGGCGACGCGGCGCCGAGCTTGTCCTTGGCGCAGGCTTCCGCGGTCACCGTGTATTTACCAGCCGCGTTCCACAGGTTCTCCCCCGGGAGGAAGCTGTGCTCGATGCTCGCGCGCGCCATGGTCTTGAGCATCGGGTAGTCGGCTTGCAGGTCGAGCACGGCGCGGGTGTACTCGTCAGTGACGTTGACGCGCAGAATGCCTTCATCGTCCGTGGCCAGGGTGACCGGGACGCCGTGGTCCATGTAGGCGCGGAACGGGTGCAGCATGCCAGAGGCGTTGAGGAGAGCAGCGTTGGAGGTGAGGCAGAGCTCCACGAGCACGCCTTGCGTGCTCATCTCCGCGAGGAGATCGTTCGCGCCCTTGCCCTCGGTCTCGCCGAGCACGTCGACGCCATGGCCGATGCGCTCGGCGTGCGCGAGCTCGACCGCGTGCCGGATGTGATACGTGAGCTCCTTCTGGCCCTCCGGCGTCATGGGGAGCACTTCCTTGTTGAGCTCACCGGCATGGAGCGAGACGTGGACCGGCTTGCGGGTGGGATCCATGGCGTTGAAGGAGTGGAGCGCGTCGACGGCCTTCATGTGGTCGTCATAGCTGAGGAGCGAAGTCGGATCCTCTTCGGGCGAGACGAGGTTGACGCCCACGACCTCGGGCACTTGCTGGGCAAGCTCGAAGGCGAGGACCCACTGGCCGAAGACGTACTCCCGGGACTTGGTGCGGTTGGCCGAGAGCAGGTAGCGCACCTTGACATCGCACGCCGGCTCGGCGTTCACCGTGCCGCAGCCGAGCTTGCTCCGCGCGTCCGCCGTGGTCTTGGCGAGGTTGGTCTTGGCGGTATTCAGGGTGGTGGCGAACACCGGATCAGCCATGATCAGGGCGCGCTTCTTGATGAGGGTCGGCTGATCCCAGACGTCGCCGGGCATGAAGTATTTCGTGGCGATATTGCCGATGGCGCCCGACCCGAAGCCCTGCATCAGCTCGAGATACCCCTGGTGGTTACTCGACGCGATGGTCATGAGCTCTGCGATGCCCTCGCCGGCGCGCGCGTCCGTCAAGATCGCCCCGAACTTGCCGAAGGCGTCGAAGAAGTGCTGGTGGCGGGTGAGCAGCGGTGCGCCCGAGAGGCCCTCCATCGACCACGCGGCGAGGACCTGGCTATAGAGGGCGCTGCCCGGCGCCGCGGTCGAGAGGAGGACGGCGTTCGCCGCGCAGGGGCCCGCCGCGGCGACGAAGGTGGTCGTATCGATGCAGGCGCCGTCCTCGCTGCCCCATCGAATGAGCGTCTCGGTGGTGATGGCGGGAGATGTGAGAGTGGAGGTCCCCGCCCTTGGGCAGGTTGACGAGGAACGCTCGCAAGCCCTGGGGATCCGCGCTCAGATCATTGATCTTCTTGGTAATCACCTCTTCCGGCGTGGCGGGGACAGGGTCACCGCCCATCCCGCCGCCGCCGGTGGTACTGGCGCTGGCACTGACGCTGGCGCTGGTGCTGCCGCCCCCGGCGCCCGACGTGGTCTCGGGGGTATCACCGCAACCGACGATGGCCGCGGTTGCAAAAAGAATGCTCCACTTGATGTTCATGCAAGCTCCTTATGGAAGAGGAGCGGAGAGTAAATACTGGAATCCTTGTCCCTGTCAACCCGGGTGCAGCATTATTAATTTACAAACATGGGGCCACCGCAACGTGGGATGCCTTCGTGTTAGGTGATGGGGGCATGAAGGGCGCTTTGGGCGGCGCACTGTCGCCGCTCTGCTCGCCGCCGCCGGAGGCAGCGCCGAGGACGCGCTCGACCTCGGCCTGCAGCCGCTCGGCCGAGCACAGCCTGGAGCAGTAGCCTGATCGGCCTCGGGGATGCCGATGCCAGTGTCGGAGACCGACAACACCACGGCGGCGCCTTCGACCTTGCCGCGTATCGCCGCGTCTCCTCCTTGTGGGGAATACTTGATGGCGTTCTCGATCAGGTTGAGAAGCACCTGGCGCAGCCGATCGGCGTCGGCGTGGGGCTCCAACGCCGTCGTCGGCACGTCGAGCGTGAGCGTGTGCCGCTTGTCGGAGCGCGCCTGGAGCACCGCTTCGCGCGTCTCGACCGTGTCGCGAACAAGCTGCCAGAGGTCGATAGGGGCCGCGTCGAGCGTGAGTGCCTGGCCCGCTTCCAGGTGCGAGACCTCGCTGAGCGAGGCTACCAGCTTCGGAGTGCTCTACGAGGGCCCGATATTGCTCGAGATCCAGCGACGGCATCCGGCGCATTCTCGCACAGATGGGGGGGCCTTTCGCCACCATGCCGCGAAGGGATTTGGGTGCAGATACCGCTTTGCATTGGAATCGTCAGAAAACTAGATTGCGTGCATTGCAAGCGCCACCCTTGTTCCCGAACAGCACTCCCACCCGGGGTTTTAACCCCCGGCGTGCGGGCTGAACGGCATTCACGGGAAACGTTGCCACTCTCGTTAACGTCGGCGGGAGTGTGCGGTTCGGGGTCACGCGGAAGCTTGCCCGTCCTCGTTCCCCCGGGCGATTGGGGGGACTCCCGGGTGGTTCGCTGACGGGACTCCCCTGCA
>Ga0209181_10005829_pt1 | contig 17605 bp, 15 predicted proteins | sample MAT05_FD_187208 | JGI IMG/M metagenome (GOLD analysis project Ga0209181, IMG submission 187208) | Freshwater microbial communities from Lake Fryxell liftoff mats and glacier meltwater in Antarctica - MAT-05 (SPAdes) (version 2) | ecosystem: Environmental > Aquatic > Freshwater > Ice > Liftoff...
AGTTTTGCAGCCAGTCTGTCTAATAGTTTCTCGGTGTCCGACTAGATGAACCAGGCGGGTGAAGCCATTTCTTACTCGTTGCTTCTACGCTGTAAGGCTAAGAGCTTAGTTCTCTCCAAGCCGTTCACCCACTGGGAAACTTCTAGAATGACTCAGAGGTCTGAATACCTATAGGGTCTTGTTCACGTCATCTTTTGTTCACGTCATCTTTTGAGCTTACGCCGTCAATCTTTAAAATTTCATGACTGTCTCTCAAATCCAATTTCCTGGCCTGCCGACGTATTTACCCAGTGCTCAGACCGCTGCAATGAATCTGGTGAAAACTCGGGCTGAGGCGATCGCTGCTCAACATATTGAGATGGTATTTGCACAGGGGGCAGAGCGGTTTCATGCTCTCAAAGATATCAATCTAGAAATTCCGACGGGCAACATTCAGCTGTTGATGGGGCCGTCTGGTTCGGGCAAAACGACCTTACTGTCTATCCTGGCAGGCATTCTAACCCCTACATCCGGCAGGGTGTGGCTGCTGGGCAAAGAGGTGACTGGGATGTCGCGCAGCCAGCTATCGAATTTTCGGCTGAAAAACCTGGGCTTCATTTTTCAGGGCTTTAATTTGTTTCCGGCGCTGACTGCGATCGAAAATGTTCAGCTAGCCCTGACGATGAAAGGGATGAAGCCGCGAGAGGCGCGAGCCGAAGCCATGGCCCTGCTAGAACAAGTCGGGCTAGCAGACAAGGCTAAGAATTTACCGCGCAACCTCTCGGGGGGGCAAAAGCAGCGGGTGGCGATCGCCCGTGCTTTAGCAGCCAATCCTCCGATTATTATGGCCGACGAACCAACTGCTGCCCTAGATTCTCATAGCGGCCATGCCGTGATTGAACTGCTAGTCAAGCTAGCAAAAGAAGGCGGACGCACCGTTTTGATTGTGACCCACGATCCCCGCATTGTCGATATTGCCGACCGAGTGCTGTATCTCGAAGACGGCATGCTCAAAAGCTAAACTGTACGAAAAAATTAGCAAAAATAACGAAGGGGCGGTTTACGGAACCGCCCCTTCGTTATGTGTCATTTGGCGCACTCAAGCCTAATGGTGCTCTGATGACTGCTTAATGGTGATGGTGATCATCGTCATGGCTGTGGCCATCGTGCCCGTGGTGATGGTCGTGGGTGTGGGCTTTGGCTTGCTCCACCGCCAGCTGGGGGTTCACCGCGAGGGCTTGTTCCTCGAACAGCGCAGCAATTTGGGGATCAGCCCAGGTAGCTGCCATTTTGAGGAACTCGGGGCGCTCGTTGACGCAGGGCATCTGCACATAGGTCACTTCAGGATGCTTGCGGCGCAGACCGTGGATGATATGGTCTACATCTAGCAGGGTTTCGTGGTTCTCGGTGGCAAAGCCAATTGGCATAAAGACCAGCGCTGTGGCCCCCAAGTCGATCAGGTTTTTGGCGGCTAGATCAGCATTGGGCTGAGTCCAATCGATCAGCGGCGTTTGGTGGTTCAACCAGCCAACAGAAATCAAGGGATACCGATGGATCAGCTTTTCGCGCACCCGTTCATACAGGAATTGGCTTTCATCAATGCCAGAGGTAAAGCCTTTCGCCTTGTGGGGGCACCCGTGATTCATCAGCACAATGGCTGTTTGCGACGGCAAGTGCGCCACGGCCAGATCCTGACGGATTTTTTCTTCTACCATTTGCGCCATCAGGTCGATGTACTCTGGCTCGTTGTAGAAGGATGGAATATAGCGCTGCCCTTGAACCCAGTGCTGACTGCTATCGCTGAGTAGGGTAAGAGCTTTGTTGACCTGTTCGACGGCAATGCCGCTAGTAAAGATGGAATCGACTACCAGCAGGGGATAAATCAGAATCTTGTCGAAGCCTTCTGCTTTAACTTGGGTTAACACCTGTTCGGGTAGGAAGGGCGCGCAAAAGTTGAACGCCTTGAAGACCTTGACCCGTTCGCCCCATTTTTCCTGCAAATGCTGCTCAATGCCAGCGCGCTGTTGCTCAAAAATGGCGTTGTGGGGAGAAATAAAATGGTCGTGCTGGTGATCCCACTCGTGCAGGTCAAACATGGCCAGCAGTTTAGCCAGGGGGGGATAAATCCACAGGGGAACCGGAGCAAACTTGGCGGTCAGTAGGTTGAGCGCCTGTTCGTTATAGTTGGCAAAATCTTCGTAGCTCTCGACTTCGCCATAGCCCATTAATAGAACGGCAACGCGATCGCCCCCCTCGGGGGAATGCGAGTGATGAGTATGTCCGCCACTTTCTAACGTTTCGTTTACGGTTTGCTGTTGCAGTTTTTCGGGAGACGCGACCACGCGGTATACCTCTTCGTTAAATAATCAAATCGATCGTCATGAAGATCAAACTTAGCGTCTGAGTCAACGGTTGAATGGCCACAGGGTCTCGCCCTGCACCAAATCAAACGCTAGCAGCGCTGTCATGCTCTTTTAGGGTAACATCCCCCTCTGGGGGATGGGCGCAGGAAAGCTGAAATCTATCTGGAGAAGTGCTCACCCAGGTTTATCCGCCCCATCTGAGTTGCCATCTGAGTTGCCTAGTCCCATAAACGGCGGCGAGGGGTGCCTCCTAGTCGAGCATGGCTATCCCGCAATAGCTGGGGGATATCTAGCGTTTCAGGGCAGCGGGGCAGGCAGTCGCCACAGTCGGTGCAGCGATCGCCCGTGCGCCCTGGAAACCAGTGACCCGCTTTTTCAAACATGCCGTAGCGGTAGCTGCCGTAAGCGGTCATGTCGTAGGCGACGGCTAGGTTGCGCAGCCGCAGCACTTCAGGAATGTTGATTTCCTCGGGGCAGGGCAGACAGGCATGGCACTGGCTACAGCGATCGCGTCCCAAAACCGCCTGCTGCTGCTCTAGATGTTCCAGGATCTGTGCCTCTGCCTGCGTCAAAGGCTCGTCTTGGTCAGCCACGGCTAATGAAGCATCAAGTTCGTCGGGAGTGGCTGCACCAAGGCTGAGAGTGCTAATCCGGCGATCGCTGAGTAGAAACCGATAGCCCAGCTCTAACGGCGTCAGCGGATGACACAGGGTTTGCAGCGTTGCCGATGGCGTGTAGAGCAAGCCACCTTTATCGGCTGGCGAGATGATAAAAATTCCTAGATCTTGCTGAGCTGCCAGGGCGATCGCAGGTGCATTGCGCTGGTTGAAATAGTAATAGTGCAGGTTGATGAACGAAAACTGATCGGTAGCGATCGCCCGCAACATAATATCTAGCGGGGCATGGGTTGAAAATCCCACATGGCGGACATGCCCGGTGGCGATCGCCTGCCGTACTGCTGCCATGCACCCATCTGCCGCCTCTACCCAAGCCAGATGCTCCCAGGTGTTTAGCCCATGAATGGCCAAACAGTCGATATACTCCAGCCCCAACCGCTCTAACGACTGTTCAATTGCCAGCGCCATCGTTGCCGCATCGGGCATCGGCGGCATCTTCGTGGTGATGTAGATCTGCTGGCGCGGCACGCCTACGCCTCGCCGCAGAGCCGCGCCCAAATACAGCTCGCTATTCCCATAGCCAAGCGCCGTTTCAATATGATTGATGCCCAACGCGATCGCCCGCTCTATGGTCTGTTGAGCTATCTCTGCCGACGCCAAGCAGCGCATCATCCCCAGAGAGAACACGGACAGCCGCAGCTCAGTTTTGCCAAAACGACGGAAACGCATAGCAGGTATAGGTGGGGGATTTAGGTAGTCAGGAAGTGGTAGGTGTACCCTGCTTCCCAACCTTTAATTTCCCCCATCTCCACTCTTCGACGGCCCCCGCTGCGTAAAATCTTCTGGGCGCAGGTTCGAGAGAAAATCACGAAATTCCCGCCGTTCTGCTTCATCAGCATCGCGGTCTACTGGGATAGAGGCATCTGCCACCACTTCTTCCATCACCCAGATCGGGCTATGGGTGCGCAGGGCGATGGCGATCGCATCACTAGGGCGAGCGTCCAGCTCTTTTCTAACTTCACCTTGGCGCACAGTCAAAATGGCGTAGAACGTGTTGTCTTGTAGAGAATGAATGACCACACGTTCAACGGACATATCCCATTCGTCCATTAAATTGACGACTAGGTCATGCGTGAGGGGACGAGGCGGTGTTTGGTTTTCTAGGGCATTGGCGATCGCCCTCGCCTGATCTTGAGCAATGTAGATGGGAAGTTGCCGTCGCTCCGAAGCATCCCTCAGCAGCACGATTGGATTACGGGTTGCTGCTTCGAGGGCAATTCCAGCGACTTTCATTTCAATCATTCATTTAGCCTCTAGAATCCGTTGAGCAATTAGGAAATGGAACCTCAGCGCGGACGGACTGGAGTGAAATCGGCTCAAATTGGCAGATTTGAGTTGCCCACACACCATAACGTCCAGCCCTATAACCCAATGCATCCCACCTAAAATCCTGATGATTTAGCGAGCCAGAGTAAAAAGGGTATATTCATACTAGCCTCGGTAGGGATGATCAAGATCTAAATTAAAAGTGGCTTTAATCGGCTCCAACCTCAAGATATTGTCTTTAAGCTTAGAACTAAGCTCAAAATCATCTTTAAGCTCAAGGCGGGCTACTAAAAATATTATATTGAACTTAAGTATGCCCTGAAGTTGGGATGAATCCCTATTATCAATTTTGAAGGTTTGACAAAGAATAGGGAAAGAATTCGTCTTCATCATGCAGGATTAAAGAGTTAGCACCTGAATCAATAGATACTCCTCATCCCTAAAATACCGTTTGCAAACTATGTTTACTGGATTGATTCAGGCCATTGGCACAATTCGTCCGTGGGGAGAAAATGAGCTTCAAATTGCCTGTGAACCGGGCAGCGATCGCCTTCTATTGGGGTTGGAGTTGGGCGATAGTGTGGCCGTAGACGGCGTTTGCTTGACCGTAACGCAGATTCTGGCAACGGGTTTTGTGGCGGCTGTTTCGCCCGAGACCCTCGATCGCACCGTTTTAAACCAGCGACTAGACAGCACTCCGGTGAATCTGGAACCGTCGCTACGGGTGGGGAGCAAGCTGGGAGGGCATTTTGTCACGGGGCATGTGGATGGCGTCGGATATTTAGAGGCATCCACCCAGACGGCCACATCCTGGGAAATGAGCTTTACGGTAGCTGATCCCCGGGCTTCACGCTATATCGTGCCCAAGGGTAGCATTAGCATTAATGGCATCAGTCTCACGGTGGCAGATTGCAACCCGACAGGCAGCTGGTTTAAGGTGGCTGTGATTCCGCTGACCTATGCAGAGACAAATTTGAGCTATCTGAAGGTGGGCGATCGCGTCAACTTAGAGGGAGATGTGCTGGGCAAGTACGTGGAAAAATTTCTGCGACTGGAAACGTCTCCCAATCCCACTGCTGTAGCCCAACTAGAAGATCTGCTCTCTGCCTCCGAGGCTGAGACGCTTACCCCCGAATTCCTCGCAGAGCACGGGTATAGTTAAGTTTTACTCAGTTTTTTACACCTTGACCTCTAAGCTCCATCTCTATAATGAAATTTGCCTGCCTGACTCTATGCCTTTTATGTTGGCTAATTCCTGGCTGCGTTATGCCTGCTTGGGCTGGCGATTTGGAAAATGGTGCCCAGGTGTTTGAGGTGCATTGCATTGGCTGCCATATCAACGGTGGCAACATCATTCGCGGCGGCAAGAACCTAAAACAGAAAGCGTTGGAGCGAAATGGCTATGGAACCTCAGAGGCGATCGCCCAAATTGTCACCAACGGCAAAGCCAATATGTCTGCCTATAAAACTCGGCTAACGCCTGCCGAAATTGCAGATGTAGCCGCCTACGTGCTGCAACAGGCTGGGCAAAATTGGCCTCACTAAACCAACGTGTGGCTTAATCTTGAGGCCAGAGAGAAAACCAGAGAGTAAAACCAGAGAGCTATTGAGGCTCTACTGGCTTCTATTCTTAAAGAATCGCTGACGAATGCGGTTGATAAACATATCCACTTCGGGTAGGTGAAGGCGACTGACCAAGAACGCATAGACGCCCAGCCCCACCGCTCCGGCAAGACACAGCTGTGACAGCAAATTGAAGAATCCCTCAGCGCCCCACAGCCGTTCACAGCCACGCAGTGTGCCCCAAGCCGCTAGCCCTGAAGCTCCACTACTCAGAGCCAGTAGCGCGATCGGTGCGGCCCACTGCCGCAGCGACAGACCGTTGAGCCGACGATCTAACACCGCTAACATCACCACCATTGAGATCACATTGACGCCAACTGTGGCTAGCACCAACCCCACGGCTCCAAACGGTTTGACCAGGATAAAATCCAGCACAGCGTTGAGAAAAATATTAACGATGCTAATGCGAAAGGGCGTGTTGGCGTCTTCTAGGGCATAAAACACCCGCACCAGCACGTCTCGACCCAAATACACAAACATCCCCACGGCGTAGGCGATCAAGATGGTTGCCGTGAAGGTTGAATCTTCTAAGCGAAAGGCGTAGCGCTCGTAGACTACTCGCGTTAGGGGCAGCGATAGGGCGCAGATCAATGCACTGAAGGGTAGCATTGTCAGCGCTGTTATCATTAAGCCTTGGCGAATCCGCAACTTTAGCTCTGGCCACTGTTCGGGTACGGCCAGTCGAGAAAAGAGGGGCAGCAGGGGGACTAAGATGACGTTAGAAAAAATTCCTAGCGGTGTGAGTGCCAGTAGTCCGGCATAGCCCATCGCAGACACGGCTGCCGCTGCATTGGGAATAAAGGACGCAAAGAATAAATCGGTCCACACGTTGATCTGCATCATGCCCGACGAAAAGGTCGCAGGTCCCATGATGTTGATTACTTCCTTGACGGCAGGGTCGCGGAAATTGAAGCGGAGATGCAGCCCGCCTAATCCTGACTTCCACTGCGCAGGCAGCTGCACCAGCCATTGCAGCAGCCCTCCCGCTAGGGTTGACCACGCTAAGACTGCCCCGCCTAGCATGGCGTATTGGGGGTCTGAAATGCGATCGCCCAGATACCAGGCCAGCCCGCCGAGTCCAATCAGCACGGTAACGCTGGTGAACAGGGGGCTGATCGAGGGCAGCCAGTATTGATTGGTCGCATTTAAGGTGCCAAAGCCGATGCCGATCAGCCCAGCCAGCGTGGCCATGGGAGCCATAATTTGAAACTGCTGGATGGCGATCGCCTTGGTTTGTTGCAGCACCTGAAATGTTTCTGGCGTCATACCGTTACGGGCTGCTTCAGCCGCGCTAATAAATAGCCCTGGAGCCACCACAGTCATGATCGGCTGTGCAAAGAAAAATAGCCCGACCGATACCAGCAGCAAAATGCCGACGACCAGCGTCGTAATTCCTTCTATGATTGGCGCAACTTCTTCCTGTTTCCGTTTGGCCAACACGCTGACGATCGCACTGTGAAACGGCCCGTTGATCCCGCCTAGCAAAATCAGCAAAAAGCCAGGAATCACATAGGAAAAATTGAACGCGCCAAACGTTGGCCCTACCCCAAATGCAGCAGCGATCGCCTGTTGTCGAAATAGGCCAAATAGCTTGCTGATGACTGTGGCAACTGCCACAATACCAGCAATTCCAGCTAGCGATCGAGAGGGCTGTTTAACGTCAGACACAAAAGGCAGGGGTTAAGGGATTGAAGCAATCAGAGTCAAGGATAACCAGGAACGAGGCAATCGAGGGCATCGGCAGGTGAAAAATATCATCTATCTAGCCATCAGCCAATCATACCGATGTCTTTCACTCAAATCTTTATCCCAAAAGAGTCTTTACCTAAACTGAAAAAACAGAAGCCTATCTTGATTAAGAGCAATACAAAAGGGAACAGAGTTACCTCTAGGTAGCGGCGACCCTATTTATGCGACCTTATTTAGCGGTCAGTCAATGTCAGTTGCCGCAAGCTGAGTGGTTGCACGACTACTCAGCTAGTCAAAGATCGACGGTTACCGAGTCCCAGCCCCAATCACCGCGAACAGCGGGACTGCATACCGCAGGCAGATTTTTGGAGTTGGGGTGAACAGCCTGGTTCTACAATACTTCTGCCCGCAGTCTGGCTAACGGTAGGCTCAGCAGTTTGCGCGGCCCTGAAACGTAAGCCCGCTTGCGAAATACGTCATACTGATTGCGCTCAATTACATCCAAAATTTGCCGATACAGCATCAGAGCTGTCCAGACTGGAAAGCGAGCATCGCGGCTGAGGAAGCTAATGCCTTGTTCGGCCTGCGCAAATGTTTTACGAGCACGCTGAATCTGGAACTGCATCAGCGCGCGCCAGCGGCTGTCTACCACCCCGTTGAACAGATCTTCCTCGGTGTAATCAAACAGAGCAAGTTCTTCTAACGGAATGTAGATCCGACCGCGCCGCGCATCTTCGCCAACGTCGCGGAGAATGTTGGTGAGCTGATTGGCAATTCCTAGGGCGATCGCTTCCTCAATGGGGTTAACCGGTTCCCGATTGACTGCCCAGGGTGCCGTTTGACGACCGACATCGGTTCCCATCACCGCTGCTGACATAATGCCTACTGTTCCCGCTACCCGGTAACAGTAAAGATTAAGTTCCTCAAAAGTTTCGTAACGGTTGCGGTACAGATCCATCCGCTGACCCGCAATCATATCTCGAAATGGCTGAATCTCAAGCGGAAAGCGACCCAACGCATCGACCAATGCTACATCTACATTTTCAATCGGATGACCGACAAAAATCGACTCCAGGTTTTCTTCCCAATGGTCTAGGGTCGCATCCGTTGTATATTCTGCACTTGCTCCATCGACTAACTCATCAGTGCGACGACACCAGACGTAGATTGCCCAGATGGCTCGACGCTTTTGCTCCGGCATCAGCAGCGTGCCGAGGTAGAAGGTTTTGGCATACTTCTCAGTAATTTGGCGGCAGTGTTCGTAGGCTTCGTCGAGAGAAACCAGCGGCATGGTTCGAGAGGGTCTAGGCAATTGCAGCATTACATTGCAGAACTGGAGGATGAGATAACGATAAAACTACCAGCAATTTGCACCAAGCTGGTAGCAATCGCTCTGCGCTTTTTGCAGATTACACCTAAAAACGCTACTTTAGCGAGCCGTAGCTGGTAATTTCTCAACTTGCAGGTCAGTTTCACCACCAGTTGCCTCGTGGCTGATTGCCTGTGCTGCCAGTTTACCGGAAAGTACCGCTCCCTCCATGCTGCCGAGGTATTTTTGCATGGTGTAACTGCCAGCTAAAAAGAAGTTGGCAATGGGTGAGACTTGGCTCGGACGACATGCCTGCCGACCTGGTGTTGCCGTATAAACTGAGCGAGGCGTTTTCACAACCTTAGACTTAAGCAGCTTAGCAGGCTGATCACCTGTGAAGTGGTTGGGGAAAAGTTTATTCAACTCTGTCATTGTTGCCGCCACGATTTCTGCATCAGGCTTGTCGATCCAATCTTTAGCAGGGGCAAAGATCAGCTCTAGCATGGAGCGATCAGGATTGGCATACTCACGGCAGGTGTTGCTCATATCGGCATACACGCTGAGCAACGGCGATCGCGAAAACAGCAGCTGGTCAATGTCGGTGAGTTTGCGGTCAAACCATAGATGTAGGTTGATCACAGGGACACCTTCTAAGCCATCCAGCTTGCTGAAGTAATCAAGGGGCTTCCACGGTTCGGGCAGCAGTACCTTCAATACATCCACTGACATCGCCGAAACATAGACATCAGCCGTCACAACTTCATCGGGCGCGCCATCTAGACCCCGAATCAGAAACTCTCGCACCGTGCCATCATCGTTTAAGCGAATTTGCTTCAAAGGCTTGCGCACATAAACTTCACCACCGCGTTCTGTGATGTACTCCATCAAAGGTTGACACAGCCGTTCCGGAGGGGCTCCGTCTAAAAATGCCATTTTAGAGCCGTAGCGCTCTTGCAAAAACCGATTGAGCGCCGTTAGTAAGATGGTGGCCGAAATTTCATCAGGGCCAATAAAGTTCAGGGCTTTTGCCATCGCAATAAACACTTCTTCATTGACGCGCTCAGGAATGTTTTGCTTCCGCAGCCACTCTGTCCAGGTGTACTGATCCATATCTTCTACGTAAGATTGACCGCGTACCATGGCAGGAAGTAGCCCCAGCCCAAACTTGATTTTCTCTTCCCAGGTCAACATGTCATTGTTGCCCAAGATTGCCACCATGCCGTTGATTGGCGCAGGGATATCAGGAAAATCGAAGCGTGAGTAGACCCCCGGATTTTCCGGTTGATTCATGATCAAGGAGTGTTCTTTCCACTGCAACCGATCTTCAATGCCCAGTTCTTTGAGCAATTGCAGCATGTTGGGGTAGGCCCCAAAAAAGATGTGTAGCCCGGTTTCATACCAGTCGCCATCTTGGTCACGCCAAGCTGCCACTAACCCACCTAGGACATCTTGACTCTCTAGCACCACTGGTGTATGCCCAGCATCTACTAAATACTTAGCGCAGGAAAGCCCTGCTAATCCTCCTCCGGCGATCGCAACTCTCATGTAACGCTGCTACCCTCTGAGATACGTGTTTTCATTAATTCTCATTATATGTTGCAATCTGTAACATTTCGGGCGATCGCAGAAATTTCTGGGAAAGTTGAGAGCTTCAGAGGCAGCATTCTCCAGCGCTTCAAATGCTTCTTCTATTCCCCTTCATCCTTCATCCTTCTCTCCTTCCTCTAAGTACAATCCCAGCAGCAGCTGCTTCTCAGTGCGGCGAGAGGGGCGGCGATATTTTCTAGCTTCTAATTTTGGTTCAGTGCTGATTTGCCCATCATTCCCGCTTTTTTGCTTCGTCGTGGTTTCGGCATCACGGCTGCGCTCGAAGCTGCTTTGACGCGCGATCGCTTCCTCTAAAAAGATGCGGTAGTGTTCGTAACGTTCCCAGCCGCCCCGTACCACGCAGCCTGGCTCGTCTCGGTGCAGGCAATTACTAAACTGACAGGCGTCGCCCTCTAAGCGCTGTCGTGCCTCTGGGAAGCAGTGGATGAGCGTGGTAGGGGTACAGTCTAAATCGGGCTGATTGAAGCCGGGACTGTCTGCTAGCAGTCCGCCTGTAGGCAGTTTGAACAGTTCCACATGGCGGGTAGTGTGACGACCGCGCAGCAGCTTGCCCGAAACAGCGCCCACCCGCAGATCGACGGCGGGAATCAGCGCATTCAGTAGGCTGGATTTACCAACGCCCGAAGGCCCAGACACAACGGTGGTTTTGCCGCTTAAGTGCTGATAAATAACATCTAAGCCGACGGTTTGGTACACGCTCAACAAGATCGGCGTGTAGCCCCACTGAGATAAGCGATCGCCCCAGTGCTGCTGATCGGCTGGTGATGCTAGGTCACACTTATTGAGGCAAAGACAGACGCCGATCTCAGTAGACTCTGCCTTAACCAAAAATCGGCTGAGTTGAACGGGTTCAAGGGCTGGCTCTGCTAAGGCAAAAACCAGCAAAATCTGGTCAGCGTTGGCCATGGGTGGGCGGTCTAATTCACTGTGGCGAGGCAGTACTTGGCCGATCGCTCCCCGTCCGCCTGCCCAATCGGCTTCTTCCACCTGAACGCGATCGCCCACCATCACCTGCTGCCCAATTTTTTTCAGACGGCTGCGACGAGTACACAGCAGTAACACGTCGTCACCCCCAGCGGCTGTGAGTACGGCAGTGGGTAGGGTGCTTGGCTCAAACTGCACCCAATAATAGTTGGCTTGAACTGCGATTACGGTTCCACACAGCGAACCGCTGTCCCCATGCTCTATCTGACCCTGATCGATGGAGAGCGGAGCGATGACGTTAACCTCGGCCGTGTTGGGGTTTGGCATAACCGCCCTATGCGGGGCAGCGAACTTTCAGGATAAAAAAGTCCGTCCGATTTTCCAATTGCTCGATGGCATACCCTTCCATTTTGAGACTGTCGGGTACTTGCTCAATCGGTTCACCTGGATCTAGCCACACTTCTAGCACGGCACCAGGAGCCATTTTTTCTAGCCGCAGCTTCGTGCGCACAAAGTTAATGGGGCAGGGTGTCCCCCGTAGGTCTAGCTTGGCATCGGGTAGCTGCGGTGAATTCACCGCTGGAGAAGGAGACTGGCTCATGACTTGTGAAATAGGTTGTCAAGCAAGCCCTTACCCCCTTTACCCACGCGATCGCCCCGAATCTTGGCCAGTTTCTCTAATAGCTCTCGCTCTTCAGCAGACACTCGCGTTGGAATATCTACTGACACGGTCATCAAATGATCCCCCCGACTGGTGGGGTTCCCAAGCCGTGGTACGCCGCGATCTTCTAAAGTTAAAACGGTGCCGGGCTGTATCCCTGGTGGAATGGTAGTTTCTATAGGGCCATCGACGGTGCTCACGTCTAGCTTACAGCCCAGAATTGCCTGCAAATAGCTGATTTTTAGATCTGACAAGATATTGATGCCATCGCGCTGAAATTCGGCATCCTCATTAACGAAGAGGTAAACATATAGATCACCAGAAGGGCCACTGCGTTGACCCGCATCCCCTTCAGATGAAATTCGCAGCCGAGTGCCGTTGTCTACTCCAGCCGGAATTGTAATCTTCAGTTTCTTGGCTTCTTGTTTCTGCCCGCTGCCTCCGCAAACGTCGCACTTGTCCTCAATCACCTGACCCCCGCCGTTGCAGGTGGGACAAGTAGAAACTTGAGTAAAACTGCCAAAGGGAGTGCGCGTGGCGCGGCGCACCTGCCCAGAACCACCACAGGTACCGCAGGTCTTAGGTCGCGTACCAGGCTTTGCTCCCGTCCCTGTGCAGGTATTACAGGTTTCTAGGTGGCTAATGCGAATTTCTTTCTCGCCGCCAAATACGGCTTCTCGAAAGTCTAATTTTAGATCTAGACGCAGGTCATCGCCTCGCATCGGGCCCGTTCGCCGTCGAGTCTGCTGGCCTGGGGCATTGGAAAAGCCACTGAAAAAGCTCTCGAAAATATCGGCGAAGCCGCCCATATCGCCAAGGTCTTGGTAGCCTGCGCCACCGGCTGAGCTAACTCCAGCATCTCCAAAGCGGTCATAGCGGGCGCGGGTTTCTGGTTCCGAAAGCACTTCGTATGCTCGGTTTATTTCCTTGAACCGCTCCTCTGCCCCCTCTTCCTTGTTGACGTCAGGATGATACTTGCGCGCGAGTCGGCGATAGGCTTGCTTAACATCCTCCTTATCTGCATCACGGGAGACGCCAAGGATTTCGTAGTAGTCACGGGGCATAGAGCGCTGCTAGAAGAGGGTGAAAAAGAAATCAGTCAGCTGAAGGTCAAGATTTTACTCAATAAAACCCCACCGCTTACATCGTAACGAATAGATCTTAAACCGACAAAATAACCTGGCTTTAGCGCGGTTTCGAGTAGATCTGAAGCAAGGCCAATAAGTTTAGCCTAGGCGTCAATCGACCGCTTCATAATCGGCGGTTACCGTTTCGTCATTCTCAAAGTTGTAGTTCTCATCATACTCTTCTGAAGGATCGATTGGTCGTTCGCCGTTCCCATTGCTCCAGACGGCTGTGGCATGTTCTATGCCATCCTCGTCATCCTCGTCCTCTGGCTCAATAGTTTGTTGATAGACGGCAGAGCCTAGCGCAAACAGAGCCTGTTGCAGGGAGTCAAGCCGATCTTTCATTGCCTCTATGCTAATAGAACGATCGGCGATCGCTGACCGCAATTCCGCCACTTTCTCAGCAGCTTGAGTCTTGTAAGATTCGGGGATCAGATCGCCATTATCGCGCAGCGTTGTTTCATAGTTAGTGAACAAGGTGTCTGCTTGGTTGCGATATTCAATTAACTGCCGACGTACCCCATCTTCTTCGGCATACATTTCTGCTTCCTGACGCATCCGCTCCACTTCAGCTTCGCTTAAGCCGCCAGTATTGCTAATGCGGATACTTTGCTCTCGACCGGTGCCTTTATCGCGAGCCGACACTTGAAGGATGCCATTGGCGTCGATTTCAAACGACACCTCAATTTGCGGCACTCCCCGAGGAGCAGGAGGAATACCCGTTAGCTGAAATTTACCTAGACTCTTATTATCTTTTGCCAGAGCGCGCTCACCCTGCAACACATGGATCTCAACAGATGTTTGACCATCTGTTGCCGTTGAAAAAGTCTGCGTTTTGCTGGTTGGTACGGTTGTATTTCGTTCAATAATTTTTGTAAAGACCTCACCCAGGGTCTCAATCCCCAAAGACAAGGGGGTCACATCTAACAGCAATAGATCTTTGACTTCGCCGCCCAAAACACCTGCCTGAATCGCTGCCCCTAGTGCTACAGCCTCATCGGGATTGACGGAGCGATCGGGAGGCTTGCCGCTAAAGTGCTCTCTGATTGCGTCTTGCACCGCCGGAATTCGGGTTGACCCACCAACCAAAATAATTTTGTCAATCTGGTCAGGGGTTAACCCACAGTCTTTCAGCGCTTGGGTGACGGGTTCAATCGTGTCTTTTACCAAGGTGCTGACTAAGTCTTCAAACTTGGCGCGCGATAGCTCCATCTCTAGATGCTTTGGCCCGGTCTCATCTGCCGTGATAAAGGGCAAATTAATTGTGGTGTTCAGTATAGTGGAAAGCTCAATTTTCGCCTTTTCAGCAGCTTCTCGGAGGCGTTGAAGCGCCATTTTGTCAGTTGAAAGGTCAATCCCCTCCTGGGTTTGGAAGCAATCCATCAGCCAGCGCACTACAAAGTTGTCAAAATCGTCGCCGCCTAGGTGGTTATTCCCTGAGGTGGCTTTGACTTCAAAAACGCCATCGCCTAGCTGAAGGACAGACACGTCAAACGTACCACCGCCTAGGTCAAACACCAGAACGCTCTGCTCTTGGTCTTGCTTGTCTAACCCGTAGGAAAGGGCGGCGGCGGTGGGTTCGTTGATAATTCTAAGAACTTCAAGCCCAGCAATGGTGCCAGCATCTTTAGTGGCTTGCCGCTGGGCGTCGGTGAAGTAGGCAGGAACAGTAATCACCGCTTGAGTGACAGGCTCTCCCAAATAGTTTTCAGCATCTTGCTTCAGCTTTTGCAAGATCATGGCTGATACCTCTTGAGGGGTATAGCTGCGACCTCGAATTTGAACATCTACGGTGTCGTCTTTGCCGCGCACGCAGTTGTAAGGGACTCGAGTCCGTTCTGCTGTGGTGTCATCCCAGCGGCGGCCAATGAACCGCTTAATGCTAAAAATGGTGTTTTCTGCATTGGTTACGGCTTGCCGTTTCGCCAATTGTCCCACAAGGCGTTCGCCGCTTTTGCCAAAGCCCACAATGCTGGGCGTAGTTCGCCCTCCTTCAGAGTTGGCAATAACGACAGGTTGACCGCCCTCTAACACAGCAACACAGCTGTTTGTTGTGCCCAGGTCAATACCAATGACTTTTCCCATAATTAGCGGCTGTCCATGTATTCAAGTGAATGAGTGCAACTCTGTGGAACAACTGAACTCATTTCTAGCAGAGTATTCCGCAAATGCCCACAGTTTTGAGCAGCTCAGATAAAAGACTCTGCGATCGCGCCCTGAACCAAATCGAAAAAACGTGGCTTAACAACATCGACAGCTCTAGTCAAAATCCGACCTGCTTAAGTATCAAATAGAACTCTCTATCTTTTACTCTACCCGACTATCAGACCTCAGACATCCCCACTTCGCCTTGCTGCGAATCGTCTTCTAACTCAGGTAACGCCGCTACTTTGACCATAGCATGCCGCAATACGCGCTCTCCCAGGAGGTAGCCTCGTACGAGTTCCTCAATGACTGTGCCCTCTGGGAACTCATCAGTAGATTCCCGCATTACAGCTTCGTGCATGTTTGGGTCAAAGTCCTTACCTTCAGAGCGCATCGGTGCCACGCCAATCCGCTTAAGCCGATCCACCAAATCCTTGTATACGCCCTGATAGCTCTTATGAATTGCCATCGCCTCTTCACCTTGCGGCTTAATTTGCGATCGCGCCCGCTCAAAGTTGTCTACAACGGGCAACAACTCTACCACAGTATTGCACTTGATTTGCTGTTCTAGCTCTTCTTTTTCTCGCTGAGTCCGCTTACGAAAATTTTCAAAATCCGCTGCAATCCTCATAAATTGACCCGTGCGCTCCTCTGCTTGAAGCTTGAGCGCCTCAAGTTCTTGAGTCAGAGCTACTACGTCGGGCTGTTTCTCTACTCCCTCAGGAGTCTCAATCGCTTCAGCTTCAAGCGTAGAGTCTACGACCTCTTTATCCGCCAACGCCTCAGAACCCTTAATGGATTCATCATCCACCTGATTTGTCTCAACAGCCATGCTCTCACCATCCACCACTTTCAACACATTCGAAGCATCAGCGATCGCTTCTTGCACGTCTTCTAACAGCTTCTCTTCGTCAATCATTGTGTACCAAATATTTCAGAAATTCCAGCACTAAAAATCTAATGATTCAGCGACTTAGGCTGGCCTATGCTATACAAGATGCATCTAAATCAAGATGCACTTGCCAGACTTCATATACTTAGACAGCTAGGTACCCTAAAATATCCAGCAATGTATCAAGCATGGATTTGGCTAGTCGCAACCGCCCAGCATCACTTTACTAAGCGTAACCCACTAACGATATTTTATTCGTCTTCCTGGGGAATGCTTGAGTTTACAACTTGCAGCTTTCCGTTCTGAGAGCTTTCCGGCGTTACATCCTTTTACAATCGTCTTAGCCTTTACCCTAGGAGGTCAACGATCAGCCTACTAAAATTCTGAAATTTCATTGAAGATTGCTATATCTTTGGGATGTAAGACGATGGCATGTAGCTGGGGATTTACTGGGGGATCTGTCGTCTCCTGGAATGCCGTTTTTTATCCCATAACAGCCTCAGTTCAGGAAAGAGATTGGATTCTACGGCATTTCCCCATGCACCTATAGATTTTTATTTCTTAAACGCTTTTTAGAATGTTTAGACCGCTCTGCTAAAAACTTATCGGTTTCACGTCAAATTTGCTGAATTTGGTCAACACTCAGATAAAAGTTGACTCTAATCTGCTTACTCTCGATTAAAGATCGTCGGGACTACTCCATAAAGGCTACAAGGAACTTCGGCATCAGCTATGGCTAACTCTTCCTCTCAACGGCGCGCCCTGGTCGTTCAGCATAATTTCTCTCCCTTTAGCAACAAGCTCATCCAAGCTGGCTACGTCAACAATGACCAAATGCAGCAGGCTTTGGTTGAGAGTCGCAAGACTGGTAGACCGTTGACCGAAGTTTTAGAGATGATCACCGGGCAGCAGCTCCCGCCTGACCTGCTGCGCCAATATAAGAAGCAGCAGCTGTTTGAGCTTAAAATTCTTTACGGTGTAGAATCTCTCGATCCTGAAATTAGCCAAATTTCGACTAGTCAAGTTAGTCAGCTAATCGACACTTTGATTCCTATAGATCTGTGCCGTCGCTATCGACTGGTGCCGCTGTCTCGCACAGAAGGCACGCCTTCGTCAGTGCTGATTGCAATGGTAGATCCAGACGATCTAGCGGCTCAAGATGATTTGAATCGGATTCTTCGACCCCAGAATCTGGCGTTGCAGCGGATGGTCATTACCATTGAAGACTATCAGCGCATCATTTCTCAGTATTTAGATGAGCAGGTTGAACGTCAAAAACAGCGAGATTTCCAATCTAAGGTAGATGTCAAAGGTGACTTAGAAAGCTTAGATTATCTTGACC
>Ga0209181_10005832_pt1 | contig 17600 bp, 14 predicted proteins | sample MAT05_FD_187208 | JGI IMG/M metagenome (GOLD analysis project Ga0209181, IMG submission 187208) | Freshwater microbial communities from Lake Fryxell liftoff mats and glacier meltwater in Antarctica - MAT-05 (SPAdes) (version 2) | ecosystem: Environmental > Aquatic > Freshwater > Ice > Liftoff...
CCGAATCCACAATATTTTTACTTGGTAGTGTAGCTATGAGAAGAAAGGAATATAGTAAACCAATTCATAAATTTATACATGAAACTAAATTATTTAAAAATTAAGTATAACTTAGCCGCGTACAAAAAAATCGTGAGAGGGAAAGGGAAACAATTTTATTTCTCTTTTCTTCAAAAGAAATTTAATTGATTGATTAATAACAACTCAATACTCAAGTCGATTCTTACACACTTTTTTGAACACTACCAATATTGGTAAAATAAGCATGTTTATTGTAAACAAATATTTAATAAAGCACAGCAACATTTTGTTGCTGTGCTTTATATTATTGAATATTAATAGGCTAAAAGCCCAAAACCTAATACCCAACGGAGATTTTGAACAAAACACTTGTTGCGTTTATTATGATAGCATAAATAATTGTGGACCATGGGTAAATCTATGTACCGACAATTGGGGCAACATGTACCTATACAATTGGGACCTTGCCCACAACGCTGAATATTATAATCCGTGCGACAACCCACCTGTTTATCCATTTTCTTATAATACCCCACTAAACTATAGAGGTTACCAAGTGCCACACTCAGGCGTAAGGTATGCAGCCATAATAAATTATATAGACCCTTATACCATTTGCTACCCAGGTCAAGAAAATTTGAGGCAAATATTAGCCACCAAACTAAATAAACAATTGGTGCAAGGTGCTTATTATAAAACAAGTATGTACATTAGTTTGGCCGACCGTAGCATGTTTTCATGTGCCAACTTTCAGGCATACATTGCCGACACGGTATATGAAATTGTAAACAGCAGTAATAGCTGGCCAGCTATTGAAAACATTGGCAACTACCATGGCAATGCCACCTTTTATGGCGACAGCAGCCAAGATAAACTGCGTTGGCACAAATGGCAAGCCAACTACACAGCCAATGGCACCGAAAAATATACGATGATTATGAATTTTATACCCGATACCTTGTGCAACTATAAACCATCGCCCGATGGCACACCCGTCGACCCTAATTTTGGTTGCTTTGAAACAGCACGCTACTACATTGATGATGTAAGCATGGAGCTAAGTATGCTTGGCAAGGGCGATACAGTATTTTGCAACACCAATGCATTTGCTACAACCCTAAGTGGCAGCAATGGTTGGCAACACTATAGTTGGAGCAATGGCGGCAATACGCAAAGCATACAAGTAACAACCCCAGGTTTTTATGTAGTTACAGGCACTATTGATACTTTGCCAAACTTTACAGCATCCGATACTGTTTGGGTGCGTGTATCTGATTTAGCAATACCAAACATACTAAACCTAGGTAATGATACCTTGGTTTGCCCTTACACAAGTGTACAATTGCAACTATACAACAACAAAAGTTATTACAATTATAACTGGAGTAATACTGATACTACTTATACAACAACAGATACTGATACTGGCACATATACACTAACTGTTACGGATGGGTTGTGTGTGCAAAGCAAAAGTTTGCGGGTAGGGTATTACAATACAACTGCTGGGTTTCAATTGGCCGATACTACTATTGTAATGTATCCGCCCTACAAATATATAGCACAAACACCGTATGAGGGTGGTGTGTTGTATAGCATAAATAATGCACCTTATGCACCACAAATAATTATTACCCAAAGTGGCACCTACACACTACAAACGCAAGGCTGCATTAGCTATGAAGATGTTTTTAGCGTATTGTTTTTAGACGCCAACATTGGCTTTGTGCCCAACATTATTACGCCCAACAATGGCGACACCATCAACAATTATTTACGCATCAACAATTTACCAATAAATTCGGAACTAACTATCTATAACCGCTGGGGCAGCATGGTTTATAAAACCACCAATTATAAAAATGATTGGGATGCAAGCAATGCAACCGCAGGCGTTTATTACTATATTTTAAATATACCTGGCTATGATGTTAGAAAGGGATTTGTGGAGGTAATTAAATAAGCCCCACTCGCACTCGTTTATAAAGAAGATGCTAAACCTACTTTTGCAAAGTACAAATAAAACCAAAAGCCAAAACAAAAACAGCGCAACCCGAAAAGCCAGATAAAAGAAGTAGGGGAAAAGAAATTTTTATACCATGAGAAAAATTAACTTGAAAGTAAACGCGAAACCATTATTGGTTATTGTATTCGTGCTATGTGCCGCACTTACAAAGGCAAAAACCAAACCAGCCAAACTAGAATTAGACGTAAATATGCAAGAAAATTCTGTGGGATTGCCCAACGCGTGGCTTACAGTAATTGCCTACGGAACCTCAATAGATACAGTGATGGTTGAACCCGACACCAAAGGGCGTGTAAAATGGGCTTTAGATGCTGACAAGCTTTATACAGTAATATTCTCTAAACCAGGGTATGTAAGCAAACGTATCAAAGTTTCAACCAAAGGCATGCACAAAGACGCCGCAAAAAACTACTATTACCCAGTTGCCATCAACCTATTTAAAGAGAAAAAAGCCCTCGATATTACAGTACTTAAAAAATCTATTGACAAAATATATTTCGACAAAGAGAAAAATAATTTTAATGACGATGCCGTTTATGCAAAAACCATTGTGCACGAATTAGAGAAACTACAAAAGGAATTAGAGAAATAAGGATTCCCCCCGAAACCGCAATCGTCATCGTTTATAAAGTGGAAGTTCTAAACGGGTAAAGCACAATATTAACCTGCAATTAGCCACGCCACATGCACCAATACAGAAAGCAAATAAGTTTTAAATTATACCTTGATTAATAGTTGTGGCGCCTTGCACCTGCGGAGGCCTTATAAAAACACCGTTAAAAAATAAAAGAAAGATTTTTACCACAAGCCCATCAAAGAACCGTTGCAGCCAAAGCCGATACAGCAATCTACACCAAAAAGTGCAATTCATAAACCAATAGCCAATTATACTAAAGCAAATAAGGTTTTCGAATCGTCGATTAGTATAACCTTATATGTTCTTATATGTTCTTAAATGTCTTATCCCGTTGTTATCAAACAAGACAAGTTATGGTTATTTTTTGAAAAGCCAACTTGTTTTAGTATAGATTGCCTTATAGGCTGGTAAAATTATTCTTTAATTTTAGGTGCTTTTTATACAGCCTTGAATTTTACTCATGAGTTTTATTTTTAGTGTATTCGTGAGCAATCGTAGTTGCCTCCTAGTTTCAAGACAAAAAAGAGAGAAAGAAAAAACAACCAGCTTGCCCCACGAATTTATAATATTATTTCTCAATTAAAATATTCTAAAAACTGTTTCAAATGCCATAATTTTAAATATCGTTTAATGAAAATTTTTATACTATTTAAAAATGATAACATAGAATCCCCGCACTTGTGTAAAAATTATTAATAACATCATTACGAACAGCACCTTGGCTGCTAGTCAAAGAACAACCATTAATATAAATAGGAGCAGGGTAGGGGTTAGCGGGTTTTTTGGGCAAATGTTTTAGTAATTATAAAACAGAATTTTTGAAGGTGATACGTAAATTTTTAATCATACGTTTTAGTCTTAAATATGTTATAGTATTAGCAACAATAGCATAATAACTTTTATGCACATGTTTATTTATTCGCTTAAAACTCATTAGTTTATAGTTTGAACATACACAAAACAACTAATTCTAAAATATTTATTCCCCTCAATATCAATCAATTAAACTAACTAAGCAAATATTTTACAAAAAAAGTATTACAATATGCTTGCACAATTAAAAACTTTTTTACTTTTGCAGTCCCTTTTAAAAAAAAGTAACAATTTTTTATAAGGAATTGCCGATGTAGCTCAGTTGGCCAGAGCAGCTGATTTGTAATCAGCTGGTCGGGGGTTCGAATCCCTCCATCGGCTCTAAAATTAAAGTTCTTTGTTATCGTAAATTTATAACAAGGGTTGAGGGGAGATACCAGAGTGGCCAAATGGGACAGACTGTAAATCTGTTGCTTAATTGCTTCGAAGGTTCGAATCCTTCTCTCCCCACAAAAGATTTCATTCCGCTTCGCATTAAATTGCTTCCACAATTTTTCGAAGAGCTTAAAATCTACCCGAAATAAAATATTCAAATTCCATTATTGGTTGTTACCCAATATTATTTTGAGTTGAATTTCAAAGAAACAAGCGGAAGTAGCTCATTTGGTAGAGCGTCAGCCTTCCAAGCTGAGGGTGGCCGGTTCGAGCCCGGTCTTCCGCTCTTGTTTAAGTAACTCTTTTATTAGAGATACTTCGCTAAGAATAGCAATAGTGCTACGAACTATTATTGCTGTTGTAGCTCAGTGGTAGAGTACTTCCTTGGTAAGGAAGAGGTCACGGGTTCAATCCCCGTCAACAGCTCAAGAAACAAAATTAAAATAAATTAGCGCTACGCTAAACACAACTTGATAGAAAAGTATTTCTCTCAACATTAAAATAAAAAAGATAAAATTTTTAATAACAATTTAATAACTTAACAAAATGGCTAAAGAAAAATTCGACCGTTCCAAACCACACGTGAACATTGGAACAATTGGTCACGTTGACCATGGTAAAACTACCTTAACCGCAGCAATTACTGTTGTATTGGCTGAAAAAGGATGGTCAGAAGTACGCGACTTTGCTTCAATTGATAACGCTCCTGAAGAAAAAGAACGTGGTATTACAATTAATACTTCTCACGTAGAGTATCAAACAGCAAACCGTCACTATGCGCATGTTGATTGCCCTGGTCACGCGGATTACGTAAAAAACATGGTTACGGGTGCTGCCCAAATGGATGGTGCAATATTAGTTGTTGCAGCTACAGATGGTCCAATGCCTCAAACTCGTGAGCATATCCTTTTAGCACGTCAAGTTGGTGTTCCTAAAATTGTTGTATTCATGAATAAAGTGGATATGGTTGATGATGAGGAATTATTAGACTTAGTTGAAATGGAAATTCGTGAATTATTAACATTCTATAAGTTCGATGGCGACGCTACTCCAATCATCCGTGGTTCTGCTTTAGGTGGATTAAACAAAGATGAAAAATGGATGGCGAAAATTGTTGACTTAATGGAAGCGGTTGATACATTTATTCCAATTCCTCCACGTGAAATTGATAAGCCTTTCCTTATGCCAGTTGAAGATGTATTCTCTATCACAGGACGTGGTACAGTTGCAACAGGACGTATCGAAACAGGTATCATCAACTCTGGCGAAGAGGTTGAAATATTAGGTATGGTTGAGGAAAAATTCAAATCAGTTGTTACTGGTGTTGAAATGTTCCGCAAAATACTTGACAAAGGTGAAGCTGGAGACAACGTAGGTTTATTGTTACGTGGTATTGATAAAGCAACCATCCGTCGTGGTATGGTTATTTGCAAGCCAGGTTCAATTACACCTCACAAAGTTTTCAAAGCTGAAATCTATGTTTTGAAAAAAGAAGAAGGTGGACGTCATACTCCGTTCCACAACAAATACCGTCCACAGTTTTATTTACGTACAACTGACGTAACTGGTGAAATTACTTTGCCAGAAGGACGCGAAATGGTTATGCCAGGTGATAACGTTACAATTACAGTACATTTAATTATGCCTGTAGCCATGGCTAAAGGTTTGCGTTTTGCAATACGTGAAGGTGGCCGTACCGTTGGTGCTGGTCAAGTAATCGAAATTGTTTCGTAATTATAAATTATATAGGGATTTTGATAAATGTCAAAATCCCTATTTTTTATATTCAACGGGTGTGGTGCAATGGTAGCATACCGGTCTCCAAAACCGTTGATGGGGGTTCGAATCCCTCCACCCGTGCCAAAAGCATGGTGATATGATAAACGTAAATTGCTGTAAAAAACTTAGATTATGATAGAAAAAATTAAAACATATTTAGCCGAGGTTAAAGATGAATTATTCAATAAAGTTTCTTGGCCTACTTGGCCTGAGGTGCAAAGCAGTGCAGTAGTTGTAATGATTGCATCCGTAATAATTGCTTTAATGATTTTAGGTATGGACTCTTCTTTTAAGTTCATTATGGAAAACATATATAAACTTACTAGCTAAGAATTTATAGAAATGGTAGATACATCAGTTAAAAAATGGTACGTTGTTCGTGCAATTAGTGGGCAAGAAAAAAAAATACGTCAGTACATAGAAGTTGAGGTAAACCGAGTTGGTTTAGCTGATTTGGTTTCTCAAGTGCTTATTCCTACAGAAAAAATATATACAATTCGAAACGGAAAAAAAGTTTCTAAAGAGAGAAGTTTTTATCCTGGTTACATATTAATTGAAGCGGCTTTAGTTGGTGAATTAGTTCATACTATTAAAAATGTTTCCGGTGTAATTGGTTTTTTAGGGGATGATAAAAAAGGTAATCCTGTACCAATGCGTATTGCTGAGGTAAATAGAATTTTAGGAAATGTTGACGCTTTAACAGAACAAGGCGAAGAATTAATGAATCCTTATGTAGTGGGCGAGTCGGTTAAAGTTATTGATGGTCCATTCAATACATTTAGTGGGGTTATTGAAGAAATTAACGAAGAAAAAAAGAAATTGAAAGTAATGGTAAAAATTTTTGGAAGGAAAACACCTTTGGAATTAGGTTACATGCAAGTAGAAAAAGAATAAATAAGAAAATAAATATAAAATGGCTAAAGAAATATCGGGCTTCGTAAAATTACAAGTAAAAGGCGGAGCAGCAAACCCATCACCACCAATTGGACCCGCATTAGGTTCTAAAGGTGTCAACATCATGGAGTTTTGTAAGCAATTTAATGCAAGAACACAAGACCAAGCAGGAAAAATTTTACCTGTTATACTTACTGTTTATACTGATAAATCTTTTGATTTTATCATAAAGCGTCCGCCAGTAGCGGCACAAATTTTAGAACTTACTAAAATAAAAGCAGGTTCGGCAGAGTCTAATCGTAAAAAAGTAGGTTCTATATCTTGGGAGCAAATAAAAACTATTGCTGAAGATAAAATGCCAGATATGAATTGCTTTACTATTGAGTCAGCAATGAGTATGGTTGCAGGTTCGGCACGTTCGATGGGAATAAATGTTACAGGCGATTCGCCATTAGTTAAATAATTTCATTAAAAATAGAAATGGCAAAAGTTAGTAAAAAAAGAAAAATTGCGTTAGCGAAAGTTGACATTAATAAAGCTTATTCTTTGGCAGAAGCTGCGAAGTTGATTAAAGAATTAAGCTATACAAAATTTGATTCATCGGTTGATGTTGCTGTAAGATTAGGCGTTGACCCGCGTAAAGCAAATCAAATGGTTCGTGGTATTGTTACTTTACCTCATGGAACTGGTAAAACTATTAAAGTTTTGGTTTTGTGTACTCCTGATAAAGAAGCTGAGGCAAAAGAAGCTGGTGCTGACTTTGTAGGCTTAGATGAATACATTGATAAAATAAAAGCAGGTTGGACAGATGTTGATGTTATCATTACCATGCCTTCAATAATGGGTAAAGTTGGTATGTTAGGTAAAGTGTTAGGCCCACGTGGTTTAATGCCAAACCCTAAAACTGGTACTGTTACGCCAGATGTTGGTAAAGCAGTAAAAGAAGTTAAAGCTGGTAAAATAGATTTCAAAGTTGATAAAACTGGTATCATTCATACTTCTGTAGGTAAAACTTCTTTTGATGCAAAAAAATTAGAAGAAAACATTACTGAGATTATGTCAACTATCGTTAAGTTAAAACCATCTTCGGCCAAAGGTCAGTACGTAAAAAGTGTGTTTATGTCAAGTACTATGAGTCCGGGTATTATGGTTGATGCAAAGACTATGGGTGCAGGTGCATAATTTATCAATTATTAAATAACAAACGAAAATGACTAAATCAGAAAAAAATATAATGATAGATTCTCTTGTTGAGAAGTTAAACAACTCAGCAAATATCTATTTAACAGACACTTCAGGTGTATCGGTTGAAAAAATAAACGTTTTACGTGGCAAGTGTTTTAAAAACGACATCAAACTGCAAGTAGTAAAAAATACGTTACTTGAAAAAGCGATGGAGCGTGCAGGTAAGAATTACTCAGAAATGTATGCTACACTTACTGGCCCAGTTGCCGTTATGTTTTGCGATACTGCAAATGCACCAGCAAAATTGATAAAAGAGTTTAGAAAAACAAGTGAAAAACCACTTCTTAAATCAGCTTTTGTACAAGAATCAGTTTATATTGGCGATAATCAATTAGATGCTTTAGTAAGCATTAAATCGAAAAATGAAATGATTGGAGAAGTTATTTCTATCTTACAATCACCAGCCAAAAATGTTATTTCGGCACTTAAATCAAGCGGTGGCAAACTTGCAGGTATCGTAAAAACTTTATCGGAGCGTGCAGCTTAATTCAACAAAAAATAAATTTACAAATTAGAATATTAACAATTAAAAATCAATAAAAATGGCAGATTTAAAATCTTTCGCAGAGCAATTAGTTAACTTAACAGTTAAAGAAGTTAATGAATTAGCAACAATTTTAAAAGACGAGTATGGAATAGAGCCTGCAGCAGCAGCTCCAGTTATGATGGCTGGCGGTGGCGGTGCAGCAGCAGTTGAAGAGAAAACTTCTTTTGATGTTATCTTGAAAGCAGCGGGACAAAACAAATTAGCAGTAGTTAAATTGGTTAAAGACTTAACAGGTTTAGGTTTGAAAGAAGCTAAAGACTTAGTTGATGGTGCTCCAAAACCAGTTAAAGAAGGCGTTTCTAAAGAAGATGCTGAGAACTTAAAAGCTCAGTTACTTGAGGCTGGGGCTGAAGTAGAGGTTAAGTAGTCTCTGTAACAGCGGCTTCTAAAAGCCCATAAACATTAGTGGTTTGACCTTTTTCTTTATTGAAAAAGGTTAAACCAATTTGTTATTTAATACAGTGAATAAAACTTAATTACTCAATTTCAACTCAAAACACTTTGAATACAATTAAATCAAACAAGAGAATAAATTTCTCAGCAACAAAAAACCAGGTTCCCTATCCTGATTTTTTAGACATTCAATTGAAATCTTTTCAAGATTTTTTTCAATTAGAAACTACTCCAGAAAATAGGCATGGTGAAGGCTTATACATGGTATTTGCAGAAAACTTCCCAATTACAGATGCACGTAACAATTTCGTGTTAGAGTTTATTGATTATTTTGTTGACCCACCACGTTACACCATTACTGAGTGTATTGAGCGTGGATTAACTTATTCAGTGCCTCTAAAAGCCAAGTTAAAACTTTATTGTACCGACCCTGAACATGAAGATTTTGAAACTATTATTCAAGATGTTTATTTAGGAACTATCCCTTACATGACACCAAAAGGTACTTTCTGTATCAATGGTGCTGAACGTGTTATTGTTTCGCAATTGCACCGTTCGCCAGGGGTTTTCTTTGGGCAAAGTTACCACGCAAATGGTACTAAACTTTACTCTGCAAGGGTTATTCCTTTTAAAGGTTCTTGGATTGAATTTGCTACCGACATCAATAATGTGATGTACGCATATATTGACCGTAAAAAGAAGTTACCAGTAACTACACTTTTGCGTGCAATTGGTTTTGAAAGCGATAAAGACATTCTTGAAATTTTTAATTTGGCGGATGAATTTAAAGTTACCAAAACAGGTATCAAAACAGCTTTAGGACGTAAATTGGCAGCTCGTGTACTTCGTACTTGGGTTGAAGATTTTGTGGATGAAGATACAGGAGAAGTTGTTTCTATACAACGTAACGAAGTATTAATTGACCGTGAAGTTATTCTTGAAAAGCACCACTTAGATTTAATTACTGAGAATGATATTAAAACGGTAATTCTTCATAAAGAAGATGCTAACTCTGCTGATTACGCTATCATTTATAACACGTTACAAAAAGACACATCAAACTCTGAAAAAGAAGCAGTTGAGCATATTTATCGCCAATTGCGTAACGCAGAGCCACCTGATGAGGAAACAGCACGTGGTATCATTGATAAATTATTTTTCTCTGATAAACGTTATGACTTGGGAGAAGTAGGACGTTACCGTATCAACAAGAAATTGTTGCGGGATACACCTGATAACATAAAAGTGCTTACAAAAGAAGACATTATTGCCATTATCAAGTATTTAATTGAGTTAATCAATTCTAAAACTGATGTGGATGATATTGACCACTTGAGTAATCGTCGTGTGCGTACTGTTGGCGAACAATTGTATTCTCAATTTGGCGTTGGACTTTCGCGTATGGCGCGTACCATTCGTGAGCGTATGAATGTTCGTGACAATGAGGTATTTACACCAACCGATTTGATTAATGCCAAGACTTTGTCTTCAGTTATTAACTCATTCTTTGGTACAAATCAGTTATCACAGTTCATGGACCAAACAAACCCATTGGCTGAGTTAACCCACAAACGCCGCCTTTCGGCATTAGGCCCCGGTGGTTTAAGTAGAGAAAGAGCTGGTTTTGAGGTACGTGATGTACACTATACTCACTACGGACGTTTGTGTACTATTGAAACACCTGAGGGGCCAAACATTGGTTTGATTTCTTCATTGTGTGTGTATGCAAAAGTAAATAAGTTAGGTTTTATTGAAACTCCTTATAAAAAAGTTACTGATGGTAAAGTTGATAAAAGCGGTGAGATTTTCTATCACAGTGCTGAACAAGAAACTAACCAAGTAATTGCACAATCAAATACACCGGTTAACGAAAAAGGCGAATTTACAACTGCACGTATTAAAGCACGTGCAGCAGGTGATTTACCAGTTGTTAGCGGCGACAAGGTTAATTTAATTGACGTTGCTCCAAATCAAATTGCCTCAATAGCGGCTTCATTAATTCCATTTTTGGAGCATGATGATGCTAACCGTGCGTTGATGGGAAGTAACATGATGCGCCAAGCCGTGCCTTTGTTGCGTCCCGAAGCACCTATTGTTGGTACTGGTTTAGAGCCTTTAGTAGCCCGTGATTCGCGTGTACTAATAAACGCAGAAGGCGACGGTGTTGTTGAATATGTTGATTCAAATGAAATTACAATAAGATACAACCGCAGCGAAAACGAAAAGTTAGTAAGTTTTGAGGAAGACGAAAAAACTTATAAATTAATTAAGTTCCGTAAAACCAATCAAAGTACTTGTATAAACCTTAAACCAATTGTTCGCAAAGGCGATACAGTTACCAAAGGACAAGTATTGTGTGAAGGTTATGCTACTCAAAATGGAGAATTAGCTTTAGGTAGAAACTTAAAAGTTGCCTTCATGCCTTGGAAAGGGTATAATTTTGAGGATGCAATTGTAATCTCTGAACGTGTTGCACGTGAAGATATATTTACATCAATACACATTGATGAGTATGTATTAGAAGTGCGCGACACAAAACGTGGACAAGAAGAATTAACATCGGATATTCCAAACGTAAGTGAAGAAGCAACTAAAGATTTAGATGCTGATGGTATTATTCGTGTTGGTGCCGAAGTAAAGGAAGGCGATATATTAATAGGTAAAATTACTCCGAAAGGAGAAACTGACCCTTCGCCAGAAGAAAAATTATTACGTGCTATCTTTGGCGACAAAGCTGGCGATGTAAAAGATGCTTCTTTAAAAGCGCCACCATCATTAAAAGGTGTTGTTATTGAGTCGCGCTTGTTTTCGAGAGCTACAAAAGACAAAAAATCTAGAACTGATGAGAAAGTTGCTACTGGTAAATTAGATGAAGAATACAATGCTGAGTTAGCTATTTTAAAAGATAAATTAGTTGATAAACTAATGATTTTGGTAGATGGTAAAGTTAGCCAAGGTGTTGTAAACAACTTTAAAGAGCCTGTAATTACTAAGAGTGCTAAGTTTACTAAGAAACTTTTATTAGGTGTTGATTACATGGCTGTAAATGCCACTAAATGGACAACTGATAAAGAGGCAAACGATTTAATTCGTCAATTAATCCACAACTTTAACATTAAAGCAAACGATTTATTTGGTATTTATAAGCGTAGGAAATTTACAGTTACTGTTGGTGATGAGTTACCTGCTGGTATTATGCAATTGGCTAAAGTTTACATTGCTAAAAAACGTAAGTTAAAAGTAGGTGATAAAATGGCGGGTCGTCATGGTAATAAAGGTATTGTTGCACGTATTGTTCGTGACGAAGACATGCCTTTCCTTGAAGACGGAACTCCAGTTGATATAGTTCTTAATCCATTGGGTGTACCTTCGCGTATGAACTTGGGTCAGATTTATGAAACCGTATTGGCTTGGGCTGGACAAAAATTAGGCGAAAAATATTTTACTCCAATTTTTGATGGTGCAAGTTTAGACCAGATAAATGAGAAAACAGACTTGGCAGGTTTACCACGTTTTGGCCGCACATACTTATATGATGGTGGTACTGGCGAACGTTTTGACCAACCAGCAACTGTAGGTATTATTTATATGCTGAAATTAGGACACATGGTTGATGATAAAATGCACGCACGTTCTATAGGCCCGTATTCATTAATTACGCAACAACCTTTAGGTGGTAAAGCACAATTTGGTGGTCAGCGTTTTGGTGAGATGGAGGTTTGGGCACTTGAGGCATTTGGTGCAGCTAATATTTTACAAGAAATATTAACCATTAAATCGGATGATGTTGTGGGTCGTGCAAAAGCTTATGAAGCTATTGTAAAAGGCGACAACATGCCAGCACCTGGAATACCTGAATCATTCAACGTATTGTTGCACGAGTTGCGCGGCTTAGGCTTAGATGTAAAAATGGAATAATATAAAATAAAGTAGGGGAGCACTAGCTTCCCTACTACTATTTATTTTCATTTATACTTATTATTAACTTACAAAAATCAACAAACTATAATGGCTTTTATAAAAAAAGAGAACAAAGCAAAAAGTAATTTTACAAAAATTACAATTGGTTTGGCTTCGCCTGAGTCTATCTTAGACCGCAGTAGTGGAGAAGTTTTAAAACCAGAAACAATAAACTACAGAACTTACAAACCAGAAATGGGTGGTTTGTTTTGTGAGCGTATTTTTGGCCCTGTTAAGGACTGGGAATGTGCTTGTGGAAAATACAAACGCATACGTTACAAAGGAATTGTTTGTGACCGTTGCGGTGTTGAAGTTACAGAAAAGAAAGTTCGTAGAGAACGCATGGGACACATTAACTTGGTTGTTCCTGTTGCGCATATATGGTACTTCCGTTCATTGCCAAACAAAATTGGTTATTTATTAGGCTTGCCAACCAAAAAGTTAGATATGATTATATACTATGAAAGGTATGTAATTATAAATGCTGGGGTTGCGCAAAGCGATACTGTTAAATATTTAGAGTTCCTTACGGAAGAAGAATATTTGAATATCTTAGATACCTTACCAAAAGACAATCAGTTTTTGGAGGATAGTAATCCAGATAAATTCATCGCTAAGATGGGTGCTGAATCAATCCATGAATTATTGCATAGATTGAATTTGGATGAAATGTCATACAAATTACGTCATCAAGCAAACACAGAAACATCGCAACAACGTAAAACTGAAGCTTTAAAACGCTTACAAGTTGTTGAGAGTTTCCGCCAAGCAAACACACGTTTCGAGAACCGCCCCGAGTGGATGATTGTTCGTGTTGTGCCTGTTATTCCGCCTGAATTACGTCCATTAGTTCCTTTGGATGGTGGTCGTTTTGCTACTTCCGATTTGAATGATTTGTACCGTCGTGTTATTATCCGTAACAACCGTTTGAAGCGTTTGTTAGAGATTAAAGCACCTGAGGTAATTTTGCGTAACGAAAAACGTATGTTGCAAGAATCGGTTGATTCATTATTAGACAACTCACGTAAATCAAACGCTGTAAAAACGGAAAGTAACCGTGCTTTAAAATCATTATCTGATTCATTAAAAGGTAAGCAAGGACGTTTCCGTCAAAACTTATTGGGTAAACGTGTGGATTATTCGGCACGTTCGGTAATTGTTGTAGGACCAGAATTGAAATTACACGAGTGTGGTATTCCAAAAGACATGGCTGCTGAGTTGTACAAACCATTTATCATTCGTAAGATGATAGAACGTGGCGTTGTAAAAACAGTAAAATCGGCAAAGAAAATTGTTGATAGAAAAGATGCTATTGTTTGGGATATTTTAGAAAATATATTAAAAGGACATCCTGTATTATTGAACCGTGCTCCAACTTTGCATAGGTTAGGTATTCAAGCATTTCAACCAAAATTAATTGAAGGCAAAGCAATACAGTTACACCCATTGGTGTGTACTGCATTTAATGCGGATTTTGATGGTGACCAGATGGCCGTGCATTTACCACTTGGTAATGCTGCTATTTTAGAGGCTCAAATGTTGATGTTGGCTTCTCATAATATCTTAAATCCGGCTAACGGTGCGCCAGTTACTGTTCCTTCGCAAGATATGGTTTTGGGTCTGTACTACATGACCAAAATTAAGAAAACCACAGCAGAAGAAATTGTAAAAGGTGAAGGATTAATATTCTATTCTCCTGAAGAAGTTACAATTGCATACAATGAGAAAATGGTTGATTTGCACGCTGTTGTTAAATGTAAATTAAAGATTCGCGAAAACAACGAATTGGTTTATAGAATTATTGAAACTTCGGTTGGTAGAATTTTATTTAACCAAGTTGTACCAACTGATGTTGGTTATATAAACGAATTATTGACCAAAAAATCGTTGCGTGACATTATTGGTGTTATCTTAAAAACTTCGGGTGTTGCTGCAACAGCTGCCTTTTTGGATAACATGAAAGACCTTGGTTTCCAAATGGCTTTCCGTGGTGGTTTGTCGTTTAACCTTGGCGATGTATTGATACCTGACGAAAAAGAAGAGATGATAAACTCGGCTACTGAACAAGTAGAGGAAGTGAAGAATGAATATAACATGGGTGTTATTACAGACCGTGAACGTTACAATAAGATTATTGATATTTGGAGTCATACGAATGTTCGTTTAACACAAAAATTAATGAACACGTTGATACATGACAAGCAAGGTTTCAATTCGGTGTATATGATGCTTGACTCTGGTGCGCGTGGTAGTAAGGAGCAAATTCGTCAGCTAAGCGGTATGCGTGGTTTGATGGCTAAGCCTCAGAAATCGGCATCGGGCGGCGGCGAAATTATCGAAAACCCAATTATCTCAAACTTTAAAGAAGGTTTATCAATCTTAGAATACTTTATTAGTACCCACGGTGCGCGTAAAGGTTTGGCGGATACGGCTTTGAAAACGGCTGATGCTGGTTACTTAACGCGTAGGTTGGTGGATGTGTCGCAGGACGTAATTATTACTATTGATGATTGTGGTACTTTGCGTGGATTGGTGGCTTCGGCATTGATTAAAAATGATGATGTTGTAGAATCACTTTACGACAGAATTCTAGGTAGAACTGCCGTGCACGATGTAATACACCCAAGCACTGGTAAAGTAATTATTGAATCTGGCGAACAAATAAAGGAAGACGAAGCTATGGAAATTGAAAAATCTCCAATAGAAGCGGTTGAAATACGTTCGGTACTTACTTGCGAAAGCAAAGAAGGTGTTTGTGCAAAATGCTATGGTCGTAACCTTGCTACTGGCCGTAAGGTACAGCGTGGCGAAGCGGTTGGTGTTATTGCAGCACAATCTATTGGTGAGCCGGGTACACAGTTAACACTTCGTACTTTCCACGTAGGTGGTGTGGCGGGTAGTTATACTACTGAATCATCGGTAAAAGCTAAGCATGATGCAATTATTGAAATAGATGAATTACGTTATGTAGAGAAGAAAGATGCTGGTAAAAAAGTGAAAATAGTTATTGGACGTTCAGCAGAAATGCGCTTGATTGACAAGAACACCAAAATGATTTTGACTACGGCCAACATTCCTTATGGTTCTACTTTATATGTTGAAAATGGCGACACATTAGAAAAAGGTACTTTGATTTGTGATTGGGACCCTTTTAATGCTGTAATCATTACTGAACTTTCAGGTATAATTGAGTTTGATGCTTTAGAGCCAGGTATTACTTACCGTGAGGAAAGTGATGAGCAAACCGGATTTACTGAAAAGGTTGTTATTGATACGCGTGATAAAGCGAAAAACCCATCGATACGCGTAACTGCAAAGGATGGCGAAGTATTGCGTAGCTATAATATACCAGTTGGTGCACACATTATTGTGGAAGAAGGACAAAAAATTGATGGTGGTACTATCTTGGTAAAAATACCACGTAGCGCAGGCAAAGGTGGTGATATTACGGGTGGTTTGCCACGTGTAACTGAGTTGTTTGAGGCTCGTAACCCATCTAACCCTGCAGTTGTAACTGAAGTAGATGGTATTGTAACTTTCGGAAAAATAAAACGTGGTAGCCGTGAGGTGATGGTTGAGGCTAAAAGTGGCGAAGTGCGCAAATATATTGTGCCTTTGAGTAAACATATTTTGGTACAAGAAAACGATTTTATAAAAGCGGGTATGCCACTTTCGGATGGTGCAATTACGCCTGATGATATACTTTCTATAAAAGGCCCAACGGCTGTACAAGAGTATTTAGTAAATGAAATACAAGAAGTTTACCGTTTGCAAGGTGTGAAAATTAACGACAAGCATTTTGAAGTTATTGTTCGCCAAATGATGCGTAAAGTAATGGTTTCGGACCCAGGAGATACTACTTTCTTAGAAAACCAAATGGCTAATAAGGCTGACGTTATGCGCCAGAACGATGAGTTGTATGGTAAAGTATATATTACGGATGCTGGAGATTCGGTAAACTTAAAAATTGGTCAAATGATTTCGGCACGTAAACTGAGAGATGAGAATTCGATGTTGAAACGCAAAGACTTGAAAGTTGTTGAGTTCCGTGATGCAGTAGCTGCTACCACTAACCAAGAATTGCAAGGTATTACACGTGCATCATTACAAACTAAGAGTTGGATAAGTGCGGCATCGTTCCAAGAAACTACAAAAGTATTGAACGAAGCAGCGGTGAATGGTAAAATTGACGACTTATCGGGCTTGAAAGAGAATGTAATTGTTGGGCACTTAATACCAGCAGGAACAGGATTACGCGATTACGAAAAAATTATTGTGGGTACTAAGGAGGAGTTTGAAAACCTAATGGTTACTAAACGCGAAAGAGTACGTGCAGTAGAAGTAGAGTAATTTTGTTTAGTACCTACTATATAGTAGATGGTATTTAGTATATAGTGCTTAGTTGATAATAAAAAAAACGCCAAACAATTAATTTTGTTTGGCGGTTTTTGTTAGGTGTTAGGTAATTGACTATTGTTTGTAAACCCAAATTCATCATTATAAAAACGCAAATTTTATTGTCAACCGCATCACTATTTGCGTTCTGCACGCATTATAGTTCCCAACACTATTTTTAATAGCAATTGATAACCATTTTCTTTTTTTGCGTAATCATCTAAAATAGATGTAATTTGTGTTTGTGTAAAGGGCATTTTTTTGTTTTTATTTTTTAGTTCAAAACAAAAATCGAAAAATTTTCTTTACACACTTTTTTGAACAGTATCAATGTAGAAATTAGAAGAATGATATACACAACCAATTGGGTGGAAAGGTTAAATAGAAATTATAAACGAACCTTAAGAATGAGGGCAGCTATGCCAAGCCCCGAATCCACAATATTTTTACTTGGT
>Ga0209181_10005833_pt1 | contig 17597 bp, 15 predicted proteins | sample MAT05_FD_187208 | JGI IMG/M metagenome (GOLD analysis project Ga0209181, IMG submission 187208) | Freshwater microbial communities from Lake Fryxell liftoff mats and glacier meltwater in Antarctica - MAT-05 (SPAdes) (version 2) | ecosystem: Environmental > Aquatic > Freshwater > Ice > Liftoff...
GAACGCTGCGGTGAACGATTAAACAGAATGCTTGGGAGCAAACAGTGTCGTTCACACTAAACTACCGCATAACATTGTCGAGGTGAACTTTACCCCGCGCAAGCGGAGCAGGTTTGACCGTTTTCCATAGGTAACTTAAAAAACGGTCTCCCTGCGGGGATACACCACTCAGATGGGTACACCTATAAGAAAGGGCAAGGCGCTATCCCTCCCCATGCCTAAAGGCAGGGGTATCTCGCGCCGATTTGATGAAAATGTACTTTGCCTAAACAGCATTCAGGGTGCTGCCGCGCCCGATGCGGAGATTTTTTTATGTCTTTTACAATCGAAGAAGAGCAAGCCTCAAGCGACAGCGAGCTGATTATGCGGCTGCGTGGGGGCGATATAAGCGCGTTGGGCGATTTGTTCGACCGTTACCACCGACAAATTTTCCGCACGGCGGCTGCCATCACACGGGATGAAGAAGTCGCCAACGACCTGACGCAGGATTGCTTTCTTAAGCTGCTGCAATATGCTGACCGCATCGACACCAATCTGCCGCTCGCCCCATGGCTCTATCGCGTTACGGTCAATCTCAGTTACACTTGGATCTCGCGTCGGCAGAAACGACGCATCTCGATTGAAGCGTTGGTGGATCGATTGATGAGTCCGCCCGGTCAAGCGCCCGATTATATGGCGGAGCTTTCGGAAACGCACCGTTTGATCCGTGCCGCCATCAGCGAACTGTCCTTTAATCAACGCGTGGTCGTCGTGCTGCACTATCTGGTGGGCATGAATCTGGACGAAATCGGAGAGTTACTGGTTTGTCCTGTCGGGACGATTAAAAGTCGTCTTTATTACGCTCGTGAAGCCTTACGCCATCGACTGGGCGACGTTCAGCAAACTTGGTTCGAAAGTGTGCCTTCTTATGCCGAATCTCTCGGATAAGCAGTTGGACGCGGTCATCAGCCATACGCTGCGGCGTGCGGCGACGCTTTCATCTGCCGACAGCGCTGCGATGTGGGAATCGCTGCGCGATAAAGCCGAAGCGCTCATCAACAGCGATCTGAATAGTATCGCACTTACGCCTGATGCTTCGGATGCGTATATCGAAAATGACTCGACGCCGTGCTGTGAAGCAGCAACCCCCGCGCGTGCGCCGTTTCTTGGGCGCGTGCTGACCAGCATGTGCGCCATCCTCGAAGATTCAGCGCAATTTTTGTTCGCGGACGAAATTCTGCTCGATCGTGCCCGTCTAAATCCCTATCCTTTTCATGCAAGCATTGTCACCTTTGGCAATTATGTTTTGACACGGGCTTAAGTCCGTGTCGCAAACGTTAACCATTTCAAGCCTCGCTGACTCCGCTTTCGCGTTATAATCAAATCAGGTTCATAAATCATCCATCGAAGCGGTAGACATACCGCTTCGATGCCGATTCAAATCGTACAGGCGGCATGTGTGCCGCTAACTCCTATGACGTTCACGAAGGACATTCGCATGACCCAACTGCCTCGCATTATGACGGTTGACCCTTCCGGGATGGCGGCACGACTCGTGCGAGCGTCGGTCGATTTACTCGGCAAACACGCGATCACCTACGATATTCCCTATCCATTCGATGCACTCGACGAGATCGAGCGCGCCGCGTTCGATCTCGTCGTGACGACCCTGTCGTTCGATGATGGATTGAGCGGCATCGACTTCGCCATGCGTGTCAAAGAGATGCGTCCCGAAGTGTCGGTGATCGTGTTAAGTGGCGCGCACCATGACGCCATCGACGTGGATCCACGCGCTGCATCGCCGTTCCTGATTTTGCAGTACCCTTTCGATGCCGCGCTGCTCTTACGCGCCGTCACGGCGGGCATCGAAGGACGCGACGTGCTGACGGCTCAATTCGAGCCATCGGTGCGCCTGACAATCACCGATGCCGCCGATATTGGCGCGATCCCACATATCGATGCTAAAGCCGCCGCGAGCATCATCGATGGATTGCTCTCCGAAATCGGCGCGATGGCGATTTTACTTTCCAATCGCGCGGGTGGAATCGTACATGAACGCGGCACGGTCGGCTACTTCAACCGCGAACAACTCTCCGCTTCGCTGCTGCCGAGCGCGATCACCACCTTCGAAATTGGCAAACTCGTCGGCGGCAAAGCAAGCGCGGTCACATTTTACGATGGGGATGAATTCGATGTGTTCGTGCTCTCGGTTGGCTTGCATCATATGCTGTCGCTGGTATGGGATGGTGCGACCGGACGCAGCCAGTTCGGCGCTGTCAACCGTTATGGACGCCGCGCCGCCGAAGATTTGGTCGCCTTGATCGGCGCGAGCGCGTATATGTTCGAAGCGGAACGCCAGGAACGCGCGACGATGGAAATGAAGCGCGCAGTCGAAATCGCATCACAAAGCGATCCGGAACCTCAGCCGATTTTCACGCCGCCCGTCGAAGAAAAACGGCGCGGGCGCGGGCGTAAAAATAACGACTATCTGCAAGATATTCCGTCACGCCGCAGCAGCGAACCGCTGATTTTACGCTCGGATGAAATCGAACAGGTATCACTGCCCGAAAACGAACCGCTCCGGCTCGATCCGTTGTTAGACCTCAACCCAGATTTGCTTGATCCCAGTCTGCTTGATACGCTTGATATAGATGCGAACGATATGTTCGATATGGAGAAATTGGGCGAACTCGCCAACGAAACCCGACGCGAACGGGGACCACTATCTTATGATGAAGCACGCGAGCTAGGCATTATTCCGTGAGCAGCAGCGAAATTGAACAAAGCAAGAAAGATGTGCCGTTATCGGGTAAGGATGCGCTTGTCGGCAAACAACTCGGTAATGGACGCTATACGCTCGTCAAAGTATTGGCGACGGGTGGTATGGCGCGCATTTACGAAGCCGTCGATCATCGCCTTGAGATTACCATCGCGATCAAGGTTTTGCTGGCGAATACCAGTGGCAGCGAAAGTGAAGATGATACGCTGACCGAACGCTTCAAACGCGAAGCCCAGGCGATTGGTCGGCTGCAAGAGACGATCAAACATCCCAACATCATCACTGTCTACAGCTACGACCAGGAAGACGGGCTGCACTATATCGCCATGAGTCTGGTACGCGGCAAAGACCTGGCGCAGGTGTTGGGCAGAATGCGACGCGAAGGCAGTAAGATGCTGCTTCCGCGCATCATACATATCATTGAACAGGTCGCGTCGGCGCTCGATGCCGCGCATCAAGCCGGAATCATCCACCGCGACATCAAACCCTCAAATATTCTGGTCGATCAAAACGATCATGTCACGCTGACCGATTTTGGGCTGCTGCTGCGTCCTTCGACCGACAGCACATTCGGCACAGCGTTCGGTACGCCGCGTTATATTTCACCCGAACAAGCCATCGCGTCCAGTCAGGTGACACCGCAGAGCGATATTTATTCGCTGGCGATCATTCTGTACGAAATGCTGACCGGACGCACACCTTTCAACGGCGATACGCCGATGGAAATCGCGCTGGCGCATATTCATGATGAGCCGCCGTCATTGCAGGAATTTAACCCCTCGATCCCCGATGCAGTCGAAGCGGAAGTCTTGCGGGCGCTTTCGAAAGACCCCAAACTGCGGCATGTCAGCGCGCGCCAGTTCGTTGGCGCGATCAAACGGGCTTACGGGATGCAGCATGACGATACGCCGTTGATCTCGCTTGATGCGCTCAACGCCGCCAGCAAACCGAACCGCCCCGAAGATTGGACGGCACGCATCGCCGCCAACCGCGCCACTGCCGAAGCGCGCACGGCTGGCAGCCCTGTACCCGCCGTCGATTATTCGATTGCACCGCCTGCAAAACCCGTATCGGTCGCGGCAAAACCGGCGCCAATATCACCCAGCGCACGGTCGCGCCGGACATCGCCCATCCTGCTGATCGTACTGGCGCTGCTGTTCGCGCTCGTCGTGGGTGCGGCGTGGTTGATGAGGCAGCCGGACAGCAGTAATAGTCCATTCATGGTCGCTTTGACCGACGAACCGACGCCGGAAAGTGTCCCGGTCGAGCTGGTCTACGATCAATCGTCATTCACACTTGTCAATCTCGGTACAGTGGCGCTGCAACCCTCGCGCATCACGTTCGTCGCGTCCGATCGCAGTGTGTACGCTGCTATCGACATCAGCCCTACCCAAATCGAACCCGGCTATTGCATTCGGATTCGCGTCCAAGACCAATCGGTTGACCCGCCGCGCGCGTGCAATAGTGCTATGCCCGAAGCGCTGATTCCATCGAATCGCGCGCCGTCGATGTTCTGGCGTGCCATCGAAGCGGGGGTCAATTTTACTGTCAACATCGATTCATCCACTGTGATGACCTGCCCAACGATCAGGCGCGGCGAATCGGAAACGTGTTCGCTGCAAATCGCGCCGTAATACTGTATATTTTGTAACTGCTCAGGTATCCCTCATCCCCTGACCCCTTCTCCCACAAACGAGAGAGGGGAGAAACGCGGTAGAAAGTCCCTTTCCCGTTGTGGGCTGTGCATTACCCACATCTTGCTATGCATTACCTACACCTGTTAATTGAACGGCACATTAAGAAAAATGCCGCGCGCCTCAATCGTTTCGTCGGCGCTGGTATCGACGCGGAATTCAAACGCGCCGCTCAGCCGTTGATTGAAACCGGTTAAATGGATAGTGCCGCGCGGATTTGCGCCGAAAATACCGCCCTCGGGCGTGGTCACACTGACGACCGCGCCACCTCCATTGACCGGGATCGTCGTCAGTATCGGGATCAATGCGGGGCGCGTGACGCCGTACAGCGCCAGCGTGATGAGGGTGTCGTCATCGGAGCGCTGCGCGGTATCGTTGGTCTGGACGAATGCCAGCGTGAGCACACCGTATATGTTCCGCATCGAGAAGCTGTTGGCACGCATTATCACGCTGCCAATTGTGGAGGCGGAAAAGCGACCGCCGCCGCGTATTTGGGTTTGAGGATTAAAGGTTGGGGTGGCGTCCGCGATCGGTGCGGCGCGGTCGGGCGGTGTTGAGGTTGCGGTCGCGGCGGGTAGGCTGACGCACGCCGCAAGCATCGATAGCAGCCCTAAAACGACGATTGCCCTCCGCATGAAACCACTCCGGTGCGCTGCATGTCTGATTAAACAACGCCATTATAGCGAGAGTGAAGCGATCATGCCGTTCAAATCTACGTTTCCAGTGCGCCGCGCACTACTGCTCGTGTGCGCCAGCACCGCCGTCATTCTATTGACCACGCTGCCGCAAAAAGTCGGCTTGATTCGTGCCATCCACGATGCGCTGTCTGGCTCCAGTTATGGCGATCTGATCGGACATGTGGCGTTGTTCGGTGGGTTGGCGGCGTTGATCTATGCGGTCGTCGGCGCGGGGCGCGGCGTGCGCCTGATGACTGCGCTTTGGATCGCGGTCGGCATGACGATCGGTATTGGCACGATCACCGAATGGGCGCAGCAGTTCAGCGCCGGACGCAGCGCCGACCGCGCCGACCTGATGGCTGATTTACTCGGCGTGTTCATCGCTGCCACGCTGATCTTATCCGCGCAGAGACGCGGAAAAAGCCGTGTATAATCGTGTGTAGACCTATGGAGTATCACCCAGCATGGATACAATCAGTTCGGTGAATAAAGACAAAATTGTCGAATCGATCATCCAGCAGATCGACGCACTGCCCGCGCAATATGTCGAGAAAATATTTCAACACATTGAAGGGTCACGGGCTGTTTATTGGCGTGTTCCAAGCGAGGCTCTCACTGAAATACGCGAAATCATGCAACCCGCCTACGATGAAATAGAAGCAGAAGGCATTACAGACGAAGAAATCGACACTGCCATCGATGAAGCCATCGCAGAGGTGCGCGGTGAACAACGCGAAAAAGCCAATCGTCGTGCTTGATACGCAAATTTTGTTACGATCAGTGGGTAAGCCGAATTCGTTGACGGCAAAAATCGTTTTTGGAATGTCAAATCAATATGAATTCGTCATTTCTCAACTGATACTCGCGGAAATCAATGATGTGTTGAGTCGTCCGCAAGTGATGGCAAAAATGAAACTGACCGATGAAAGAATTCGTCGAATCACTGAGGTTATTGCAGGAGCGCGTCAAGTGCAAGTCGATAATATCGCCGCTGTTTCACGCGACCCTAAAGACGATAAATTTTTGGCGACCGCCCTCGCCGCTGACGCGCACTATATTGTCAGCGAAGACAAAGACCTGCTTGTGCTTGACCCATATCAAAAAATCCGCATCGTCAACGCGCTCGATTCATTGCCCACAACCTCGTCTGACGATCTGCCGCCTCGTCTATGATCGCCCGTTTTCGCACACTTTCTCGCCTTCAGAAAATTGGTCTTTTTCTCACTGCGGCGCTGCTTATCAGCCTGAGCGCCGTTTATCTGTGGCTGTTTATCGATCTGCCTTCGATTGACCAATTACAGGACGGTTTGGCGCTGCCTTCGACGCGCATTTATGACCGTCATCGACGGTTGATCTACGAAATACTCGCACAATCGCAGACCAGCGGGCGCAACACGACGATCCCGCTCAGCGACATTCCTGATCACTGTGTGAACGCGGTGATCAGCACGGAAGACGCCAATTTTTACACGCATCCGGGCGTCGATATCGTTGGGATTGTGCGCGCGGCGTGGATCAACGTGCGTGGCGGCGAGATTGCGGCTGGCGGTTCGACGATCACGCAGCAGGTCGCGCGTATGACGTTGCTCGACGCGGGCGAACGATCCGAACGAACGATCAGGCGTAAACTGCGCGAGATGATCCTCGCCATCCAGTTACAAAACGCCTACGGCAAAGATGAGGTGCTGGCACTGTACTTGAACCAGAGTTATTTCGGCAATCTCGCTTATGGCATCGAGGCGGCGGCGCGTGCCTATTTTGGTAAGCGCGCGCCCGAACTATCGTTATCCGAGTGCGCCTTGCTCGCTGGGATGCTGCAAGCACCCGCCACTTATGATCCGCTGGTCAATTTAGAAGCCGCGCAAGCCCGTCAAGCCATCGTGCTCGATTTAATGGCGCGCGGCGGGCGCATCACGCTTGCCCAAGCGGACGCCGCCACCCGTGATGAATTCCAGTTTGCGCCCGTGCCGTTTCCCATCGAAGCGCCCCATTTCGTTATGGCAGTGATCAAGCAGTTGGAGCGCGATTATCCCGATGGATTGACCCGTGACGGCTTAGACGTGATCACAACCGTCGATCTCGATTGGCAGAATACCGCGCAGACGATTGTACAGCGCCAGCTTGCCGCGCTGAACACGCCGACGAATACACTGCGCGCATCCGCCAACGCTAATAACGCGGCGCTGGTCGCGCTCGACCCGCACACAGGTCAGGTATTTACGCTGCTCGGTTCGCCCGATTATTTCGACCCGTCCATCGATGGTGCGGTCAACGCGGCGCTGGCGCTGCGTCAGCCAGGCAGCACGCTCAAGCCGTTCACGTATGCCACCGCGATGAACCCCGACCGCGACAATGCATGGACAGCGGCGACGATGATCCTCGATGTCGAGACGCCGTTCGTCACGCGCCGACTGGAAAGCTATACGCCCGCCAATTACGGCTTGGTCGAACACGGACCTGTTTTGATCCGTGAAGCCTTGGCGTCGTCGATGAATATCCCGGCAGTGGTCGCGCTCGACCACGTGGGTATTCCGGCGCTGGTCGAACTGGCATCCGACGCGGGCTTGACGGCGCTGTCTGAAAATACACAAGTCGATTTATCGATCACGCTTGGCGGCGGCGAAGTCCGCTTGATCGATTTGGCGCAGGCTTACAGCATTTTCGCCAATAACGGCGCGCGGGTTGATCCGGTGATGATTTTGCAAGTCGATACACGCGCGGGCACGCCGCTGTATCGCTGGCAAGAGCGCCGCCGCGCTTTTCAGGTCATCGACCCGCGCCTTGCGTGGTTGATCACCGACATGCTGAGCGATGACACCGCCCGCATCGCCGGATTTGGGCGCGGCAGCGCGCTCAATATCGGACGCGCCGCCGCCGCAAAAACCGGGACGACCACCGACTATCGGGATAACTGGATCGTCGGGTATACACCTGATCTGGTCGTCGGCGTATGGGTGGGCAACGCCGATAACACACCGATGGTCGATGTCACAGGTGTGAGCGGTGCAGCACCGATCTGGAATTTGTTTATGCGGCAGGTCTTGCGCGGGTCGCCAGATACAGAGTTCATCCGCCCTGATGGGCTGACGCGCGTTCGGGTGTGCGCGCTGAGCGGGCTACTGCCGACGCCCGCGTGTCCAGCGACGCGCTACGAATGGTTCATCGATGGCACGCAGCCGAGCGGCTACGATACGCTGCATCAAACGTTTATGGTGGATATACGCACGAGCGACTTAGCCGACGAGACCACGCCCGCGGCGTTCCGCCAGGAGCGGGTGTATGCGGTGCTGCCGCAGGAGGCGCGTGATTGGGGTGCGCGCAACGGGTATCCGCCGCCGCCGATCGGCGCATCGGTTGCGATCCCCGATGCCGATCAAGGGCTGCGTTTGCTCGAACCTGATCCGTATACGAGCTTTGAAATTTCGCCGGCGCTGCCGCGTGAGGCTCAACGGCTGCGCCTGACTGTTGGTGCGCCGCCCGATACGCAGCGCGTCATTTATATCATGGACGATGTGGAGATCGGGTTCAGCGATGCGGCGCCATGGGTGGTGTGGTGGGCGCTCGCTCCTGGCGATCACACGCTGATCGCACGTGCCGCGCTCGCAGATGGGACGATGGAAACCAGCGTGCCCATCCCGTTCAGCGTATTCGAATACGCGCCGCCCGAAAGCCGCGTCGAGGCGGGCGGGTAAAAACGTTTATACGATGCAGATATCATGGATAAGCATTGAGAGGTGTGCCGTGACACACCTCCATGACCATTTACGCCTGAGACGGCGTTGGTGTGCCGCCTGTCATGGTCGGAGTCGAAGATGCGCCGCGCACACGGAATGCGAGCAGGATCAGGATGACGCCGAACGCGATCGCGTAGCCTGCGATCAGCCATGTCAGCGCGAGGAACGATATTAACGGCGATAACGCGGCAAAAATGCCAAACAGCACCGACAATACGCCTGCCAGACCGAGCCAAAACTCGCCTTCGATCTCTTTACGCAGCCGGATCGCCAGCATGATTTCTGAAACGCCCGTGATGATCGCCCATGATGCGACCAACAGCGTGATCACGACGGCGGAAGAGAGTGGGAACGCGATAATCAGGATACCAATGACGATGCCAGCGACACTTTCGAGCAAATGCCAGAACCAGTTCGTTTGTCCGCGCTGCCCAAGCGCCTGAATGAAGCCGATCACGCCATCGACGATGGCGAATACAGCGATCAATGTCAATACCACCGATGGATCGAGAAAAATCAAGATACCAATAATGATCGCCATCACCCCACGTAAAGCGATCACCCACCAATAACGCCCCATAACATCCAACATGATGTAGTGCTCCTGTGTCGTCAAGACCGACTCTAAACGTAGACAAAAAAGCAGCGCGCGTAATCCGCCAGATGACGGGTTTTGGCGGTTCGTCTAATTTTGATTTCGCCAAAACGACTACTCCACAATCCCCCAACTGACAGGTTTGCGCCAATGATGAAGGACGCATACTTATTGACAACGACAAATGCGTCTAAAAAGGTAACCTTGTGCGGCAAAATCGTTTTTCGCGATTGAGCGTTCTCTTGATGATCGCGCTGGTGATGATCATCGGTCTGTCGGTGGTGCGCTCGCGCATTCAAGCCGATCCGCTTGCCAACGCCGCGCAGTGTCCTGCATTTGTCGAACAAGCGTTGCAAAATGTTCAAAATCATTGCGCTGGTTTAGCGCGTAACAGCGCGTGCTATGGCAATTCACAGGTGCTCGCGGAGTTTTCGGAGCCACAAGCCGCCGAATTTTTCACAATTCCAAGTGAACGCGCGGCGCTCGCCATGCTCACGCGCTTACAAACCACGCCGCTCACGATGGACACCAACCAATGGGGAATTGCGCTGCTAAGCGTACAAGCGAATATACCGAGCGCGCTGCCCGGACAAAACGCGCTGTTCATGCTGATGGGCGATACGCAAATCGAAAACCGCGCCGATAATCGCCCTGTACAGACTATCGACAGTGCGCACCCTGTAACTGCGCGCTTTGAGACGCCACTTTACTTTTACCCAGTACTCGATTCTGCGCTTTTACGCACGATACCCCGTTATACGCCTTTAATGGTCGATGCGCTGTCGTTGAATCAACAATGGGCGCGGGTGAGCTACGATCATAACTCGGATTATTTCGCTGGGTGGGTGCGCGCCGCCGATCTGGTCGGTTTACCGAGCAATATACTGCCGCGCATCGATCATAGGGTGTACACACCCATGCAGGCATTTTATCTACGCACTGCGGTTGGACGGCTGGAATGCGATGAAGCGCCCAATACGCTGATTGTGCAAAGCCCAGAACAATTACAAATTCAAATCAACGCGAATGGTGTTGAAATTCGATTGGGATCGACGATCATGCTGCGTGAAGTAGCAGTCGATGAGACGATCTTGAACACGCTTCAAACGGATTATGGCTTTGATGGTGATGTAGATGCGCTTTTGCAATTGACGACACTTGAAGGTCAAGCAGTCACTAATCCTGATACGCCTGCACAAAAGCAAATTCCGATGGGCTACACGTCTTATACCTGTTTGTCGTCTAGCGATGCTTCCGGTTCAGGTACGGGTGAATACAGTGTGATTGCGGCGTGCGGTTGGACAGACGCACGTCCAATGATGAACGACGAGCAGCAGTCGCTCGATGTCATCGAAAATTTTGCGATTAATGAGCCGATTACTTTCGCGACGCCCATCGTGCCGAGTATAACGCCGATCGTATCCGGTGCAGGTGCGGTAGTCATGCCAACGTCTACGCAGATGCCGCCAACGTCCACGCAGAACTCAACGACGCCAATTCCACCCACGTTTACGCGCATTCCGCCAACGCCAGTCCCGCCAACGCCAGTCCCGCCGACGCTGATCCCGCCAACGCCGATCCCACCGACGCTGATCCCACCGACGCCGATTCCACCGACGCCGATTCCACCGACGCCGATCCCACCGACGCCGATCCCACCGACGCCGATCCCACCGACGCCGATTCCGCCGACCAGTCCACCGCCGTGTGATGACAACAATAGCGCGATTTTCCCAGACAAGAAATGTTGCGAGGGTGATGACAGCGCGATTTTCCCAGACAAGAAATGTTGCGAGGATGATGATTCGGTTATCAGACTCGATGCCGACTGTGATGATTGAGATTATGAAAAGCGGGCAGGTCTGAGACCTGCCCTTACGTTAGTTCGTAATGTCACTCGTCAGCGCACGCTTGACTGCCGCCTTCCATCCTGCATACAGGGACTCGCGTTGATCAGCGCTCATGGCTGGCTCAAAGCGCCGTTCGACACCCCACTGCGCGGTCATTTCGTCCTGCGATTTCCAGAATCCGCACGCCAGCCCCGCCAGATATGCCGCGCCAAGCGCGGTAGTCTCCGTGACCGCCGGACGTTCGACAGGGACGCCTAAAATATCCGCCTGAAATTGCATGAGCAGATCGTTTCGCGCCATGCCGCCATCGACGCGGAGTGTTTCGAGCGAAATCGTCGAGTCGGCTTGCATGGCTTGGACGACATCGCGCGTTTGATATGCGACGCTTTCCAGCGCAGCGCGGACGATATGAGCGCGTCCACTGCCGCGCGTTAAGCCGGTGATCGTGCCGCGCGCGTATGCGTCCCAGTAAGGCGCGCCCAAACCGACAAACGCCGGGACGACATATACCCCGCCTGTATCGGGGATCGAGGTGGCAATCGCTTCGGTATCAGCGGCATCGGTGACCATTTTCATCTCGTCACGCAGCCATTGTACAGTTGCGCCCGCCATGAATACGCTGCCTTCGAGCGCATACTGAGTGTTTCCGGCGTCGAGTTTCCACGCGACGGTTGTGAGCAAGCGATGACTCGATGTGATCGCCTCCACGCCTGTATTCATCAACAGGAAACAGCCTGTGCCATACGTATTTTTCGCCATGCCGGGTTTGACGCACGCCTGCCCGAACGTCGCTGCTTGCTGATCGCCAGCATCACCACTGATCGGAATCGCGCGCCCGAAGATCGCCGCGTCGGTTTCTCCATACACATGGCTGCTCGGCAGCACACGCGGCAGCAGCGCGCGCGGAATATGCAGCCGCGCCAGAATTTCGTCGTCCCAATCCCCTGTGTGGATGTTATAGATCAGTGTGCGGCTGGCATTACTGACATCGGTGACATGGTTGACGCCACCCGTCAACCGCCAGATCAGGAACGTATCGACCGTGCCAAATGCGAGTTCGCCGCGTTCCGCCCGTTCACGCGCGCTGGGGACATTATCGAGCAGCCACGCGATTTTTGTCCCACTAAAATAGCTGTCTGTAACCAAGCCGGTCTTTGCAGCGATGATCTGGTCGAAGCCTTCGGCTTTGAGTTGATCGCACATGGGCGCGGTGCGGCGGCACTGCCAGACAATCGCGTTGAAGATCGGCTGTCCGGTGATGCGATCCCATATCAGGGTGGTTTCGCGCTGATTGGTGATGCCGATGCCCGCGATTTGATCCGCGCCGACTTGCGCGACGACCTGCCGCGCGACATCGATCTGGCTGTTCCAGAGCGCATCGGGGTCATGTTCGACCCAACCGGGCTGTGGATAAAGCTGAGGGAATTCCTGCTGCGCCGATGCGACGATTTTACCGGCATGATCGAACGCGATCGCGCGTGACGAGGTGGTACCTTGATCGAGCGCTAAAATATAGGTTGTCATGTGAAATAACCTTCTTGAGCGACAAAGTGCATAAATCCCTATTATATCGCGCCGTGCTGCCCGAACGGTTAGAACTTTTTTCAGCATTTTACGTACTGCACCACAGCACATATAATCATCATCAACATTCATCACGCAATCACGGAGCGGGTCATGGCGCTTACCGAAGGTCAGATGGTCGGGCAGTATAAAATCGTGTCCCAGTTGGGCTTCGGCGGCATGGCGACCGTCTATAAGGCATATCATGCCCGCCTGGATCGCCACGTCGCCATCAAGATGATGCACCCCGCTTTTCAGGAAGACCAGACATTTTTGACGCGCTTCGAGCGTGAGGCGCAAATCGTCGGACGCCTTGCACACCCGCATATTGTGCCGATTTACGACTTCGACGAGTACGAAAGTCAGCCGTACCTGGTGATGCGGTTGATCGAAGGGCGTACGCTCAAACAGATGTTGTATCAAGCCCCGCCTTCGCTGGAAACACTGTTGATTTTGATGACCGCGCTCGCGGACGCGCTCGATTATGCCCACCGCGAGGGGGTACTGCACCGCGATATCAAGCCGAGCAATATCATCATCGCCAATGATGGCACACCATTCCTGACCGATTTCGGGTTGGCGCGCATGGCGCAAATCAGTGACAGCACGCTCAGCCATGATGTCATGCTCGGCACGCCGCATTATATTTCACCAGAACAAGCGCTTGGCGCGCGCGATCTGACCCCCTCGACCGACCTGTACTCGCTGGCGGTCGTGCTGTACGAACTCACCGTCGGGCGTGTGCCGTATGTCAGCGATACGCCGTTCGCGGTGATCCACAGCCATATTTACAGCCCACTGCCCAAGCCGAGCGCGATCAACCCAGAAATCACCGAGCTTGTCGAAGCAGTATTGATCAAGGCGCTGGCGAAAAAACCCGACGACCGTTACCCGACCGCGACGATCATGATCGCGGCATTTAGAACGGCGGTGAGTCAAAGTGGCGTCACCACGCTTGACCCGAACCGTATTCGTGTCGCGTCGGAACGGATCGACAATATTCCGCCGGCGTATGAAATGCCGACACCGATCACGATCGAGTCGGTATCGCCGCCATTTGCAGGGGCGGCGGTCTATGCCACCCATGATCCCGAAATGACATCCGCGCCGACGCCGCTGCCGCGCCGACCGAATAATGCACCGCAGCAGCCGACTGTCCCTCCAATGTCAACCATGCCTGTGAATATCGGTGAGAAAATTGGCGAATGGGGGAACCGGATCGGCGAGTGGGGCGCGCGCATGGGCGAATTTGGCGATCAACTGGGCGAAAAGCTCGATCAATGGGGCGAAAGCTTCGATGCTGGCGTGGGCGGACGCGGCAAAAGTGGCGGGCAGGTGATGGCAACCAAAGACGACGCGCAAATCGTGCGCCTGCCAGGTGGCGGCGTCATCGTACGTACGCCGCGCGGCGTCGAAGCCAAGTATGACCGCAGCGAGGCGCAAGAAGCGCCCTGGTGGGATAAAGTCAAAGAAGGCGATTGGGGCGAAGCGCTCAACGCGATCATGAGCGAGAACGATGAGATCGCCGCCCCCGACGACCAGGAAGCGAACCGCCGCCGCGCCAAAAAACAGATTAAAGAGCAGCAAGGGTTTGTCAGTCATTTGCTTCCTTTTGTAGTCGTCAATATCGTGCTGCAATTTTCTGCGGTGGGTGACGATTTCAACTGGGCGATGATGGTCTTGTTCGGGTGGGGGGCAGGGCTGGCAGCGCACGGTGTCAACACGTATTTCACCACTGGAATGCGCGAGGCGCGGCGCATCGCCTCGATTCAGCGCGCGTACCGCGATGAACTGGGCGTGAATTGGGCGACGGCACCGAAAGCCCAACTGAAGAAAATCCGCCGCCTTGCCGATCGTCCGTTTCGCAAACGGCGCGAATTTTTGACGCACTTCGTCATCTATTTGTCGATTAACGCGCTGTCGTGGTCGATCTACGCGATGAGCGGCGAGGGTGATTTTCCGTGGCCGATACTACCGGGGTTGTTCTGGGGAATTGGCGTCGCGGCACAGTTTTTCGATATGTTCTCGCGGACGACGACAGATGCAGCGGTCGAGCGTATTCTAGCGCGTGAACGCGCGACCATCGAAGGCAGCGTCAAACGCAAAAATGAAGACACGAGCGTCGTGCAGTCATCGAAGCGCAAAAACGACGTGCGTTTGACCGAAGACGGCGAACTCACCGACAGCGTGATCCGCGAAATGGAGACCGAAGCACGGCGCGAAAAACGGCGCTAACGCGTGTGATTACGAAGTGATGTTGAGAGCATCGAGATGACCGATTTTCACAGGCGTACTGCTAACGCTCATTGTGCGCGAAGAAGCCGAAATCGAGATAGACGTGCTTGCCCGATGTGCCGTATTCTTTGAAGACGAAGATCGTCGGTTGGTGACGTTTGATGCGCTTTTTGAGCGTGTTCCACTGACTTTTTGACGGTGAAGTTTCGCCTTCGGGCAAGATAAAAAACGCGGGGTCGAATAAAACGCGAAAATGTCCGTCGTCGTGCATGACCAGTTCTTTCAAATGCGAGCGCGGCGGCGATTGATGCGGGTTGGTGAGCAAGTCATGCATCAACGTGAACACTTCATCGCGGTCACGTCTGGCAAAATCGGGTAAATTAGACATCAGGTTATCGCTTTCGTCACGGTTTTATAGCAATGCTTCATTGTTGCTGTTCGTCACGCGTTTGTAAACAGTGTGTGAACATTCGTCGCTATCCGCAACACGACTTGTCATTTTCCCGTACACTACAGCATGAACATCTTAATATGTTCTCCATATCCATGAGGAGCAGCACATGACCAAACGACTTGTGATCATCCTGTTGGCGCTGGCATTGACCGCGCTGTCAATCGTCCCGCTCGCCGCGCAAGACGCGGACGCGCCCACGATTGAATCGGTGACGGGACTCGCCCGTTTTTTCCCGGATACCACGCCGCTTTTCGTCAGTTGGCGCATCGATGACGGCTATATTGGCACGCTTGATACATTAGTCACGCGCGCCGCTGAATCGTTCGATCTGCCGCTGGAGCAGTCGTTGTTCGACTTGCTCGACGAAACCGCGTCACAGCTCCCCGGCGGCGGCACGTTCGACAGCACGATCCGCACATGGTTGGGCGACACGGTCGCATTCGGCGTGTTATCGTTGAACGATCTGTTCGATGACAAGCCCGAAAACGACAACACGACGCCATTTTTAGTCGCGCTCGATATTACCGACCGCGACGCAGCGCGCGCGTTTTTCGAGTTTATCCTCGTCAACAACAGCTACACCAGCGAAGAAACCGACGCTTATACGCTGTTCTTGCCGCCACAAAACGAGTTTTTCAACGAGTCGTATGTGATGATCACCGATGACGCGCTGTTTGTTTCGTCGTCACAGGTTGCGCTCCCGTTGGAAACTATCGCAGCACCGTTGAGCAGCGCGTCGTATTTCATCGATACCTTCGCACTCCTGCCCGAACCGACCTATAACGGTACGTTCTTCTTCAATGTGCAGGGGTATGTCGATGCGCTCGCGGCAGCGCCGCAATTTGACGAAATGGGTGTGGACTTCAACGCGCTGTTCGAGGCGATCAGCACTGTCGTGTCTGCACAAGCGGTTGGGTTCACGATTTTAGGCGACGATTCGCTCGTCATGGATATCGCGCAACCCATTGGCGATTCCGCCGCGTTTGAGGACGCGGGATTCGCGATGCTGAACAATATGGGCGCGATCGACCCGGCATTCGCCCGCTTCATGCCATCCGAAACCGCGCTCGTGGTGCAGGGTGTCAATCTGCGTGACAGTTTGACGGTGCAAGCGCAAAATTTGCAGGCACAGCTTGAAATGCAAGCGGAAATTCTTGAAAACAGCGGCATGGCTGACGGCTTCGATGTCGATCAGATTATCAGCTCGATCACGACAGCGGGCGCACTGTTTGAAGGCGCGACCGGACTCGACCCCATCGACGATGTGTTGGCGTGGATGGATGGCGATTACGCGGTCATTCTGGATGTAAGCGACGCGGCGACACAGATTGAGTCGATTGATCAACTTGCCAATGCACTGCCCGCCGATTTCGCCATCATCATCGATGCGACCACTGACCCCGAAGCCGCCGCCGCCGCCGTGACGGGCATTGGCGACGCCCTCACGGTCATTCTGGAAACCACCGAAGAAGTCACCATTACGCAGGAAACATTCGGCAGCGCGAACGCGTACGTTCTAACCGTCGAAATTCCTGATCTCAATGATCCGGTTCAACTCGTCATCGGGTCGGACGAGAACGTATTCGTGATCGGCACCGAACGCCTTGTCCGCTTCGCGCTCAGCCCGGATGGTGGCTTGGACAGCGATGCGTCGTATCAGGACGCGCAAACGTATCTGCTGCCAGACAGCAGCGCGGTCGCGTATATCTTCGATACGCGCTTGCAAAACCTGCTCGCTTTGGCGGCAGGACTGGCAAATGCACAAAGTGACTCGCAGTTCCGTGATGCCAGCATCATCCTGGATATTTTCGGGCAAAGCAGCATCAGCATCGCGTATGGCGACGATAACACGTCGTTTATTCGCGCTGTGCTGACGCTGCCAATCGGCGAGTAGACAGACTGTTAGTAACCTAAAACGGGTGGGTCTCAGACCCACCCCCTTGCACAACCCTCTGCGTCTTTGCGTTATGTTTTTCGCGTTTTATGCTGCGCCTTTACAGGACGCGCAGTCGTTCGACCGTCAAACTGCCGCGCTCG
>Ga0209181_10005835_pt1 | contig 17593 bp, 15 predicted proteins | sample MAT05_FD_187208 | JGI IMG/M metagenome (GOLD analysis project Ga0209181, IMG submission 187208) | Freshwater microbial communities from Lake Fryxell liftoff mats and glacier meltwater in Antarctica - MAT-05 (SPAdes) (version 2) | ecosystem: Environmental > Aquatic > Freshwater > Ice > Liftoff...
CTCAGGGGCGCGGTGCCGGCACTGGCGACGGGGGTGGGGTGCGCGGGTTGTTGAGGCTGCGTTCGATGGCCTTCAGCGCTTCCAGCTGCGCCGCCAGCTGTTCCAGCCGCCGTTGCTGATCGCGCAGTTGCAGGGCTTGCCGCTCGAGCTGCTCTTCGAGCTTGCGCTGTTCGTACAGGCGCGCGTGCAGCAGGCGTGCCGGGGCCTGCCAGGGGGCGGGGGCGGTGGCGCGCGTCAGCGGTTCCAGCAGCGCCACGGCACGCGCCAGGTCGCCGGGCTGCTGGCGCTGGGCCAGCACGAGGGCCAGTTCCAGCGCCTGGGCCGGTGCCTGGGCCGGTGCCTGGCCAGATGCCTGGCTCGGTGCCTGAGTTGGCGCGGAGCCTGGTGCCTGGCCCGAGGCGTCCAGCGCTTCGGACATGCGGGCTTGTTCTCGCACGAGATCGACCGGCCCCATGTCGCGCAAACGCTCGTTGAAGGCCAGCAGGCGGCGGGCCGCGGCGTCGGCCAGCGCTGCGGGGTCGGGCACCGTCAGCGGCGCTGGCGGGGGGGGCGGCGCAGGCACGACCACGGGCGGCGGCAGCGCTACCGACGCGGGCGCTGGGGCCGGCGGCTTGCCCAGATTGACGCAGCCGGACACGGTCGCCACCAGCGCGCACAGCAGGGCTCTGTTCAACGCCGCGGGCAGCCGCTGGGTGCGCTGTCTGCGCGCGGGCAGGGCGAGGATTGGCGAGTCAATCGGCAAGGGCATGGGGCAGTTCGATGCGGAAGTGGGCTCCCGCCGTTGCGGGGGCTGTAGTGTGGGGCGTCTCGTCGGCCACCAGCTGCACACGGCCGCCGTGTGCAGCCACGGCCTCGGCCACGATGGACAGGCCGATGCCGGTGCCGGGCAAACCATCCAGGGGTTGCTGCTGGCCGCGGAAGAAGGGCTCGAAGATGCGCTCGCGTTCGGCGGGCGGCACGCCCGGGCCTTGGTCGGTGATGTCGATGAAGAGGCCGTCGCCGCTCTGCGACAGCGTGATGCTGATCGAAGTTCCCGGTGGGCTGTAGCGGATGGCGTTGGACAGCAGGTTGGCGATGGCACTGCCCAGCAGCGCCGCGTCGACATCGGCGGTGATGGGCCTGCCTTCAGGCGCACCTTCGGGCACACAGCGCAGCTCGACCTTCACGCCGCGCGCGCGCCATTGCAGTTGCTGTTCCTGCACCAGGCCGGCCACGAGCGCGCCCATCTCGGTGGGCTTGCGCACCAGGCGCTGCGCGGCGAAGGCGGTGGCGTTGAACTGCAGCAGGTCTTCGATGCGCCGCTGCAGCGTGGCGGTGTTGTCGTGCAGGATGCGCGCCACCTCGCGCTGGTTGTCGCTCAGCGGCCCGGCCACGCCGTCCTGCAGCAGCGCCACGCCTTCCCGCAGCGCGGCCAAGGGTGTTTTCAGTTCATGCGAGACATGGCGCAGAAAGCGCGCCTTGTCGGCGTCTGTGCCGGCCAGTCGCTGGCGCAACCAGTCGAGCCGGCGGCCGATCTGGCGCACGTCGGCGGGGCCGCGGATGTCGATGCGGGCATCGAGCCGGTTCTCGCCCAAGGCCTGGATGGCCGTCTCCACACGCCGCAGCGGGCGCGCCAGCCACAGCGCCAGTGCCAGGGCCAGCAGCACCGCGCCCGCCACCGCGGCTGCAACCTGCCGGCCCAGGGCCAGACGGCCGGCCTCCAGTTCTTCCTGCAGCGCGGCGTTGCGGCTTTCGGTGACGCGGCGCAACCGCTCGCCCATGGTCTGCTTCAGTTCGCCCAGCGTGCGGAAGGCCGCGGCCAGCGCGCGGTCGCGCGTGCCGGGGATGAATTCCGGCTCGCGCAGCTCGCGGTCGATCTGACGGCGCTGCGCCAGCCAGGCCTGCGTGGCCTTGGGCGCCACGGCCTCGTCGGCCAACGCCTGCACATGTGCCTCGGCCTCGGCGGCGGCACGTTCGTAGGTCTGGCGCAGCGTGTTGTCGCCCAGCACCAGGTACTGCCGCGCGGCGCGTTCCATCGTCAGCGTGGTTTCGCCCAGCCGTTCGGCATGCCCGTTGAGCTGCAGCGTGCGTTCGGCACCGGCGCGGCTGCGCTGCAGCAGGCTTTCCAGCGCCTGCTGGCCGCGCAAGGCGACGGCTCCCAGCAGCGTGGCCACCATGAGAAAGGCCACCAGCAGCAACTGGCGAAATGATGGGCGAATCAGCACGGCCAATGGTGAGCCGCTAGCGCGACGGCGCTGTCACACCCGCGGCTTCACATGCCGGCGTAGTTCGGCCCGCCGCCACCTTCGGGCGTGACCCAGACGATGTTCTGCGTCGGGTCCTTGATGTCGCAGGTCTTGCAGTGCACGCAGTTCTGGGCGTTGATCTGCAGCCGATCCGTGTCGTCGGCGTTCTTCACGTATTCATAGACACCCGCCGGGCAATACCGCGCCTCGGGCCCGGCGAACCTGGCGAGGTTGATGGCCACCGGCACGCCGGCGTCCTTCAGCGTCAGGTGCGCGGGCTGGTCTTCTGCGTGGTTGGTGTTGCTGACGAACACCGAGCTCAGGCGGTCGAAGGTGAGCACGTTGTCGGGCTTGGGGTAGCGGATGCGCTCCACCTGGCCGGCCGCGTGCAGCCGCGTGTGGTCGCCGGCCTTGCGGTGAATGGTCCAGGGCGGGCTCTTGATGCCCAGCTTGGGCAGCAGCCACTGCTCGATGCCCGTCATCAGCGTGCCCACGGTGTTGCCCTGCTTGAACCACTGCTTGAAGTTGCGGCTGGTGTTCAGCTCGTCGAAGAGCCAGCTTTTCTCGAAGGCCGCAGGGTAGGCGGCCAGCTCGTCGGCGCTGCGGCCGGCGGCCAGTGCCGGGCCGATGGCCTCGGCCACCAGCATGCCGGTCTTGATGGCGGCATGGCTGCCCTTGATGCGCGCCGCGTTCAGCGTGCCGGCCTCGCATCCCACCAGCGCACCCCCCGGGAACACCAGCTTGGGCAGGCTCAGCAGCCCACCGGCGGTGATGCTGCGCGCACCGTAACCGATGCGCTTGCCGCCTTCCAGGTGCGCGCGGATGGCCGGGTGCAGCTTCCAGCGCTGCATCTCCTCGAACGGGCTGATCCACGGGTTCTGGTAATCCAGCCCGACCACGAAGCCGAGGGTGACCTTGTTGTTGTCCAGGTGGTAGAGGAAGCTGCCGCCGTAGGTGTGCTCGTCCATCGGCCACCCGGCGGTGTGCATCACCAGGCCGGGCCTGGCCTTGGCGGGGTCGATTTCCCACAGTTCCTTGACGCCGAGCGCGTAGGTCTGCGGGTCCTTGCCCTTGTCGAGCTTAAAACGCGCAATCAGCTGCCTACCCAGGTGGCCGCGCGAGCCTTCGGCGAAAACCGTGTACTTGGCCAGCAGCTCCATGCCGAGCTGGAAGCCGCCGTGCGGTTGCCCGTCCTTGCCGATGCCCAGGTTGCCGGTGGCCACGCCGCGCACCGCGCCGTTGTCGTCGTACAGCACTTCGGCAGCTGCGAAGCCGGGAAAGATTTCCACGCCCAGCGCTTCGGCCTGTTCGCCCAGCCATCGGGTCACCGCGCCCAGGCTCACGACGTACATGCCCTGGTTGTGAAAGCAGTCCGGCAGCAGCCAGCGCGGCGTGGACGTGGCTTGTGTCGCGCTGAGAAACAGCACCTCGTCGCCCGTGACCGGTTGGTTCAACGGTGCGCCGCGTTCTTTCCAGTCGGGGAACAGCTCGGTCATCGCGCGCGGGTCCATCACGGCGCCAGAGAGCGTGTGCGCGCCGGGCTCGCTGCCTTTTTCCAGCACCACCACCGAGATGTCGGCATTCAGCTGCTTCAGGCGGATGGCGGTGGCCAGCCCCGCTGCGCCGGCGCCGACCACCACCACGTCGTACGCCATGGTCTCGCGGGGGCCGTGCTGGGCGAGGATTTCTGCGGCTGTCATGGGCGACTTCTTTCGCGAGAGAGGCGGTGAAAACGGGGGTGCGGTTCGAGCGCTGTTCTGGCGCTGTTTGGGCGCTGTTTGGGCGCTGTTTGGGCGCGGTTCGAGCGCATACAGACGCGCGAAAACAGCGGTCGATTCTAGGTGCGCCGTCTGGACATCACTGCCTAAAGAGCGCCGGTGTGGCCAGCCCTGCCAGCGTCAGCGCCAGCGAGCCCAGCACGTGGGTGGCCACCGTGGCGGCAGCCCAGCCGGGGCGGCCGGCTTGCAGCGACTGCACCACCTCGGCGCTGAAGGCGCTGAAGGTGGTGAGCCCGCCCAGAAACCCCGTGATGGCGAAGAGCCGCCACTCGGCCGGCAATTCGGGCCGCAGCGCAAACAGCGCCACCGCCAGACCGACGAGGTAGCCACCGATCAAGTTGGCCAGCAGCGTGCCCGGCGGCAGCGACGGAAAGATGTGGTTCAGGCCGAGGCCCAGGCCCCAGCGCGAGACCGCGCCGAGTGCGGCGCCCAGGCTGATGGCAATGATGGCTGCGAACATGCACGGAGCTTATCCGCAGTGCTGCAGCCGGCGGCTCGGGGGCACTCTTCAGACCGGCAGCAGCCCCAGGCGTTTGCTTTCGCTGAAGACCGGGTGACTCTCGTCGCCGGATGCCGAAACCGCGCGCGAACGGCCCTGGCGCTTGGCCTCGTACAAGGCCTGGTCTGCGCGCCGCAGCGCGGCGTCGATGTCTTCTCCGGCGCGCAACTGCACCAGTCCGAAGCTCAGGCTCATCGGCGGCAGCGGCGTGCTCTGCGTGCGCTTTTGCAGTTCGGCCACGATGCGCGCGGCCACGCCCATGGCGGCCTCGGTGGTGGTGCGGCGCAGCAGCAGCACGAATTCATCGCCGCCGTGGCGCCCGGCGGCGTCCATCGTGCGCAGATGTTCCAGCACGCTGCCGGCCACCAGGCACAGCGCACGGTCGCCTGCCGGGTGTCCGAGGCGGTCGTTGATCTGCTTGAAGTGGTCGATGTCGAAAAGCAGCAGAACGGCGCTGCCGGGTGGGTCGGTTCGCAGCGCGTGGTTGGCCAGTTCGGCGAAACGGCGTCGGTTGGGTACCTGCGTCAAGGCATCCAGGTTGGCCAGCAGGCGCAGGCGCCGGCGTGATTCACGCAGCTGGCGCTCGGTGCGCTCGTACAGCAGGGTCAGCGCGGTGAAAGACAGCACGATGGCGCCCAGCGTGGCGGCCAGCACCCGTGCGCCATGCGCCGCCTGGGCTGCGGCCACAGCCGAGGGGCCGGCGCCAGCGAAGTCGGTGGCCAGCACCGCCAACCCGGGGGCGAAAGCCAGCAGCGCCACGGTGGCGCCGAGAAAGTTCACTGGCGCTGCATCACCCCCGGCCGGGCCGTTGAACATCACCGCCGCGGCGTACAGGTGCACCGCCAGGCCGCAGGCCACGACGGGCCAGGTGGCACTTGTCGTGGCGCTGGGCGGCAGCAGCCAGCCGGCGCCCAGCGCCACCAGGCTGGCGCTGGCCAGCAGCACGGCGTCGACCCACCAACGGCCGGGCCAGCGCCGCCGCGGGTTGAATCGCCGCAAGCCCATCAGCGTGACCAAGGGCCACTGCAGCAGCAAAGGCGCCGCCAGCGCATGCCCCCAGGCGCCCGGGGCCAAGGCGGCCAGTGCCGCACCCAGGGTGGAAAGCCACAGCGCGGTCAGCCACCACCGCCAGCCAGGGTGGCGGTCCCGGCGCAGCCCCACGGCAGTCAGCGATGCTGCGGCTGCGGTCTGGGCTACCGTGGCAAACAGCAAGAGGTCGGTGGACGCCAACATGGTGTTCGATTGTGGGCAGCCCGCCGTGCTTGTGTGCCGCTCTCAACAGGGTGCATTGCAACGCTTTGCTACGGTCGTGCTGGCGCTCGCACAGGTGCTTGCACAGTCACCCACCGCAGTGGCTTGGACTGGCGCTCGGGAGGACGCACGCAAGGGCGCTTGGTTACCATGGAGGGCTGATTTCCTGGCGTGGAGGTGGGTGGCATGGGCATGGACGTGGTGGACTACGAAATCAAGGGCGCCGAGATGCAGTTCGTCGAGATCGAACTCGACCCTGGCGAAGCCGCCGTCGGCGAGGCCGGCAGCATGTTCTTCATGGATTCCGGCATCACCATGGACACCGTCTTCGGTGACGGCAGCGCGCAGACCGGGGGCATCTTCGGCAAGCTGCTGGGTGCCGGCAAGCGGCTGGTCACGGGCGAATCGCTCTTCACCACCGTCTACACCAACGCCACAGCCAGCAAGCAGCGCGTGGCTTTCGGTGCCCCCTATCCGGGCAAGATCTTGCCGATGGACCTGCGCCAGATGGGCGGCACGCTGATCTGCCAGCGCGACGCCTTCCTGTGCGCCGCGCGGGGCGTTTCGCTCGGCATCGCCTTCCAGCGCAAGCTGAGTGCCGGCTTCTTTGGCGGTGAAGGTTTCATCATGCAGAAGCTGGAGGGCGACGGCCTGGCCTTCGTGCATGCCGGCGGCACCGTGCTGCGGCGCGAACTGCATGCCGGCCAGACCCTGCTGGTGGACACTGGCTGCGTGGTGGCCTACACGCCGACGGTCGACTTCGAGATCCAGTACGTCGGCAAGGTCAAGACCGCGCTCTTCGGCGGCGAAGGCCTGTTCTTCGCCAAGCTCGGCGGCCCGGGCACCATCTGGCTGCAGAGCCTGCCCTTCAGCCGCCTGGCGTCACGCGTGTTCGCGGCCGCGCCGCAGGCGGGCGGCGGCCGGCGCGAACAAAGCGCGCTCGGCGGGCTGGTGGGCGGTGGCGTGCTGGGCGGCATTCTGGGCGGCGACAACGAGTGAGCCGCTGGCCGACCGCAGTTGCCGTCTTCGACAGTTTCTGGCGCGCCGTGGCGTATTGCCTGCACCCGCGTGTGGTGCTGTGGTCGCTGCTGCCGCTGGCGCTGGCCGGGGCGGCGGTGGGCATGCTGGGCTGGGCTTACTGGGAAAGCACCGTCGGTGCGGTGCGCAGCGCGCTCGAACGCACTGAACTGGTGGTGGCCATGCTCGACTGGCTGGACCAGATGGGCGCCAACCGGCTGCGTTCGGTGATGGCGCCGATGATCGTGGTGGCACTGTCGGTGCCGCTCGTCGTGCTGGTGACGCTGCTGCTGGTGGCGGTGCTGGTGACGCCGGCGGTGGTGCGCACCGTGGCCGCACGCCGCTTTCCCGCGCTGCAGCGGCTGGAAGGCTGCACCGGGTGGCAGGCACTCGGGTGGTCGCTGCTGTGCACCGTGGCTGCGCTGGGGGCGCTGGTGCTCAGCGTGCCGCTGTGGTTCGTGCCGCCGCTGGTGCTGGTGCTGCCGCCGCTGGTCTGGGGCTGGCTCACTGGCCACGTGTTCGCCTACGAGGCCCTGGCCAGCCATGCCAGCGCGCACGAGCGGCGCTTTCTGCTGCGTCAGCGCCGCTGGCCGCTGCTGGCCATGGGCGTGGCCTGCGGCTACCTGGGCGCCGTGCCCTCGCTGGTGTGGGCGCTGGGCGCCGCGGCGCTGATCTTCGCGCCGGTGCTGGTACTGGTGTCGGTGTGGCTGTACACGCTGGTGTTCGTCTTTGCGGCCTGCTGGTTCACGCACTACCTGCTGGCCGACTTGCAGCGCCTGCGCAACGCGGAAGTCGCCGCTGGTTTCCCGCCTGCGCAGCCTTCTCCTGTGCCCATCCTGAGCCCGCCCGCATGAAGTCGAAGCACATCGGTCTGGTCATCGTCGGCGACGAAATCCTCTCCGGCAAACGGCAAGACAAGCACCTGGCCAAAGTCATCGAACTGCTGGGTGTACGCGGCCTGGCTTTGGCCTGGGCGCGGTACGTCGGCGACGACCGCCCGCGCATCACCGAAGCGCTGCACCAGGCTTTCTCCAGCGGCGACATCGTCTTCTGCTGCGGCGGCATCGGCGCCACGCCCGACGACCACACGCGCCAATGTGCTGCCGCTGCGGCTGGCGTGCCGCTGTTGCTGCATCCGCAAGCCAAGAGCTTGATCGTCGAACGCATGCGCGACGTGGCCGCTGAACAAGGCCAGGTCTTCGAGCCCGACCGGCCCGACAACCAGCACCGGCTGAACATGGGCGTCTTCCCCGAAGGCGCACGCATCATCCCCAACCCGTACAACAAGATCGCGGGGTTCAGCCTCGGCGATGTGCACTTCGTGCCCGGCTTCCCGGTGATGGCCTGGCCGATGATCGAATGGGTGCTGGACATGCTCTACGCCGATGCCGCCGCGCTGCACGGCGCTGCGCGCACGGTAGAACGCTCGGTCATCGTCTTCGGGGCGATGGAAGCCGCGCTGACGCCGCTGATGGAAGACATCGAGGCGCGCTTTGCCGGCATCAAGGTCTTCAGCCTGCCCAGCGTCGACCACAAGACCCTCGGCCGTCACATCGAACTGGGCGTCAAGGGCCGCAGCGACCCAGCAGAGGCCTATGCCGCGTTGCGCGCCGGACTTTTGGCGGCCGGCGCACAGCTGGGCCCCGAATTGGTGCGTTAAGCGCGAGTGCGCGCCGCGTTTTGGTGCGAATGTTGCGCTTTCCATGTCTGGCGTTGGTGCGCGGCGCCCACCCGCGCACCGCACACAGGCGCGGGCATGCTTTCTGCTAGATTCGTTTGCGCCTTGTTGGGGCCTGGCCCCCTCTGCAGCACCCGCATGTTTACCTATCCACGAGCCCCGCTAGGAGAGACCTGAATGGCAAAGACCGTTGCCGACGTGATGAAGATGGTGAAGGAAAACGAAATCAAGTTCGTCGACTTCCGCTTCACCGACACCCGCGGCAAGGAACAGCACGTCACCGTGCCTGTGTCCGCTTTCGACGAAGACAAGTTCTCCGCTGGCCACGCTTTCGACGGTTCGTCCATCGCCGGCTGGAAGGGCATCGAGGCGTCAGACATGTTGCTGATGCCCGACCCCGCCACCGCCAACATCGACCCGTTCTTCGAAGAGCCCACCGTCATCCTCAGTTGTGACGTGCTCGACCCGACCGACGGCAAGCCTTACGAGCGCGATCCGCGCAGCCTGGCCAAGCGCGCCGAGGCCTACCTGAAGAGCAGCGGCATCGGCGACGCTGCCTACTTCGGCCCCGAGCCCGAGTTCTTCATCTTCGACCAGGTGCAGTGGACCAACGACATGTCGGGCTGCAGCTTCAAGATCGGGTCTGAAGAAGCGTCTTGGAGCACCGGCAGCAGCTTCGAAGGCGGCAACATGGGCCATCGTCCGGCTGTCAAGGGCGGCTACTTCCCGGTGCCCCCGGTCGACAGCTTCCAGGACATGCGCAGCGAGATGTGCCTGATTCTGGAAAGCCTGGGCATCCCCGTCGAAGTGCACCACCACGAAGTGGCCGGCCCCGGCCAGAACGAACTGGGCACGAAGTTCAGCACGCTGGTGCAGCGCGCCGACTGGTCGCAGCTGCAGAAGTACGTCATCCAGAACGTGGCTCATGCCTATGGCAAGACGGCCACCTTCATGCCCAAGCCCATCGTCGGCGACAACGGCAGCGGCATGCACGTGCACCAGAGCGTGTGGAAGAACGGCGTCAACCTCTTCGCCGGCGACGGCTATGCCGGCCTGAGCGAGTTCGCGCTGTTCTACATCGGCGGCATCATCAAGCACGCCCGTGCGCTGAACGCCATCACCAACCCGGGCACCAACAGCTACAAGCGGCTGGTGCCGGGTTTCGAGGCGCCGGTGAAGCTGGCCTATTCGGCGAAGAACCGCTCGGCGTCGATCCGCATCCCGTATGTCGCCAGCCCCAAGGGCCGCCGCGTCGAGGCGCGTTTCCCCGACCCCTTGATGAACCCCTACCTCGGCTTCAGCGCGCTGTTGATGGCGGGCCTGGACGGTGTCGAGAACAAGATCCACCCCGGCGACCCCGCCACCAAGGACCTGTACCACCTGCCGCCGGAAGAAGACGCCAAGATTCCGACCGTCTGCCACAGCCTGGACCAGGCGCTGGAATGTCTGGACAAGGACCGCGCCTTCCTGACCAAGGGCGGTGTCTTCACCGACGCCTACCTCGATGCCTACATCGACCTGAAGATGCAGGAAGTGACGCGTCTGCGCATGGCCACGCACCCTTGCGAATTCGACATGTACTACTCGCTGTAAGCTCCCGCGCGCCAGTGACGAAGGCGGGCCTGCGGGCCCGTTTTTTTTGTGGTGCACCCGCTGCGCGACAATCACTCCATGACTTTGCCCAAGCCCACTGCTGCCCGTGTTGTCCGCTGTTGCGTGCTGGCCCTGCTGCCACTGCTGGCAGTTGGCGCACTGGCCCAGGACAAGACCGTCTACCGCTGCCCCGGCCCGCCGGTGCTCTACACCGACGCGATGACGGTGCAGGAAGCCAAGGACAAGGGCTGCCGCGCCATCGAAGGCACGCCGGTGACGGTGGTGCCGGCCACGCGCCCGAGGGCGCCGGCTGCGGCGGTTTCCAGTCCCGGCGCGAAACCCGGCGAGGCGCGCGTGGACCCCGCCGAGCAACGGGCCCGCGACACCGACGCGCGCCGCATCCTGGGTGACGAACTCAGGCGCGAGGAAGAGCGCCTGGCCGAGATGAAGCGCGACTTCAACAACGGCGAGCCCGAGCGCCGCGGCGACGAGCGCAACTACGCGAAGTACCAGGAGCGCGTGGCCGAGATGCGCGCCGCGTTGCTGCGCAAAGAGAGCGACATCGCGGCGCTGCGGCGCGAACTGGACAAGCTGGCGCGGTGAAGGCCGCCGCCGGCGTGCCGGCGGGCGAGCCCGACCCCGGCTTCGAGCCCTTCGACCAGCTGGCCTCGATGGTGGCGCTGGTGGCGCCCGACGGCCGCTGCTGGCAAGCCAATTCGGCGCTCGAGAACGTGATGGGCGTTTCGCGTCGCGCACTGATGCGCGGCAGCATCCTCGACTGGCTGGCCGAGCCCGAGCAACTGCGCGAAACGCTCGGCCTCGTGGCGCGCAACGAGGTCGCCACCAGCCGCTTCGACGGCGCACTGCGCCGCCAGGGCGCGGGCCATCTCGAACTGCCGGTGCATGTGATCGTCAACCAGACCGAGTGGGCGGGGCGCGTGCTGGTCGAGCTGATCGAGATCGAGCAGCAGATTCGCCTCGACCGCGAGGAGCGCGCCCACGGGCTGGCGCAGGCCAACAAGGAGCTGGTGCGCAACCTGGCGCACGAGATCAAGAACCCGCTGGGCGGCATACGCGGCGCAGCGCAGTTGCTGGCCATGGAAGTGAAGAGCCGCGAGCTCACCGAGTACACCCAGGTCATCATCCACGAGGCCGACCGCCTGCACGCGCTGGTGGACCGCCTGCTGGCACCGCACCGGCGGCCGCAGGTGGTGGCCGACGTCAACATCCACGAGGTGTGCGAACGCGTGCGCAGCCTCGTCCTGGCCGAGTTCCCGCGCGGCCTGGTGGTGGCGCGTGACTACGACACCAGCATTCCCGAGTTTCGTGGCGACCGTGAACAGCTCATCCAGGCGGTGCTGAACATCGCACAGAACGCCACGCAGGCACTGCGCGGCGGGGGCGCAGAGGGTGCAAGCCCCAGCGCAGACCACATCGCCCGCGGCGACGCGCAACTGCTGCTGCGCACGCGCGTGGCCCGCCAGGCCACCTTCGGCCGCCAGCGCTTTCGCCTGGCATTGGAATTGCATATCGAGGACAACGGACCCGGAGTGCCCGAGGACATCCGCGAGCGCATCTTCCAGCCGCTGGTTTCAGGGCGCGAGGGCGGCTCCGGCCTCGGGCTGACGCTGGCGCAGACCTTCGTGCAACAACATCAGGGCACGATCGAGTGCGACAGCATGCCGGGCCGCACGGTGTTCAAGATCTTGATTCCCTTGCCTTGAAGGGCGCCTTGCGGCGCAGTCCACCCGCATGAAACCCATCTGGGTCGTCGACGACGACCAATCCATACGATTCGTGCTCGAGAAAGCGTTGGCGCGCGAGCAGTTCAGCGTGCGCACCTTCAGCAACCCGCGCGACGTCGTCAAGGCGCTGGACGACGATGTGCCGCAGGTGCTGGTGAGCGACATCCGCATGCCCGGTGGCAGCGGCATCGACCTGCTCACCACCGTGAAGGCGCGCCACCCCGGTCTGCCGGTGATCATCATGACGGCCTTCAGCGACCTGGACAGCGCTGTCAGCGCCTTTCAGGGCGGCGCCTTCGAATACCTGCCCAAGCCCTTCGACGTCAACACCGCGGTCGATCTCATCCGCCGTGCGGTGGAAGAAAGCCTGCGCGAAGAGGTGGCCGAGGCCACGCCCATGCTGGCGCCAGAAATGCTGGGGCAGGCGCCGGCGATGCAGGACGTGTTCCGCGCCATCGGCCGGCTGAGCCAGAGCAATGTCACGGTGATGATCACCGGCGAAAGCGGCACCGGCAAGGAGCTGGTGGCGCGGGCGCTGCACAAGCACAGCCCGCGCGGCGAACTCGGCAAGAACGGCCCGTTCATCGCCATCAACACCGCAGCCATTCCGAAAGACCTGCTGGAAAGCGAGCTCTTCGGCCACGAGCGCGGCGCCTTCACGGGCGCGCAGACCACGCGTCGCGGGCGCTTCGAGCAAGCCGATGGCGGCACGCTGTTCCTCGATGAAATCGGCGACATGCCATTTGATCTGCAAACCCGCCTGCTGCGGGTGCTGAGCGACGGCCAGTTCTACCGCGTGGGGGGACACCAGCCGCTGAAGACCAATGTGCGCGTCATCGCCGCCACGCACCAGAACCTGGAAGACCGCGTGCGCCAGGGCGTGTTCCGCGAAGACCTCTTCCACCGCCTGAACGTCATCCGCCTGCGCCTGCCGGCGCTTCGTGAACGGCGCGAAGACATTCCCATGCTGACGCGTTTTTTCCTCGGCAAGAGCGCGCGGGACCTGGGCGTGGAGGCCAAGCGCATCACCGAAGCCTCGCTGCAGCGGCTGGCCGCCTTCGACTTTCCCGGCAACGTGCGCCAGTTGGAGAACCTGTGCCACTGGCTGACGGTGATGGCGCCGGCACAGATGGTGGAACCCAAGGACCTGCCGCCCGAGCTGATGGGTGCGCAAGGTCTGGTGGCGGCTCCAGCAGAGCCGCTGCCGCTGCGAATGGGCGACGGCACCGCTGCCGCGCCGACGTTGCCTGCCGCCGATGCGGCTGCGCCGGCCCCGCCGAGCTGGCTGGCCGATCTGCAGCGCGAGGCACGTCGCCGCCTCGATGCCGGTGACGCAGAAGTGTGGGACGCGCTGACGCGCGAGTTCGAAGGCTGCCTGATCCACGCCGCGCTCGCGCTGACACGCGGCCGTCGCAACGAGGCGGCGCAGCGCCTGGGCATCGGCCGCAACACCATCACGCGCAAGATCCAGGAACTGGGGCTGGAAGACTGAGGCCGTCGCCCTCTGCGGCTCTCAGGCTCCCAGGCTCAGGGGCTCAAGCCGGACCCAACTGCACCAGCACCGGTGCATGGTCGCTGGGCCTCTCGTTCTTGCGCACGGCCTTGGCGATGACGCAGGCCTGCACCTGCGAGCGCAAGGCCTCGCTGACGAGAATGTGGTCGATGCGCAGGCCCTGGTTCTTGCGAAAGGCCAGGTTGCGGTAGTCCCACCAGCTCCAGCTCTTCACCGGCTGCTCGAAAAGGCGGAAGGCATCCACCAGCCCCAGGCCCAGCAGGCGCTGGAACTGCGCGCGTTCTTGCGGCGTGCAGTGAATCTGGTTCATCCAGCCCACGGGGTCGTAGACGTCGCGGTCGTCGGGCGCGACGTTGAAGTCGCCCATCAGCACCAGGCGCGGGTGCTGTGCGAGTTCGGCCTTCACCCAGTCGTGCAGGGCATCTTGCCAGCGCATCTTGTAGATGAACTTGTCGCTGTCGGGCGCCTGCCCATTGGGGAAATAGCCGCCGATGACGCGGATGCCGTGCACCGTGCCCGCGATCACGCGCGCCTGCGCGTCGTCCAGGCCGGGGATGTTCTTCACCACATCCAGCGGCGCCGCGCCGCGGCTCAGCAGCGCCACGCCGTTGTAGGTTCTCTGGCCGTGGAAATGCACCTGATAGCCCGCCGCCTCGATTTCGGCGCGCGGAAACTTGTCGTCGGTGAGCTTGGTTTCCTGCAGCACCACGGCGTCCACCGGTGAAGTGGCGGCTTCGGCGTTCAGCCAGTCCAGCAGTTGCGGCAGGCGCACGGCCAGCGAGTTCACATTCCAGGTCGCGAGTTTCATCGTCTGAATGCTAGTTCGGGTTTGATTGTGGGTGGGACAGCAAGTCGTCGATGGCCTGCAGCGCCGCGAGCGCAGGGGCGGCGATCGAAACGTCCGCGCTGCGTGGCGTTGCGGGCTCGCGCGGGTTGATGCGCACCAGCACGGCCTGATGGTTGCGCAGCGCCGCATGGCTGAAGTGGCGCACGGTCGGTATCGCCGTGCCAGCGCCGAGTTCAACCACCACCACGCGCCCGGCATCTTGCAGCCAGCGCTGCAGCCGAAGCTGCTGTTGCTGGCTGCGCCTTTCCGACCAGCCGGAATCGCCGAACATCAGGATGTTCGGTCGCGCCATCGCGCCGCACCGGGGGCAGGTGGGTGGCGCGTTGCGCAGCGTGCAGTGGGCTTCGTCGAGGACGGGTATGAATTCATCGGCAGGCCAGGTGGCCTGGCTGCACGGCCTTGCGCACTGCAGGTGATGAATGGAGCCATGGCACTCCGCCACACGGTCGCCTTCGAAGCCGGCACGCTGAAATTGCCCGTCGACGTTGGAGGTAAACACGCCGCAGCCGTGCCGCATCTGTCGACCCCAGCGTCTGAGGATGTCGAAGCCGGCATGGGGAACCGTGTCCCGGTACAACGCCAGTCTGTGACCGTAGAACCCCCAGGCCAAGGCCGGGTCGGTGTCGAACGTTTGCGGGGTGGCCACTTCGTAGAACTTCAGGCCGCGGCGGCCCAGTGCGGGGTAGGCGCGCCAGAAGCCTTCCGTGCCGCGGAAGTCGGGCAGTCCGCTGTCGACGCCCATCCCCGCGCCTGCACCCACCAGCAAAGCGTCGGCGTCGGCGATGACTTCCGCCGCGCGGCGGATGGCGTCTGGATACAGCGCCGTCCCGGGCATCCTTCAGCGTGCCAGCAGACGGTCCACCACCGCCAGCAGCCGCTGCAGGTCCAGCGGCTTGGTGACGTAGTCGTCGAAGCCGGCCGCGTGTGCTGCGTCGAGGTCGGCCTGCATGGCGTTGGCACTCACGGCCACCACCGGAATGGCCCCCGTCGCCGGCTGCGCGCGCAGTCGGCGCAGCACCTCGAAACCGTCGATGCCGGGCAGCTGGATGTCCAGCAGGACGAGGTCGGGCTGCGTCTGGGCGGCCATCGACAGCCCTTCCTCCGGCAGGCTGGCCAGCTGCAGGCGCAGGCTGGGCCGCTGCGCCAGCATGCCTTCCATCAGCACCTGGTTCACGGGGTTGTCTTCGATGTAGAGCACGCGGCGCCGGCCAGGGGCGGGCGCAGGTGCTTGGCCAGGCACTTTGCCAGTTTCGGTGACGGGCTCGGGCGCCACCGGCTCCGCCAAACCAGCCGTGCTGCTGTCGCCGCCGTGCCAGCGTGCCAGCCGCACCCAGAAGCGGCTGCCCTCGCCGGGAGCGCTTTGCACGCCGATTTCGCCGCGCATCAGGTCCACCAGCCACCGGCTCAACGCCAGCCCGATGCCTGTGCCTTCCACCGTGGTGCGCGCAGCGTCCAGGCGCTCGAAAGCCTGGAACAGCCGCTCTTGCTGCGCGGTGCTGATGCCGGGGCCGGTATCGATGACGTCGATGCGCAGCGTGTCCGTGTCGGCTTCGTCGTGCCACGACAGCCGCACGCTGCCACCGTGCCGGTTGTATTTGATGGCGTTGGAAAGCAGGTTCAACAGCACCTGCTTCAGCCTTGTCTCATCCGCCTGCACAAGGCTCACGGCAACAGGCGGCTCCGTGGCGGCTGTCGCTGGCGCCGCCTGCAATTCCAGTGTGATCCCGCGCGCGCCTGCCATGGGTTGCACCAGACGCAGGCAGTCCTGTGCCAGCGCCGGCAGTTCCACCGCGCTGAGCTGCAGATGCAGTGCACCGGCTTCGATGCGCGAGAGATCGAGCACGTCGTTGATCAAGCTCAACAGGTGGCGCCCCCCGCGCATCAGTTCCTGCACGCGTTCGCGCTGCGTGGCCACCAGCGGGTGCGCGGTGTCTTGTTCGAGCAATTGCGCAAAACCCAGCACCGCGTTCAAAGGCGTGCGCAATTCGTGCGACATGCTGGAAAGAAATTCCGATTTCGCCCGGTTGGCACGCTCGGCTTCTTCCTTGGCTGCGCGCAGTGCCACTTCAGAGGCCTTGCGTTCCGTGATGTCCCAGCCGTAGACGATGTAGCCTGCGAAGCTGCCGTCTTCGGCCACGCGCGGGATGCCGTTGTCGACGATCGAGATCAAGCTGCCGTCGTGGCGGCGAAGCCGGTATTCCACGGCGTAAGGTGAACGCGTGACGGCTGCTTCGCGATAGGCCTGGCGGCAGTTTTCCAGGTCGTCGGTGTGCACGCGCTCCGGCCAGGGGCAGGCCAGCTCGGCCTGCAGGGTGCGGCCGGTTTGCTGCAGCCAGCGCTGGTTGAACCATGTCGGCTTGCCGTCGGCGCCAGACAGCCAGATCAGCGCCGGCGCGGCGTCGGCCATGCTTCGAAAACGACTCTCGCTTTCCAGCAGCGCCTGCTGGGCCTGCACATCTGCCGTCACATCGGTGTAGGTGCGCACCACGCTGCCGTCGGCAGCGGCATGCGTGCGCACTTCCAGCATCGTGCCGTCGCGGCGGCGGCGCTGGTAGCGCGCCGGGCGGTCCAGGCCGCCACCCGCGACGGGGTCGAGCAGGCCATTTTCGGCCTGGTAGCGCAGCAGCTCGTCGAAATTGAGGCAACCGCGCATCACGGCCTCGGGCACTTCCAGCAGTTGCAGGGTGCGCCGGTTCCAGCTGTTGATGCGGCCCTGGGCGTCGATGCTCAGCACCCCGTGGTCCAGGCTTTCCAGCGTGGCTGCGAGCACCTGCGACTTTTGCGCCAGCTGCTCGCCGGTACGCTGCTGCAGCAATGCCAGCATGCGCTGCTCTTCGGCGAGCGCGGCTGCCGCTGCGACACGCTCGGTGATGTCGGCGTACAGCATGACGAACCCGCCGTCGGGCGTCGGGTTTCGGCGCAGTTCCAGCGTGCGGCCGTTGGACCGCGTGCGCTGCGTGAGCGAGGCTGTGTCTTCACTCAGCGCCACCAGGCGCTGCTGCGCCACGGCTTCTATGTCGCAAGGCCCGAACTCGCCGCGCCGCGCCATGCTGCGCAGCAGTTCCAGCAGCGGCGCGCCCCCGTACACCTCGTCTCGGGCCAGGCCGGTGCAGTTCAGAAAGCGCCGGTTCCAGGCGACCACGCGCATGGCCCCGTCGAAAACGCTGATGCCCTCGCCAGCATGATCGAAAAGCAGCTGCAGCAACGCGGCGCTGTCATCGGTTTCCATCAACGCTGCGCGCCCCGGCGCGGTAATGTCCATGCGCAATTCTGTACGACGCGTGTCTGTCGGCGACTGCGTGCCGAACGGCTCACGTGGCCCGTCGGTAGGTGACGAAACTGAACTTGAAATGGTTGGGCCGCGCCGCCTCGTGCGCTTCACGCGCCACCTCGACAAAGCCCATGCCTTCGAAGGCCGGGAACTGCGTGTCGCCCTCGATAGTGGCG
>Ga0209181_10005836_pt1 | contig 17592 bp, 19 predicted proteins | sample MAT05_FD_187208 | JGI IMG/M metagenome (GOLD analysis project Ga0209181, IMG submission 187208) | Freshwater microbial communities from Lake Fryxell liftoff mats and glacier meltwater in Antarctica - MAT-05 (SPAdes) (version 2) | ecosystem: Environmental > Aquatic > Freshwater > Ice > Liftoff...
AGTGGTGGTATTGCGTGTAGCAAAATGTTGGCAGAAACCCTATTGGCGACCGTACAAACTCCGATTGACAAGCTATGAGCAGCGAGTTATCTGACGACATGGACTGCACACACACGGCTTAGAATGCACACGCTTTAAAAATAAATTTGTAAAAAAAGCCCATCCCCTTCACCAAACAAAATACACTTAATGAATACGACAGCAAAATGACAAACAAGATATTTACTTTTGATTTTATTTTCTCAAATGACCAACACAGAATCAATTTTTATTTTTACAAAAGACAGACCTTTAACGCTTAGTAGAACGCTTGCTTCAATTCAAACCATTTCTTATTCGAAATATGTAATTGATGACTCCGTTAGTTCCGAGAATCAAGAAAGTGTTTCTAAACTTTGCAAGCAATATTCTAACTGCAACTACTTAGGCAAAGAACAATTCAAAAGTTTTGTTTCTGAAAACAAAATTGAATTTCCAAAATTCAATTTCCTTCTTAGAGAAGTTGGCAGCACAGAATGGAACTTGGGTTATGCAAGAAACTTTGCCCTGCTTTATTCAAAAGCAATTCATTCAGAAAAAGTTTTGTTTATGGATGATGATATTCAAGTTCCGAATCTCAAATTGATTGATGATTTGTTTCAGTCAATTAATGATTTTCAGTTTGTTGGAGCAAACATTACAGGACTGGTTGACGATTCTGCTTTAGGACACATTGCAACCGATTTAGAAATTAATAATGAAAGAATGTTGTCTGGTGGTTTCATGGTTTTCAATCCAAACAATGTTGACCATTATTTTTTGAATAATTACAATGAAGATTGGATATGGTTATTCCTTCAGCTAAAAGGCAAGGAATATCTTCAAGCTGGTGAAGTGGCTCAGGAGTTAAGCAATCCACTTGCAAACTATCAGAACAAAATAATTTTTCAAGAGCATGGAGAAATTGTACTTGATGGGATTTTAGATTTATTCAACGAGGGTTCTTATGATACTTTGGTTGAACTTTCGTTTTGGAAAAGAATGTTAGCCGAAAGAGAAGAATACTTGACTCTGTTAAACGAAAAAGCAAAAGAGAAAAACATGAGTGAATACATTGAAATTATTGACTGGATAAAAAATAATTCAACAGATTTCAAAGCAGAAACATTTGCAAATTTATTTGAAAAATATTTTTCCGATAGGATTCTTTTTACAAGCATTTTTAAATTTCTCCCATGAACTTACATCACCGCTTTTTTCCTTGTAAAGTTGTATGATAGCTTCCATTGTTACATACTTTTCAATATCCTCATTTGGGATTTCTATTCCATAACTACTCTCTAATTCTCCAATAAGAACTACATGGTTTAAACTATCCCAATTAGGAGTTTCTCCCATTGCTGAATGTTCGTTTATTTCCTCACGATTTATTTCAAGAGCTTTTGCTACTATGTCAAAAGGAGAAGTTAGAATTCTTTTCATGGTATCAATTTAATCAATGCGTTATTGTCTACTTTTTGGTTTGCACTTCTTGGAATTTCCGAAATAGAAAAAAAAGCATTCGGAATCTTAAATGCTTCCAATTTCTTTTTAAGATACTCTCTTAATTCAACATCATTTATTTTTTCATCGGTTTCAATAAATGAGTATAGTGAATCCTTTTTTAGTGTCGTTACGGTTGTTTTATTTAAGAACTCATTAATTCTAAAATCAATCTCATCAAGTTCAACTCTAAATCCTTTAATTTTTACTTGTCTATCCTTGCGACACGAGAAATAAAGATTGCCATCTTTTTCATTGACCAAATCTCCAGTTTCAAAACCATTCACAGAATTATTTTCTATTTCAATTTTTTTAAACTTAGTATCTGTTACATTTCCCAAGTATCCTTTACCAATGTAATCGCCATGAATAATAATTTCCTTTTCGGCAAAATCCTCAACAGGGTTTAGTTTGAGATTCCAACCCGGTATTGCTTTACCTATGCTCATTGTAAAATCGCAAAAGTTTAAGTAGGTATCAGATTTCAATTCCTGCCATGTGCAAAACAATGTTCCTTCGGTTGGTCCGTAAGTATTGAAAACCATCAAATCATTTTTCTTCTTAAATAAAAATTCAACTTGATGCTTTCGCAAAGATTCACCGCAGAAACTCATAACCCGTAAAGAAGAAAAGTCATACTCTTTTGCTTTTTCATTTACCATCATAAACTCTACTGCACTTGGTATAGAATGCCAAACTGTAATTTTATCTTTTTCAATAATGCCAGCAGGTCTATTTTTCTTTGCGGGAATATCATTCATTGCCAGAAGTGTTGCACCCGAACAAAGACAGGTGAAAATATCTACAATGCTCAAATCAAAACTTAGAAAAGAAAATTGCCCCCAAATATCTTTTTCAGTTGCAGCGTAAGTTGGTATTGACCATTCTAAAAATTTATTCAGTGCCTTTCTGCAAATCATTACACCTTTCGGAGCTCCTGTAGTTCCCGAAGTGTAGATTACATAAATAATATTTTCACTATTATAGATTTTGTTTATTTCTGAAAAATTCTTCTCGCTACTTAATTTCTCAACTGTAACTACGTTGACTTGTGGGAATTCCGAAACTTTATTTTCTGTTTCTACAACAACAAAATTGGGTTTGAACTCATTAATAATTTGCATCTTTCTTTCAATCGGTGCATCAGGATTTAGCGGACAATAAGTTCCTTCAACATTCAACACCGCAACAATCAAAGCATACGCTTCAATACCTTGCTTTAGATCAAAAACGATTTTTGGATTTGAACTTTCTGAAAGAAGTTTGTTAGAAATAGAAAGGACGAGATTGAAAAAATCAGTGTAGCTGATTTTTCTTTCCCCGTCAATTACCGCAATTCTATGAGGGTAATTGTTAGCATTGGTTTTTATGAGTTCAATAAAATCTTTCACTACTTTTTTTCTAATGGTAAAATGTAATCTTCATCTATTTCAGGACAGACAACTGTTTGCTGTAAAACATCAACAGGAAAGAAACATTCAAACGATGCTTGTCTAATGTCATCAAGGTTCAACTTCTTCATTACCTTTCTAATATTTCCTTGTGCTGATGGATGGTCAGAAAATGCTTTTGCAGCACCAAGCACACCGAAAGTATGTATGCCATGCACCAATACAACAGACGATTTTTGATTGAAAGGATTTGGAAATCTTGCGAAATAACCGTAATCCATTACTGTTTTGTTTCCTTGTTTTTTGGCTACGTATTCATGTCCTTTGAAAAGAAGTTTTTCACAATCTTCCGAGTAACTAATTTTTACATTCATCTTATCAGTAAAAATTTTGCAAACGGGATTGCCGTCTCCTTCATCATCACCAGGTCCACCAATTACTAAAATGTTATCCTCTAAAGAACCGGAAAAATTATCGGCAGCATACATTGGAGTATTAATATTTCTGTAATGCCTGTTTAAAAAAGTAACAACCGACAACAGCGAATCTTTATCACCTAAACTTTCAAGAAGCATGTAATTATCAGATTCAGGTGCTGCAAATTGAATTCTCTTTTCTGATTCTGTTGATGTTACTACCTGAATTGTGCCTGCATCATTTGGAAACCAAATTTTATTCAAATAAATATTCGCAAGCGAATGGTTATGAATAATTTTTTTGAAAGCGTCAGCAAGATTATTTACAACAGCATCCAAAAGTTTATCAAAGTTTTCATACACTATTGGCAATCTATCTTTAAGGTCAGCGGGTATTGGGAATGATGTCATTGATTCAGTCGTCTTAATTAATAGGACTGGTATATCAAGACCATAAAGTAACCCATATTCAAAAAAAATGTTCGCCTTATTCTCCGTTATATCAACTATTCCCAAGTGACTATTCCTAATACTACCTTCAATTTGTTGAGGCAACCCAAGAAACAAATCACTGAAAACAAAAGTCGTTTCAATATCAAAATCTTGATATTCCTTTCTCACAAGATTTTCCGCTTGGGATATTAACAATTTGATATTGGTTCGAAATTTCTCAATATCATAAGTTGGATTTATCGGCACAAACGGGTGAGACACAAAAATATTTATGGAACGATAGCTTTTACTCATTGCATCTTGATTTAATAATTCCTCTATAAAATGATAAGGGTTTCATTTCTCCTTTCATTAAAGAAATGCCCTCTCCTACATCAGTCCTGACAACTTCACCTGCTCCTATATAAGCACAAGGACCAATTTTCCTTCCACCAATTATTAAAGCATTTACACCGACAACACTTCCTTTGTAAATTATCGGAGAAGGTTCAATAGTTTCATCCCAATCCAAACTTGCATTTCTATGGCTATGTGCAATCTCACCCATGTAGGTAACATTATCTTCAATAATTGTCCTGTCAGCAACATGACCACCGATGATGCAATTCTCTCCAATCTTTGCTTGATATGTAACTTCCTTTCCTGAAAGTATTCTAGTGTTCTTCCCTACTTCAGCTTCTATTCCAATAAGACAATTGTGTTCAATGCTTACTGATTTTCTTATGACTACACCAAAATGAATAACACAGAATGCACCGATAGTAACATTGTCTTCAATAATTATTTCTCCATCGTCTGGGTCGCCAAAGCCGATACATGAGCCGTGTCCGATTGTTACATTTTTTCCAATCTTTACTTTCTCATGAACAAAAATTCCAGTTCCGATTTCTTCATAGGGTTTCATAGCGTGCTTTGAATAATTTTTAATGCTTTTGCATAAATGCCACTATGAATTTTTTTTGTTTCAGGAAAATCCAAATCCTCGTCATCTTCAACTCCGAATCCATGACCAACCTTTGGAATTATTTCAAGTTGTGTTGCATCTGATTTATATTTTTTAGAAGAAGTAAGCGGAACATCTTCATCATCATTGCCGTGAAATATCACAACCTTACTTCCAAGATTTTGAAGTGCATTGATTCCATTCACATATTTCAATTCATTGATTAGCCCTCTGCCAAAATGAATATCAGACGAGTTTACAAATCCTTTTTTCTGCAATTGCTTTTGTGCTTTATCAGAAAGTAGTCCGTTGCTTACAAGACCATTTCTTTCAAGAACATCATTTTCATAACTTATCACAGGTGCATTCAGAATTACTTTCTTAATTTCTTTTTGGTTAGTTGAATCAACCCAATAAGCAGAAAGCCCACCACCGAAACTTGTTCCTACAATGAAAAAGGATTTCGTTTTACTATTACTTTTCAGTGCAGAGAAAGCAGCGTCAATATCATTGACAATTCCACACAGCGACAATTTTTCAAGTTTGGTATTGCCATCGTTTTTACCGCCATGAAAACGGTAATCAAAACGCAAAGTCGTGATTCCATTTTGACCGAGAAACTTTGCATATTCAGAATGAAACCCTAACTCATCCCTTGAAGATGTGATGCCATGCACAAACAACAATGCACCTTTTTCTTTATCTGCGTTCAGCAATGTGCCGTCTATTTCATATCCATCGTAACTCTTGAATTTTATGATTGACTCTTTCATGATTTATATATTTTTTATTTGAGTTTAAAATTTATTTATGCCACAAATTCCAATTGCTTTTTCTGTTTCCAAAATGAAGCAATTTTAACGATAGCACCAATGCCAACTATCAAACCAGTAGCGTTTAAGTAAGCATCCAGTTTTTGGTTGAGTGTGTGGTCTTCTTTGTTTCGGATAGTTTTCACCGCAAGGAAAAATTGCAATTCAACATCGCTTATTTTTTTATCCTCTTTGCAATAAGTAAGTAGATGATGTAGGTCAGCTCTTCTGTTTTTCAAAAACGCTACAAAGCCATTATCCTTTTTGTAGTAATCGTTTAAAAGATTTTCCATCACTACCGCCAAATCTTCAATTGCATTTTCAGTTTGGTTTATTTCAACTAATTGAATTGCTTTCGCAATTTTTGTCGTTACATCGGGGTCAATTGCTTCAAATTGTTTTCCTAATAAATCCAACTCATGCTTTACCGCTTCTGTAAACCCTTTCTGTCTTCTTATGCTATCCATAATCAAACGAACATTTGCTTGTTCAGCTTCTTTTCTTTTCTTCTTTTCAATTTGCAAAGATTGATTTGTAAAATAAAGTCCCGCACCAAGTATCAGGACAATAATAACAAGTATGATGATTGTATTCTTATTCATGCCAAAGCTTTTTGTTTGATTATTATTTTTAAATTATTTTCCTTTTCCGCTGTCAAACGCAGCACTTAAACCAAGCAATGCAAGACCACCAAGTAAAATTCCACCAACCCATTTTTCAGCATCCTCACTTTTGCGTTTGTTATGGCAAGCAGTATTTGTAAATGTTTGACAGTTGTAAGTTATTGGCTTGTAACTTTCGCCTCTCCACATTTCATTCAGTCCAATTTCAATAACCTTTAGCGGAGTGTTTGAACATTTTTCGTTGTAGATATAAAGCGGTCTACTTTTTTTGAATTCACTTTCTGAAACAATATGTGCCTTACCAACATGATAATGAGTGTGTAGAAAGTAACCAATACCATAAGCATCAACACCTAGAAAAATACCTAGATGTTTCACTTGCGACACAGTTCCAATTTTGTAACGGAAATAAACTTTACCGCTACTCTTATTGAGGTAAATTGTAAAAATGTTACTGTCATTTTTTACAATTTCAACTCTGTTATTGTATAAGTAGAAATTTTTCATCATCCTAAATTTTTAAAAGTGTTTTCTAAATCTTTAAATGATTTGTTGATGTCTCTGATTGATTTTTTAACAGAGCCATTGTTGTCGCTTAATTTTATTCCTTGACCGCAATTGCATTTTACTGTTACTTCATCAGCAACTTGTTTCAAAGATACTGTAATTGACCTTTTACATTCAGGGCAATTAATGCTTACTGTTTGTTTACTTATGTCTATCATGGCTTAGTGTTTTTTATCTCTTGGAGGAAACGGGTCTCCGCCAAAACTATTTTTGTTTTGAATTTTTCCATCACCACCGAGAATGATTAATTCCGAATGTTGATTCTTAGCAATGCTTGTAGCAATCTTCACTGCTTCAGCTTTAGTTTCTGTTTTCACAGTTAAGCGTTCACTGTTTTCGCTCCTAACACCCCATCCACCTTGCGTTGGGACTACATATTGATTTTTCTTGCTCATTGTATTTATTATTTAGTGATTAAATATTTTAGTTCGTTGATTGAATATTCGCAAGTGCCATTTCAGAAACATAGCCCAACTTCATTAAAGTTTTTTCATCCAACTTTTTTAGTTCGGCTGCAATTGCTTTTTCTTCCTTTGTCATATCAGGTTTAAACATTTCTCTCAAACCTTTTCCAGTGTAGAAAATCATCTTGCTTAAATTTCGTGTTACTCTTATAACACCATAATTCGTTTGCGTTCCGTCTTTCAAAGTCATTACACCTGTATGACCTTCATTTACTTTTATTTTCATTGTTTACGCTTTTAATTTCTTAATCAATTTTTCAATTTCTTCCACTGGCAAACGGTCATTAATAACTTTCAGCATTTCCAAATACTCAATTCCAGTTTCGGAAGAAATTATTTTTTGTTCAACAAGTGTTCTTATCACCCACAAACTTCCATGCACCTTTACACCTTGGTCTATTGCTTCGCTTCGTAATTTTCCATCACCCGTAAGCAACGGACAATTCAATTCCTTCGCTTTCCATAAAACCGTTTTATCAATCAGTGTTTTGAAAAACCGTTTGGTTTCAAATTTTTCTACTTCTTCAATTTCCGCTTCACTCAATTCAAACACTGTTAGTTTTTGCAATCGGATAAAAATTTCAATTTGCTCTCTCTGTTCCGATTCTAAAATTTCGTCTTTTACAAAATCAGTGGTGCAGATTTCAAAATCCAACGCAAAGAATTCAGGCAAGGCCTGAATCTTTATGATGTCAAAAAATACACTACTATCTGTAATAATTAGCTTCATACTATCTGATGCAATTGTTCTTTAAATTTCCAAGCACTCATTCCAAGATAGTATGCTGCTTCATTAATGGTTAGTATTTCTTTTGACAAGCCCACATAAACCATCCGTTCCATGCGAACTGGTTTTTCTTTGCCCATAAATCTACCCGGCTCTGCATTCGGAATATGATAACCCCTTTGTTTAAACCCAACATGGAATCTTCTGTAAATAAAACTGGTTATTATTCCAAGTCGTAAAGCCCTTGAGAAAACAGCAGAGAAAGAAATTCCCCATCTCTCTTTAATCAACACCAATTCGTTTTGATAAAAATGAAAACGGTCTTTACTTAGTTCCTTCTTAGCCATATCTTCAGGATAAAGAACAGCAGAAGCGAAAGTGTGACACAAATTTTCTTCTTCTTTGTCGGTAAGGTTAGTTGAGAACTCTAAAGAGTGGTGAGCCAATTCATGCAAAGCGGTAAATCTTTTTCTTACAACATCTTCACCTTGCTTCACACTTTTTTTCAGGACAATTATTTTTTTGCCATCAACATCTGCTTTCATACCGTCAAAGCCATCAGGAGCATCTAACTCAATTACTTTGTAGCCTTTGTCCTCCAACATTTCAACTACATCGGGAATCGGGTCGTAACCAAGTTTCCAAACTTCTCTCAATTTCTTTGCAGCAGTTTCGGCATCATCAGCGTTTTCAATTACTTTATCGTAAGTAAAGTATTCCGGTTTTTCGCTTGGGTCAATCAAATGTTCTAACTCAAAGTAGCGTTCACAATTTTCTTTTACCTTTTCTTCCACCGACAATTGTTCAGTTTTTGAAATCTTTGAAGCATACTTTCGATAGCTGATTTTTTTGAGTTCTACTTGAATAGTTGGAATTGAATAAAAATAATCCACAGGCACATTCAACACATTAGACAAAGCAATCAGCATTTGACTATCAGGTTTCATTTTCCCTTGTTCGTATTTATGCAATGCCTGACGAGAAACAACTTTTTCAAGTTTGGTTTCTAAGTCCTGTAAGGACATGCCAGCCATCTTCCGTGCTGACACCAGTTTATTTCCAAATACATTTTCCATCATGTTATTTATTTGAGTATTCCTACTTGTTGACAAAAGTAATAAATTTATACTAATTGTCAACCAAAAGATTTAAAAACTTTTTAACAGGGAACGAAAGAAAAAGCCTACCCACAAAAACACACTCTTAAAAAACGATACAAGCCATTTTTTTAAGAGAGGGTTTTTTAGCTATCCAAAAATCCACCCTCCTTTTTTATAAATTTGTTTTTTCCACTACACGGGCTGACTAAAAACTTTACAATGACGACTTATAATAATAATTCTTTTGGAAACATAATAAAATTGACACTAAGCCACTTCGGACAGAAGGAAGGGCACCTGCTAACAGCACCTACAAAAAATTGGCGGTTTAGTGCTCCGAAGACACATTTGTGGTGGAAATCGCCACCTTCGCCAAGCGCCAAACCGTTGTAGGGCATAGGTTAAGGAGAACATGGACATCCCAAAAATATTGTACAAGTACAGGGACTGGAGACACGAATCCAATAAACGTAATCTAACAGAGACTGAAATCTATTTTGCAGCGCCTAACGACTTCAATGACCCGTTTGACTGTTCGATTCCATTTCGTTATGACGACAAGGACTTAACACCTGAAAATGTTTTCAAAAAATTGGTAATAATGGGACAAAAGCTTCATCCAGATTGGGATGAGAGAAAACTACACGAATTTGCATTCAAAGCACAGCATGAAGGCTTATTGAATGATGAACATCATCTTGAAAAGCATAATGAATCAAGAAAGGAACACTTTAATAAGCTTTTTGGCATTGTTAGTTTGACAACTGAAAAAAATAATTTCCTAATGTGGTCTCACTATTCAAATTCTCACAGTGGATATAGCATTGGTTATAATTCCCGAAAACTATTTGAACAAACTCAGGAACAATTAGGCCCAGTTCAGTATGAAAGTGAGTTCCCCAAGTTTAGTCTGTTTGATGACCATATTGAGTACTTTATTAAATACTGCTATACCAAGTCGGACATTTGAAAAAAATACCAAAATGAATACCGACTGCTAAAAGATTATTCATCAAGAAAAGTTGTAAAATTGACGGAGGACACAATTGAAGAGGTAATTCTGGGAAACAAAATGGAACAATCGATAAAGTTTCAACTGATCGAGTTTATCATTAAAAAATATCCTAAGGCGACAGTTTTTGATTGCAAATTACATAAGTCAAAATTTGAGTTGACCTTAGATAGAGTGGGTTAACCTACGCCCTACAATCCAGTAGACGGCCTCACCGGATTTTTCACTGATGAGGTGCGCCTCTCACTTTTTGTCTGCCGAAATGTAATGAAGGCTGCCCACGTAGCCCTTTAATTCCTCAGGGCAGGCCAAGCGGGTATCGCCTGCCGGCCGGCAAAGGCAGGTACTACGCGGTTCGCTGAGCATAACGCAACCGCTCTTTACACCAATTGCATCTTTGCTCTACTTTAACGTAAGGCTCTACCGTTAGCTATCGGGCACTCCTTACAGCATTTCAAACAACTCAACGTTCAGTCAGCCGGACTTCAGTGCTTGCTTCATAGCAAACGACTCCCGCTGAAAAGTGGGACAGGCATTGCTACTTATCAACGATCCAGCTTTTTAGCGGGACTAACAGGGAAAACAAAACTATAAAACTACACTGAACCCCAAAATGGCATAAACATTTTGTTGGCAGCAGTTACTAAATTGTCGTCACTTTATATTCTCCATTTTCTCTATCTTTTTCTAGTTGGAAAAACTCAATTTCTGAATTTGTCAGTAGTCCAATAGAAATTATTTTTTCTTTATGTTGCTTTGAAATTCTTGTTCCAAAAATTATTCTTGTCAAACTAACCGGGTTAAAGATATATGCTCCAACTTTTGTCCGAAATAGTCTTGTTTCTCCTTGATTTGACCATTGTACATGTTTTGTCGTAACAAATTCTTTTATACGCTCGTCAAATGTGTTGATGTCCATCCTTACTTTTGGGAGAGTTTCAGTATAATTTACATTTTCTAAATTTTTAAAATATTCCTTGTCAAAAGATGGTTCAAAACCAAAACAAACACCAGTCCCTTTGTCCGCGTACTTTCCCCAAAGTGTTCTATTCTTTAAGTCATTAGAAAAACATGTAATTGCAATATTCTCATCTACATGGTTGTCTATGAGACTATAGAAGAAATTTCTTCTCATGTCATGATTACTCGCTAGCGCAGCTACAGCACGACCCAAAGCAACTTCGAATCCAACTTGAGTCTTAAAATTCAATTGCCAAGAAAGACGCAAAAATGATTCTATTTCTCCCTTGGGCATATTTGTATCAACTGGCAAAAGTGAGTCAAAATCATCGTCAAAATTTTTAGGCGAAGAGAACCAAAGCTGTTTTTTGATTAAGTTTTTCCAAAAATACTTGTCGATCGTCTGATACTTATAATTTGTCATTCTAAATCTTTCGTAGCGACCGGTAATTGCTACCAGCGGTTTGCAGCTACAAGAAGTTGGCGATTTCGAAGCACTAAATTGTCTGCCACCACAAAACTTGATACGAAGCACAAAACTTCATTTAACCACTGAACCGCCAATTTTTTGAAGGTGCTGTTATCGAATCGTGCTTCTCTGTCCTCAAAGGTCTGCCCCTCAATGTAAGCACGAAAATTCGTTAGAAATTGTGTCATATTTGCGGTTACATATTTAGTTGCTCTTGTTTTATTATCCAAGGAATTTCTCCGCACTTTTGCATAGTCTCTAATGCTTTCTTTGCTACCATTTGCAGAAGTTGAGTTTTTAAACTCTCCCAAAGTTCTGTCGGGAAATACCCAATTTTAATTTTTGAATTGTCGATATTATTTAAGAGATCAAATTTTTTCTGGTCTTCGTTAAAGTCAAATGAAAAGATAAGCATGTATTCGTTGAGAACAAGTTGATACGGATTTTTAATTGAAGGATTTACAAATAAAGTATTGCTTGTCCTATCCTTAAAGCTGTCTGCGGTAAAAAACAGAAACGGAAGTGTCGGAAATGTTACTGGGAATTGCCCAATGCTATTTAGCAAATCTTGTTGCTTCTCATACTTACATGATAATAATGTTGCCCTAAGAGTCTCGGATTCGTCAGGCTTTAAAGCAAACTCTTTGCAGAGGTCTGTTGCTGAAATATCGCAACGCCAAATAATGGCGTAAATAAAAAGTCGGAAAATTAGTGTGTCAATTTGTTCGCAAACTTTCCAAGTAATACCTCCCTGATTTTGATAGGTACTGAATTGTTGAGCATGTCTAATGTCCCAAAGACGATTATGCAACCTTGTCGCAATGTAAGTTTCCAAAACAGAAAAATACTTTTCGCAACTGTCGCAAAGAATAAAATCTTCTTTAGGGCTGTCTTGCGAAAATTCGGGAGCTTTGTGTGCTCGGTCTGAACCAATCATATAACCTCTCTTCACTCCAGTTTCACCCAAAAGAGATTTGGTCATGAACTTGGGAATAATGTGAGAGTTTTCCTTTGCCGAATTATTCAGCTGGCAGAGTAAACATATTGAAGTTGCGGTTCTCACTCCGTGACAAATTTTCGAATTTTATCTTTCGCCTCGGCCAAACATTGAAAAAGGAATTGCTAAGATTAAATGTGCTAATGCAATGTATGCGTAAGTGTCATTTTCACCAAACATTTTGAACATCCAATAAAGTTCACCAAGAAATGGAAGGAATAAAGTTAAAATTCCACCAAAGAAACCGCCTTCTGTAAAAGCAATAATAACTGTCCAAATGTGTGTGATGATTGCTGTAACAACGAACACACCGTAAAAAGAAACGAAGATTGATTTCATATTTATTTTTGTTTAGGAGTATATGATTTTATTACGAATAATGCCCCGCAAATTAGGTCTATTACCATCCACTTGTTGTCGGTGTCTGGCTGTCGGGAAACATTTTTGAAAATTTACTTGTCGTTGGCGCACGCTCTTTTGCCTCAAATGTGTGTGTGCTGTCTTATGTTTTTAATACTAAAAAGTTTTCAAATTTCAAAGGCAATGTACATTACCAAAAATATTTACCTAAGCTAGCGCGCGTTTGTAACGCGTGCCATTAGAATTTAGAATGATAAGTCTTGTTTAAAATTAGCAAGGATAAGCACGCTTTGCAAACGCGCGCTAACAGAGGCGATTTGTAATCTCGAACCCAGACAGTTTTGGATCTTAAAATCCATTTCGTCTGTCGTTCGCCATTACAAATATTGAACAGCTCTTCTCAAATTCCATTTTAATAATTTCAGGCTACTTAGTGTTTGGTATCAAAGTTGTCTTAATAAAGTGGTCAAGTTTAGTGTCAGCAAAGTCTTCTAAGGTCATAGCTTTAAACACTTTCCAGTTATCACTCTTTCCCCATTTTGTTTTCATATTCTTCCTTTCCTCACTTTCTAGACTTTCGTACTTACCTAGTGCCGTAAAACTTGCCCCTAATATACTATCAATAGCTTTTTGGCTAAGATAATTTTCTGTTGAATGAACCTCAGTCGTAAAACAATTAAAATTCAATTTTTTACAATTTGCTATAAAGTCGTTGATGCCTTTTTTTAGCACACCGCCTTCTTGGGAAATTTCGCTATCAATTATCACGTTGTATGATTTAGCATTTAGCCTTTTAAGTTCTTGTAATTCTTCAAAACTGTTTCCGTTGATATTTGAAGATCCTCCTAAATCCATAAGAATGAAATGGTGCTCAATTCTATACTTTCGTAAAATTTCTTTAAATGATTTAATGTCAGTTCTACCCTCAACCAGAAGAATATTGTTTCCGCCAATTTCAGCAAATTGGCTGTAACCAAGTTCATTGATTGATCCTAGCAAGCCAGGTTTATAGGATTTGCCGAAATCAACTAAGGAAAGTTTCTTTGTTGAATCATCTTTGGCTAGATGATATATATTATCCGCTACACTCCTTGCTAAACCAATGGAATGAGATGTAGCAATTAATCCATACTTTGCTTTAGAAGCCAAGGCTGTAACAAATGTTTGTTGAAGCTTAGGATGTAGAGCGTTTTCGGGTTCATCGATCAGAATAAAACTTGGTTCTTGTATCAGTGCATTACCAAGCACGATAATAAAATGACTGATACCCCCGCCTAATTCGTCCAAATAAAATGATCCTTCCTCATTTTTGATTATCAATCTCGTTTTCTCAGGATTGACAGAAATTTCAAACTTCTCAAAATCAAACAATTCTTTGAGTTCTGCAATCAAATCAGTTATTTTATTTCGTTTTAAAATATCGCGTCCGTTCGCCCAGTCATCCCAAGTAGTTATAAACTGCGTACCTATTTGAATGTCATAATAATTACCAGATGTCTTAAAGGAGCCATTTCTAAATGAACCTATATAAAGCGAATTAGACAAAATTTCATAAAACAAGCCAAGTTCGACTATATCAAAACGGTTTATTTTCGAATTGGATTTCAAACAATTTCCAAAGAAGTGAACTGTATTGTATGTCTTATCAGGTGCGTTAAATTTAAGTTCATAAACAACCTCGTCACTTTCAAATTTAAATTCCAGCGCTTTCGAATAATTTTTCTGATTTAAAACTTGTGAGATCGGGATATTGTCGGGCATTGAAACTGTAATTTGATTTGAGGTGGAGTAACTTGCATAATCCTTTAATTGTCGAAACTCATAGAAGAATCTCAACAAGTTCGATTTACCAATATTGTTTACACCAAGAATAAATGTTATTCCCCGCTGGATTTCTAGTGAAATTGGATTGTCAAAAGGTATGCTCCTGTAATTTCGAATTGTTAATCTTACTGAGTCCATATTTAATTTCTTACGTTCTAATCCTTTCGATTATTATCAAAAATAGTTAATCCTTCGTAATCCATTAAATTCACAAAATTATTCTTGTGAATAAGCTAATCATTAGCACAATACTCCGAACGAGCTTCGCCCGGGGATAGAAAGGAAAACCCGCCAGAGGCGGGAATGTGCGTGGCGCGCCCTTGCAGTAAATAGCCTGATACCCTAGGTTGGCGCGCGTTTGTAACGCGTGCCTTTAAAATTCGGACTATTAAGTCTTGTTTAAAATTAGCAAGGATAAGCACGCGTTGCAAACGCGCGCTAACAGAGACTTAATCATTATGAAATATTAAAATTGTTGGTTAGGCGACCAACAACACCAAATAGCGCAGGACAAGTATTATGCTGTTTCTAAGGTTGAATCTCAGTGCAAATAAAAACCAAGCTAGTGAGGCCTAGGCGATAAAATATAGTCAAATTCTTTTAGACCCTTTGGAACAATAGTATCACCTATCTTACCAAGGAATTTTGAATATTTTGCTGTTATATTTTCCCATCTTCGTTTAGCAAATTTTGCCTTTTCCATTTCATTTGCTTTGTGTTGCCCTATATCATCAGCAATAATTAAAGTTAGATTCATTTTTCTCGATGAAAGTTCAGAAATAATAACACCGAAAAAATCGTACCAGCTTTCAAATGCATCTTTGTGTTCTAATAAGTAAAGGTTTTCCGATTCCTTTTCTAAAAGTATTCTTGTTTGATTTAGAAAAGCATTTTGCTGGTCATTATCATACTCTAAAAAATCTTGACCCCTACCAGTAGTAGGTAAATTGCCGATATCTTTAAACGTATTATATAATCTACTGAAACTCGCTTTACGTCTAAAAAAAATATTTTTCAAATTTTCCTCTTGTTGAATCTGATTAATGTGAAGTTGTGCACTTATTTTTTTTCCTTGAGATGTCAACTCAATACTTTGATCTTGTGTAAGAAGATTTTGCTTTTGTGTAAGTCTATTTTGTTCCTCTAATTTTTTTGAAACATTTATTAATGTATCGATCTGAATCTTCTGATTATCAATTATACTTTTTAATTGATTAATTTGTTCCTGTTGGGTTCTATCATTTCTTGCAAGAGCATATGAGGCCTTAGCAATATTATTAGCGGTATACGCTAACCAAATTGCAAAGATTGGCAACGCAAGGTCTTTGATTAATTGCCAAATAGGCTTTGCGAAGTTCATGTTAGTAAACTTCTGCTTTTTTTTCCAAAGCCATAATTTAAAACCCAAGCTTAGCATATGTTCTCGACCATCTTTTTAATTTGGTGCGATATGTTGGTAGCAGATCTTGCGATCGATAACCCCTAAATATACGAACTTATGTTACGCAAGCACCAAAAACATATTATGTATTGGTAAAGGGATTAATTGATTTTTGACCAATGTACTTTGCTCGAATCCCGGCCAGGGATTGAGGCATTTGTTTGAGCCCGAAATGGAAGTCGCGCGTGAGGTGGCGAGTGCCGAAAGCCAGGCCCGAGTGTGTGTTGGGGTGTGGAGAGGAAACGAGGGGGACGCCACCAAAGTAAAAAGTTAAATAGTCAATAGTTGGAAGTAACCAGTTGATATCTGCCTAAATACTCACAGCCTTGAACTTTATACTTTGAACTTTACACTCTAAACTTTATACTTTATACTTTGAACATTGAACATTCAAACTATGAATTAGAATTCCTATTTTTGTCCTCTTTTTATTAAACGTTTTATGTCGCTGTCAACAAAGTATAGTCCTGCGGAAGTAGAGGATAAGTGGTATCAGTATTGGATGGAGAAAGGGTTCTTTCACTCGGAGCCGAATGAGGCGAAGGAGCCGTATACGATTGTGATTCCTCCCCCCAATGTAACGGGCGTGTTGCACATGGGCCACATGCTCAACAATACTATTCAAGATGTACTCATCCGCAAGGCGCGCATGGAAGGCAAAGAGGCGTGCTGGGTACCGGGCACCGACCATGCATCTATCGCTACCGAGGCGCGCGTGGTGGCGATGTTGCGCGAGCAGGGGATTAAAAAATCTTCGCTTACGCGCGAGGAGTTTTTGAAGTATGCGTGGCAGTGGAAAGAAAAATATGGCGGCATTATTTTAGAGCAGTTAAAAAAGCTAGGCGCGAGCTGCGATTGGGAGCGCACGAAGTTTACGATGGACCCACCCATGACCGAGGCGGTGACTGATGTGTTTATTGACCTCTACAAAAAAGGTTATATCTACCGCGGTCTGCGCATGATAAACTGGGACCCAGTTGGAAAAACTGCGCTCTCGGACGATGAGGTGAACTATAAAGATGTAAACTCGAAGTTGTATTACATTAAGTACGCGATCGAAAACAGCAATGAATTTGTAACGATTGCCACCACGCGCCCGGAGACAATTATGGCGGATAGCGCAGTGTGTATCAACCCGAACGATGAGCGCTACAAACACTTGAAAGGAAAGAGGGTGTTGATTCCGTTGATCGACCGGGCGATACCGATTATTGAAGATGAATATGTGGCCATGGATTTTGGTACCGGTTGTTTGAAAGTAACTCCTGCCCACGACCAAAATGATTATGCACTTGGCCAAAAGCACAACCTGGAGGTGATTGATATTTTGAATGAGGATGGCACGTTGAACGCGCTCGCGAAAATCTATGTGGGCGAAGATCGATCCATCGCGCGGAAGAAAATTGGCAAGGAGCTAGACGGAAAAGGCTTTCTCTTAAAAGTTGAAGACTACACGAGCAATGTAGGCCATAGTGAACGAACGGATGCGGTGATTGAGCCAAGGCTGTCGTT
>Ga0209181_10005842_pt1 | contig 17585 bp, 11 predicted proteins | sample MAT05_FD_187208 | JGI IMG/M metagenome (GOLD analysis project Ga0209181, IMG submission 187208) | Freshwater microbial communities from Lake Fryxell liftoff mats and glacier meltwater in Antarctica - MAT-05 (SPAdes) (version 2) | ecosystem: Environmental > Aquatic > Freshwater > Ice > Liftoff...
CGTCCGTCGCTTGCCGTGGTGTGATTGTGAAAAGTGCCACGCAGGTTTTCGAGATTGATGAGGTCCGGGAGCTTGTGGTTTTCAGCTGCATCAAACTCACCCCGGTTTTCGCGGAGTTCCGGTGCGATGTAGTCGAGCCCGAACGCTTGATACAGATCGCGTTCCTCGTGAATCTCCGGAATGGTTTGGGATTCAACCTTGGATTTCTCGTCGGGACCGAGCCGGTATTCGTTGAGCGTCCAGCCGCGCGAAAGGGCGCGCTGTCGCACGACAATGTTGTGCTCCTTGGAGCCGGTGAAGTAGTTGAGCGCGAAAGTGAACTCGTCGTCTTTCACCACCCGCAAATCCGCCTGAATGCCGCTCTTGAGTCGCACGCTCGATTTGGTTGCCCCGTGCACCATCACGTATTCCACCATCTCGTGTTTTATAAAGAAGTCGCTGACTGACTCAGGCGATTTGGTGGAGACGAGAAAATCCAGATCGCCGCACGTCTCACGCCGACGCCGGTAGCTTCCGCACGCTTCCACCCGGATGACTTCCGGCAGTGAGCGCAGGTCTTCGCGCAGCAGCTCGGCATCCGCCGCGATGTCGCCAAGCAGGAAACGTCCCGCATGCTTCTTCCGGTCTTCGATCGCCTGGAGGAAATTGGTGGCGGTCTTCGCGCCGAAGCCTTTCAGCGCGGCGACACGTCCGTCTTTGCATCCCGCCTCCAGCTCTTCGATGGTGGTGATTCCAAGCTGCTCCCACACGGCCTTGATCTTTTTAGGTCCGAGACCGTTGACATCCATCATCTCGAAAATGCCGGGCGGGAATTCAGCCTTGAGTGTCTCGTGATACTCCAGCTTTCCTGTCCGCACGAGCTCTGAAATTTTCTCCGTGATCGCCTTGCCGACGCCATCGATCTCCCCGAGTTTTTCTTGTTCGACAGCCTGTTGCAGGTTGCCTGCGAAAGTTTCTATGGCGCGTGCTGCATTTTGATAAGCGCGGATTTTAAAAATGACCTCGCCTTTCAGTTCCAGCATCTGGGCGATGCTTTCGAGCGTGTCGGCGACCTGATCTTTGGTGACTTGGGACATTGGGGGAATTTAGGAATTAGGATTTAAGAATTAAGATTTGGAGCAATGAGTGAAACATTTTTTTATTCGTTGCGGAGGGCTGCGAGTTGAGAATTGCGCAGAGCGAGATGGGTTGCGAGCCAGGCCCAGAGGACGCTGAGACAGGTCATTCCGGCGATGAGGAGGGAAATCCACAACCAGGGGAAGGCGGCAGTGCGTTGGGAGATATTCGGCCAGACGGCGATGAGCGCGCTGAGCGTTCCGATGGCGAGTGCGCCGATGATGAGCCAGCGATGCTCGATGAAGACGAGACGGCGGAGCCGGGCGCGGGTAAAGCCGACCGCTTCAAGGAGCGCAAATTCGCTGCGGCGTTCGAGGACGTTGCGCATGACGACAATGCCGAGGCCTGCGCTGCCAAGTAGAATTCCGAGACCACCTAGCACTTGGAAGATGGAAAGGTAGGTGTTTTCCACGGCGTTGAATTCGGCGAGACGCTGGGCGGCGGGCGTGAGTTCAAGCCCGCGATCCTGAAGTTGTCTGCTGAGGTGTTCCCGCGCTTGGGTGAGTTTATCTGCCGGGCAATCGACCAAGAAGAATCGGTATCCGGCTTCGTTGGGGAAGCTCTGGATAAAACGGTCTTCTGAAATGACGACAACTCCCTGGAGGATGGAGCCGGGAACGGCGGCTACGAGGCGGACTTTAATGATCTGCCCACGTTCGTCCTGATAATCCAGCGTCTCGCCCAGCTTCTTTTGAAGCGCCCATTGCAGCGTATTGGCGTCCACGATTCCTGGGATGCTGCCGTCGGGCTGGGTTTGCTCCAGAGCGTTCCAGTCGGTGGCTTTGGAGAAGCGAAACCGTTGGTTCATGTCGGCGGCTTTTACCCCGAGCAGACGCGGCTGCATCGCACGATTGAGATTAAGGCAGCTCGCGTCGTCTCCATCGCGGACACGAAATGGAACGACCCGCACGTCGGCCATGATTTTATCGTCGAGCGCATATTCGTCGCGTCCTTTTGCGGTATTGAGGTCTTCGTAAATGGGCGAGGCGCTTTCACCGATGAGCGCGAAGCCACCGGTGCCGGAGTCGTGTTTGGTGTAATCCTGCGAGCCGGTCTTTCGGAAGGAATCCACGGCGACGACCATAAAGACCCCGCTGGCAAGCACGGCGATGGTAGCGAGGCTGCGGCCACGGCGTCGGCTGGTGTTACGTAAGGCGAGCGATTCGAGGGAGTTGAGAGTGTCGGTTGTTGCTTCGAGACGACGGAGCTGGCGGCGACAGAAAAGGATACCCGTCGCTAGGAGCAGAAAGCCGAGCCCGAAAAAAGCGGCGGGGTTGTCTTTTAGAACGGGCAGGAAAAGACTGAGAGAAACCAGGAGGATAATCGCGAGGAGCCAGAAGCCGTCGACGAAGGCGGCTGGGGTTCCAGAAGGCGAAGCCTTCGCATGGGGAGCGCACGCGACTCGCGTGCAGTTTCCGGCGGCCTCGCCGGAAACTTCCAAATCACAAGGCTCTGCCTCCATCTTTCCGGAGTGATGCTCCGCATTGGGTTTTAAAAGTTTCCGGCGGGGGCGCCAAAAACTGCATGCGAGTCGCATGCGCTCCCCATCGCCGCTGAGCAGAGCGGCTGCGTGTCGTGCAAAAAGACGGCGGCTTGCGAGACGCATGGCAAGCCAGGCGATGAAAATCCCGGCGAAGATACCGATAAAGTAGGTCGCGTCATCCGGGGCGAATATAAACCGCGTCCCGCTCGCTGCTCCGCTCCAGATCGTCGCCAGTCCGTGCAAAACAAGCTTGGTGTAAACGGCAGCCAGTCCGACGCCGATCACGCTGCCTATGAGCGCGAGCACGAGTCCTTCCCGGATGAAAAGCCGTCGCACTTGTTTAGGTCGCCAGCCGACCGCCAGGAGAAGACCAGCTTGCGCGCTGCGTTGCTCGACGCTGAAGGTGAAAAGTAGCCCGGTGAGGACGGCGGCGGCTATAATGAGGAAGAACGAGAAGCTGATAAAGAGCTGCCCGAAATCCACGGGAGCTTTGGTTGCGGCGAACGCCTGTTCACGGAGCGGGATGACTTTGAAGCCGAGCGCGGCCGGATCGATGAAAGCGCCGATGCGTTCGATTTGCTCCTTGGCGGTTCCTGCCGGATAGCGGATCGAAGTGACTTTTCCCCAGCGGTTGCCCCACATCTCCTGTCCGCTCTTGAGGGTGATGAATGCCTTCGGCGTGCCACGATGCTGTTTCCAGTATTCCTCGTCTTTGTCTCGTATCTTTTTGGCATCGAAATCAAATCCCGGCTCCCAGTCACGGCAACTGTCTTTATCCGACATCCCGGGGAAGTCGGGCATCCACGAGGTGTTCAGCTGCGGCTCGGTCATCGGCAGCACGGCGCGGATGGAAAACGTTCGTTCCTGCACCAAAAGCTGACGCCGCTCTCCCATCACAAAATACTTGAGCGTGACGTATGCACCTTCCTTCACGCCGAGGTCTTCCGCCAGCCACTGACTGATCACCATCTCGTCGTCTTTTAAATCCGCAGGCACAAACCCGGCGAGTGTTGCGTCGAGCGCGGTAACCATCGAATAAGGCGTCGCCTTGTCGCCTGAGCTCAGTCCGTTGACGAAATAGGTGAGGGAGTCGAGGCCGGGAGATGGATGGGGGTACGATAGGTGATTGGGGAAATCGTTTGGATTGGATATATGTTCGAGGAGTTTGCTTGGTTTATTCTGTTCGTTTGCTCGTGCGGATAAAACAAGACTGTCAGCGAGGAATATACGCGAGGTGCGCAATTCTATTCCTGTGTTATTTGGCAACTCTTTGACCTCCAAATCAAAGTCAGGAAGGAATTTACCAAAAGGATCTGGTCCAAACTGCATTTGCGCCAGGGTCTCACCTTTGAGGTTTGGCATCCGCATTGGCATTAAGAGAACTTCAAAGTGAGCCAAGCCAAGCGCCTGTCGAAATTGATCCCAAAGAGTCAGTTTGGAGACGAGGTTCTTCAACTCCTTTGGATCTACAGGGTCAGGCACTTTATCCAGCAGTAGATTTACTTTTTCTCCGAGCCCGAGTTTTTCCTGTAAAAAGGAGAGAGAAACGAATGCAGTATTTGGAGGTGTCTGGGTTGTTTGTAGAGCAAAACGACCAAAGTTCGCATCGCTTACGATACGGACCACTCGCAACCTGATCGTTGTAAGGCTGTCTGTGGTTCCAGAAAGGGGAGCATCTCTTGAAAAAGCACCCGGTTTTTCCACGCGAACGAGTATCTCCTCTCCTTTTGTTACATCTAATTGAGTGGCTAGAGTCTCATTCAACGCAACCTCATTGTCTTGCAGGCTGATGACCTCTCCTGAAGGAGAAAAGCTCCAAAAGGTTACATTCACTCCTAGTATCTGAACACTGTTTGCTCGCGATTTGTAATCGAGGCGGGCACCTACCCCTTGCAGCATGAGCACAGGGGCGGGATCGTCGTAGGAAACAAAGGTGAGAGCAACAATCGGCAGACGTTTCTCAGGATCTTTAGGGTAGTTTACGAGACGCTCACCGCTGAGAAATGCACTGTTTATTTTCCCCACCCGAGCCTCCGCTTGTTGCTTTAACGTCGCCTTCACCGAGTCGCCGACCATGAGTGCGCCAGTAAGCACGAGTGTCGCGAGCGCTGATCCGAGGACGACACCGAGATTGGTGCGCCAGTAGTAGCGGAGTGAGCGTTTGAGGAGCGACTTCATGTCCAAAGATAACTTTGAGTGGTGGCGGCTTGTATTGCAATCGCGCGGAGCGGACGAGGACGAGATGAAGGTTGGTGGCCGGGTTTTAAGTTTTAATTAAGTAACAGCAGTGTTTGCTTGGCAGCCTGTTGAAAACCCTGTGAGCCAGAGGCTCTATGGATATTAGTCGGTGTGCGACAGCCACCGGAACAGACGATTTAAAAGAATCTCAGCCCCGGCAAGGGCGACAGAAGGTTTTGGTGTTCCGCATTCCACCGCACCTCTGGTGCGAATGTTCGTGTTAGGTGACCGGTGGTTCCGCTCATGCTTCGCTTCATCATCGGCTAATATCCGAACGCCCTCCGGGCCTGTACAACCATGGATTGATGCGGGCTCGGGCCGCATCAATCCTTTGCGTTTAGCCCGCTGTCTTGAAGGAGTAAGATCAAGAGCAAGACAAAGAGTAAGAACGTAGGTACATCCGGGGATGTAAAGTGTGTTCCAATCCGCAATCGCCCATTCGCAATCACCAATTTCCGCCATCATTTTTTCAAAGCTAGAGGCTGACACGGGAAATGGAGTTCTCTAGGGTGGCGTTTTATTGAGACGCCTGTATGACCCCAAACCTTTCTACCATCGCCGATAAATCCCTCGCCATTATCATGGGAGGGGGAGCGGGAAGCCGGCTTTTTCCCCTCACCAAAGAACGCTCCAAACCGGCAGTGCCACTCGCTGGAAAATACCGTCTGGTGGACATTCCGATCTCCAACTGTCTGAACTCCGGGCTGCGCCGCATCTATGTGCTCACCCAGTTCAACAGCGTCTCACTGCATCGCCATATTCACGGGGCGTATAAATTCGATCACTTCTCGCCGAGCTTTGTGGAAATTCTCGCCGCGCAGCAAACACCGGACGATTCGCAGTGGTATCAAGGCACCGCTGACGCCGTCCGACAGAACCTCACGGACTTCCTCAATCTGGGTGCCGAGTATTATGTGATCCTGAGCGGGGATCAGCTTTACCGGATGGATTTTCGGATCGTGCTGGAGCAGCATATTGCGACCAAGGCGGATCTGACGATCGCCACGATTCCGGTGAGTCGCAAGGAGGCAACCGGCTATGGCATCATGCACACGGATGCGGATCGGAAGATCGTTCAATTTGAGGAAAAGCCGAACGAACCTGCTTTGCTCGACAGCCTGCGGATTCCTCAACCGTTATTGAAAGAGTTGGGTCAGGCCGAGGATGCGGAGCTGTATCAGGCGTCGATGGGTATTTATATCTTCAACCGCCAGACGCTGAAGGAAGTGCTGGATAATGATCACATCGACTTCGGGAAGAACATTATCCCTGAGGCGATTCATAAATACCGTGTGATGGCTTATATCTTCCAGGGCTATTGGGAGGACATCGGAACCATCCGTTCATTCTTCGAGGCGAATCTGGCGCTTGCGAATCCGCTTCCGCCTTTCAGCTTCTTCGACGCCAACTCCCCGATTTACACGCACGCGCGCTTTCTTCCCGCGAGCAAGATCAATGGCGCGACAATCAAGCAGGCGATTATTTCGGACGGGTGCATCATCAGCGACGCCCATATCGAGCACGCGGTGGTTGGCATCCGCAGTATTATCCGTCGTGGCACTACGATTCGGAACAGCGTGGTGATGGGTGCGGATTTCTACGAGGAGACAGCACCGGACAGCGATATCCCGCGTGTGGGGATCGGAGAGAACTGCACGATTGAAAGCGCGATTATTGATAAGAACGCACGGATCGGAAATGGGGCGGTGATTACTCCCGAAGGCAAACCCGCGAATGCCGAAGGCCCGAACTGGTTTATCCGGGACGGTGTGATGGTGGTTCCGAAGGGCGCGATCATTCCGCACGGCAGCTGGATTTAATGTGATGCCTGCGTGCAAGCTCCAGAACGGCGATGTAATAAGACGCCGAGTGATGCTCTGGGCGCTGGGAGTGATGGCGTATTTTGCGGTCGCATGGCCGGTATCCATCCTGTGGGGGCAGGGGGATTCGGGGAAGATCGAGGAACCAGTGGCAGTGACGAGTCTGGTGAATCCGGCGGTTGACGTGACAGAAAGCTCCAGTGGATTTGGCCCGGAGATTTCCGTGCCGCCGATGAAGCCCGGGAATGTCGCCCAGCCGCCGCGTAACCGGATTGATCAAACCGACGACGCTGTGCGTGCAAAATCGGTCGGGTGCATCGAATGTCACACGACGACGGATGCGCACTCCATGCACGCTTCGCCCAATGTCGTGCTCGGCTGCACGGATTGCCATACTGGCAATCCAAAGCCAGGTTTGAAAAAGGAAGACGCGCATCCGAAACCGAGGCACCCGGAATACTGGCAGTCGTCGGCAAATCCGCCTGCGTCGCCCGTGGTGCTCAATCATGAATCGGATGAATGGATTCAGTTTATCAATCCAGGCGATCTGCGTGTGGCGGACAAGGCCTGCGGACTTTGTCACGGCGACATCACCAAGCGCGTGGGAAATTCCATGATGAATCACGGTGGCATGCTCTGGAACGCCGCCGCCTATAATAATGGCAGCATCCATTTAAAAAACACGATCGTGGGACAGGCTTATGGCAAGGATGGCGTGCCGTTGCATTTGAAGAATCCATTCAAGCCCACGGCGGAGGAGACGAAAAAATTTGGGTTTCTCGCCGATATCTATCCGCTGCCGCGATTCAATCTCTCCCAGCCCGGAAACGTCTTCCGCATTTTCGAAAAAGGTGGGTTTCCTCTGCTTCAGCTCGGAACGCCTACCCTCGACGAACCGCCCGGCAAGCCGGATCGGCGGCTGAGCGATCGCGGTCCCGGCACGCTACAGCGGATTGATCCCATCATGCTCGGCGCGCAAAAGACGCGTCTTCACGATCCGCTGCTCGGGTTCATGGGAAGCAATGATCATCCGGGAGATTATCGCCATAGCGGCTGCACGGCGTGTCATGTGGTTTACGCGAATGATCGTTCGCCGACCAATTCCGGTTGGTGGTCGAAGTTTGGGCATCAAGGGCTTTCGTTTTCCAAAGACCCGACCATTCCGAAAGACGAGCGAGGCCATCCGGTGAAACACGTTTTCACCCGCTCGATTCCGAGTTCGCAGTGCATGAACTGTCACATGCATCAGGGCAACGCCTTCGTAAATCCGTATCTCGGCTATACGTGGTGGGATCAGGAAACGGACGCCGCGCTGATGTATCCGAAAGAGCAGCACAATCCGACGGACGAGGAGCTTGTTAAATCCACACGCAAGAATCCAGAGGCGGCGGCGGCGCGTGGGCTTTGGGGCGAGCTGGATTTTCTGGAAAAGGTGAGTGAGCTGAATCCCAAGGCGAAAGGAACGCAGTTTGCCGACTACCACGGGCATGGCTGGGTTTTTCGCGCGGTATTTAAGAAAGACAAAAAAGGAAACCTACTCGATCTCGACGACAAGAAACTGAAACCAGGCGATTTCAAACACGCGGTGCATTTAAACGACATCCATATTAAAAAGGGGATGCAGTGCGCGGACTGTCATTTCGACGTGGATGTGCACGGAAACGGTCTCCTATATGGCGAGGTTCGGAATGCGACGACGATCATGTGTATAGACTGCCACGGAACTATCAATGCACGCCCGACGTTGCAAACGAGCGGCGCATCCGGGACTTGGGACGGGAAGAGCCGCAGGACGGAACCGGTGGATTTGACGAAGAGCGTCACGCCGTGGAAGCCGCGCTTTGAGTGGGACGGGGATAAGCTTTTTCAAAACTCCACTATGACGCCAGACATGCGCTGGGAAGTGCCGCAGACGATGGACATCATCAATCCGGCTCATCCGCGTTACAACGTGAAGGCGCGTCACGCGAAGACACTTCAGCGGGACGGCGAGACATGGGGTAAAGTGCCGGATCAAAAGACATGTCCCGAGACGCTGGCTCACGCCAATGAAAACATGGATTGTCAGGTCTGTCATACGAGCTGGGTGACAAGCTGTTTTGGTTGCCATCTTTCCATGAAAGCAAACCAGCGCGTGCCGCTGAACAAGTTTGAGGGTGTTTTGAACCGCAATTATACGACCTACAATCCACAGGTCATTCGCGACGACGTCTTCCAGCTCGGGCTCGACGGCACGGTGAAAAACAACCGTCTCGCAGTGATCCGTTCGTCGTCCGCTGTGGTGGTGAGTTCGCAGAACGCCAATCGGGAATGGGTTTACTCGCAGATGCAGACCGTGAGCGGTGAAGGCTACTCGGGACAGGCTTACAATCCGCATTTTCCACATACGACGAGTGGCGTGGGCACGACAAAAAACTGCTCGGACTGCCATCTCTCGCAGAACAACGACAACAACGCGTGGATGACCTCGCTCCTCGGGTTTGGAACTGGCTCGGTGAATTTCTTTGGGCGCTATGCCTGGGTGGGATCGGAAAAATCGGTGGACGGTGCGATCTGGACGGAAGCCGATGAGCCGCAGTCGGCAATCGGCTCGTCATTCCACAAGATCGCTTATCCGAAAAATCACGAGCTCTTTGAGAAGAACGGACGGAAGCTAAAAGGGTTTGAGCATCACGCGAGCGAGGTGCGCGACATCACGTTGCGTCAGGAATATCTCTACACGGCGACTGCGAAGGGGCTGCAAATTTACGATGTGGCGAACATTGATCAAAAGGGATTCAGCGAACGGATCGTGACCGCTCCTGTCTCGCCGCTCGGACAGCGCGCTTACGTGCGCACGCCGGACGCGACAAGTTGCGCGCTCCCAAGCACGCTGCTGAATGATCCGAAACGGAATCATCTCCCGGAAAACGAGGAGCAACCGATTCATCCGATTTACGGCTATGTCTTTGTGACCGACCGCGAGCAGGGGTTGGTGGTGGTGGATGTGAGCACGCTGTTTGACGGCAATCCGTTGAATAATTTTTTAAAAGCGAACGCGGTGTTTAATCCGGACGGCAAACTGACAGGAGCCGAGTATGCCGTTTGCGCAGGACATCGGCTTTACGTTTGCACGCCGCGCGGGCTGTCGATCGTGGACGTGAACGATCCGCTAAAGCCGCGCATCGTGGGGGAATACACGGGCGACTTCCTGAAGAAGCCGCGGGCGATTGCGGTGCAATTTCGGTATGCGTTTGTGACGGATGAGGAAGGGCTGAAAGTGCTCGATATCTCGGAACCGACCTCACCCAAACCTGTCTCGCAGGCGGTGGTAAAGCTGCGCCAGGCAAACCGTCTCTATCTCGCCCGCACTTACGCTTACGTCGCCAATGGCGCCGACGGTCTCGCCATTATAGACATCGAAAATCCGGAGCGACCGAACCTGGAGCAAAGCTATACGGCCGACGGCAAGTTAAACGATGTCCGCGCCGTGCAAATTGGGAGCGTCGCGGCCAGTATGTATGCGATGGTCGCCGATGGGAAAAACGGGCTGCGGGTCCTGCAACTGATCAGCCCTGATACCGTGCCGGAGAGCGCGGGGTTTAGTCCGCGTCCGAAGCCGCGTTTGATCGCGACCTATCCGACCCATGGCGCGGCGATCTCGGTCAGTCGCGGACTCGACCGTGATCGTGTCGTGGATGAAACCGGCGGACAAACGGTCGTCTTCGGGCGTCGAGGCAGTCGTCCATTCCATATAGATGAAATGCAGCGCTTCTTACGTCACAAAGACGGCACGCTTTTCAAAGTCGAAGACACGCGACAGCGCACGGTGGAAGAAGAGCGTCAGGTTGGGCCGGTGAAAGTCAAAGTCCCGGTCATTCGCCTGGAGACCAAGGACGGGAAGCCATTACCTGCGCCGCAGGAGGCAAAGCCGTAAAGGAAGCTATGATCCCAGCTGAAATTGAGCTGCTTTGGAGCGATTATCAGGCAGCCGAGCGCATTCGCATTAGAAATCAGTAAAACTCATGAATGAGGTGCTACTAACCTTTCACCCATGATCTACGGTCTCGAAAATCTTAAATCGTAATTCATAAATACCCCCCTATTTCACCTTCCGCCAAGCGATGTCTTTCAGCGCGGATTTAGTCCGAAAGCTGGCGATGCCGAGTGGCTTGGATAATTCGATCTCCCCGGCGCGCATATCAATTTTCAACCCCTCCAGTTCAATATTCACCATGAGCTCTTCATCCACCCAGGCCTGAAGGGTTTTGTCGGTGACTTTTACCCGGATGCGATACCAGCGTCCCTCCTCGTATTTCATGAAGCGTGTCGTGCCGTTTTCGCTCGCGTCGCAGCCGTTGATGCTGGAAATGCCGGTGACCGATCCACCCCAGCCGCCCACCACGAAGGTCGAGCATTTCTCGCCAATCGGAAAAGTGAGTGCGCAGAAAAAGTCGCTTCCTTGAGTCTTCTGCGCGCTCAGAGTGATCTCGTAGTTTTGGGTCGCGGGGGCTTCCTTGAGATTGATCCCGCTCAGGTCGCCACCTTGTGGAAGGATGATGTGTCCATCCTTCACCGTGACTTCGCCGCCGCTGGCAAAATTCGTCTCCTGCCAGCTCCCTAGCGTTTTGCCGTCGAAAAGCGAAATCCATTTCTCCTCAGCGTGCGAAGCTGACGGAGAGGTGAGGAGTAAAATGAAGGAGAGAAACCACAGGGCTTGGCGCATGCCGGCTATTTAGCCTTTGAAATTCAGAATCGGAAGTGTGGATTTTGCCGCGATAAGTTGTTCCTGTGGTCGCGATTACTGCATGGAAAAGCGCAATTACTATATCGTGAGCCCGGCCCATGATTTTTGTTTTTCATAGGCTCTTCGATTCTTGCCTGCATTTTCGGACTCATCTTTCTCCGGATTTTCGATTCGGGCGTTCCTAACACGGTTTATCTTTTGGGTCACCAGGCTCCGGTCACGGGGTTGTTCGCTCTCACCCAGGCGCATCTGGTGGCGGTTTTTTTTCGCAGCCACGGCAATCCGGAAATCTTTAGGCAGTTTCCGGTTCGCTTTAAAGTGGTACCGATCGTCCTGTTTTTAATGATTTTCTTCATTCCGTGGGGCAAGGTGATCGCTGTGTTTGTGGTGGTCTGGTGGGATGTGTATCACGCCAGTCAGCAGAATTCTGGGCTCGCACGTATATACGATGCGCGTTCCGGTCGTCCGGTTCCGCAGGCTCGGTGGCTGGAGAAAATCGTGCACCTTGTCTGCTATGCTTGCCCGATTCTGGCGGGAGCATATCTCATGCAGCACGTTTCCGGATTCGAAGCTTTTAATAACGTGAAGGCGTTCTTTCTGGGACAAGAAATCCCAAAGATGATCGAGTATAATGCCGCGATCATTCAACAGGTCGCCATAGTCATCGGATTGGTAACCTAGTTATCTTCGTCGTTTTCGAGATACTTCGCTACCGGCAGGGCTATCGTTATCCATTCCCTAAAATCATGATCATGGGGACGACCTTATATTGCACTTTGTTTGCGTGGGGATTCAATAAGTTCGGTGACGCCTACTTCATCGTAAACCTTTTCCATGCGGTGCAGTATTTTGCGCTGGTCTGGGCGATGGAGCGGCACAAATCCGGAACGATTCTGTTCCGGATTGAGGCCAGACTCGGCAAGGTGAGAGCATTTTTATGCTTCTTTATCCCGCCAGTGTTACTCGGAACGTGGATGGAGTTTCGGGCAAATCACTTTGCTATTTGTCTTTTGCTCACCTGTGTGCTCCTGCATTTCTGGTACGATGGCTTCATTTGGTCGGTGCGAAAGAAGGAAGTGTGAGGTGAAAGGAATAAGGATAAGGGAAAAAGGACAAAGGGAGTGAGCTTCGCTGTTGGGTCCTCGTTACCAAACTCCGTTTGGTAATGCCCTGGCGGGCGAAACTCCTGTTTCGATGGCGGTGAGTTGCGGGTGCCTGCCGAAAGCCCTTCTTCAAACCAAGCGCAAAGCGCCGCGCCTTTTTTCCCTTATCCTTCTACCTTCTTCCTTTCACCTCAATTCCCGGATAAATGAATTGCCCCAGCGTGATTCATCGGGAGAATGCCCGGCCTTTTCCGGCAGCCCGCCGGTCCGAATTTACTCACCTATTCCATCTCATGCTTTCCGCAGGTATCGTCGGTCTTCCCAATGTCGGTAAATCCACCCTCTTCAACGCTGTCACTCGCACCCAAAAGGCGCAGGCGGCGAATTATCCGTTCTGCACGATTGATCCCAATGTCGGCGTGGTGACCGTGCCGGATTCGCGCCTGCCCGTTTTGAGCAAGTTGAGCGGATCGAAGAAGCTGGTTCCTGCCGCGATTGAGTTTGTGGATATAGCCGGTCTGGTCAAAGGCGCGAGCGCAGGTGAAGGGCTCGGAAATCAGTTTCTCAGTCACATCCGCGAAGTGAACGCCATCGTGCAGGTGGTGCGCTGTTTTGAAAACGGCGACATTCATCACGTCTCCGGTGCGGTGGATCCAGTGGGGGACATCGACATTATTAATACCGAGCTCATTTTGGCCGACATCTCAGCGGTGGAAAAGCGCAAGGAACGTCAGAACAAAGCCGCACGCGTCGGCGACAAGCTCGCCAAGGCGGAAGTCGCCCTGTGCGATGTTTTACTTCCGCATTTAAACGCAGGAAAACCTGCGATCACGTTGGAGCTCTCGGATGATGATAAGAAGACTATGAAGGAGTTTTTCCTGCTGACTGGAAAGCCGACCATTTTCGCCTGTAACGTTGCGGAGACTGATCTCGGACCGCTTGCCGAAGGGAATGATTGTCCGGCCAAAAAGCATGTGGAAGCTGTGAAAGCTTACGCGGCTTCGCATTTTGGAACCGGCGCAGTGGTGATCAGCGCCCAAATTGAAAGCGAGCTGGTGGATCTGGAAGAAGAGGAAGCATTGGAGTATCTCGCTGGACTAGGGGTGAAAACGAGCGGGGTGGGGGAACTCATCCGCTCGGTGTATCATCTGCTGGGCTTGCGCACTTATCTCACCACGGGTGAGCAGGAGACGCGGGCTTGGACGATTCGTGCGGGTGATAAAGCGCCGGCTGCAGCGGGCGTCATTCATACTGATTTCGAGCGTGGATTTATCGCGGCAGAAGTGATCGCCTACGACGAACTCGTTACGCTCGGCTCGTTTGCGAAAGGTCGTGAAACCGGCAAGCTGCGGATTGAAGGCAAGGAATACGTAATGAAAGACGGGGACGTCGTGGAATTCCGCTTCAACGTGTAGGGGCACAGCCCTCTTGCTTACACTCGAACCTCTGGCTGGCCTTTGCTTCGTTTATTGCAAGGGAAATGGTGGGCAGTGAGGGATTTGAACCCCCGACCAACTCGGTGTAAACGAGCCGCTCTACCACTGAGCTAACTGCCCTAAACCACTCTGACTGAGTCACTTAAATCTATATTAAGTGAGGGTCGCTTTCCTTCTTGTCCACCGTTTTTATCCACCTACATTGGATTCCTCGATGAAATCCGGTGCTGAAAACGATGAGCAATTTGAGAAAGTTGGCGAGTGCCTTTACAGGTATAAGCCAACTGGGAAATACTACGCCCGGATCAAAAAAAGTGGCAAGGAGATTCGGCGAAGTTTACGCACGATGGACCGCGCACACGCCAAGCGATTACTTGCGGACCTAAAGAGTGAGCTGGGGATGATCAATCAGGATGAGGGCAAAACATCACTTGCCGGCCTTGCCGGTCGATATGCGCAAACCATCCTTCATCAGAAACCCAAAACACTCGCTACCAAAAACCGTGTGATTCGACGCGTGAAAGAAGATTGGCCTGATGGTTCTGACATCCTGGTTTCAAAAGTGAATCCCTCCCAGATCAGAATCTGGCTTTCCCAGTATAAGTTTGGAGTGGCCTCTTATAACGCGCACCTTGAATGTCTCAGGGCTATGCTCCAGGTTGCCGTGGATGATAAGATAATCGTCCATTCACCGGTTTCGGGGATCATCGGACGGAAACGATTAAAGCCAGTTCGGGACACACCATCTAATGAGGAGTTTCAGTCCATCATTCAGGACATCAGGCGGCAAAAATTTAATCCTCATTCAACAGAGAGTGCAGATTTTTTGGAGTTCCTGGGGCTCGTGGGGGTTGGTCAAGCGGAAGCATCCAGCCTGAAGGTCGGTGACATCAATTGGAAAAAGAAACAGATCACGGCATTTCGGCAAAAAACGGGAATTGGGTATATGATTCCGATCTATCCGCAAGTTGAAGAACTCCTCCGGAGGTTGACTGGAAATAGGAAGCCAGAGGACCGGGTTTTTGAAATATGCGATGCCAAAAAAGCGCTAGCTGGGGCTTGCGCTCGGTTGAATCTGCGTATCTACAGTCAGCGGGCTTTGCGGCGGATGTTTATTACGCGAGCTATCGAAAAAGGAGTGGATGTAAAAGTCATTGCCGAGTGGCAGGGTCACAAGGACGGGGGAAAACTAATCCTGGATACCTATTCACATGTTAATCGAACGCACTCCAACAGGATGGCGGAGTTGATGCAGAATTAGCTTTCAGGAAAAGTTATCAACTCGATAGGACCGTCTATTTGTTGTGATCGATTTTCTATCTTAAAACAATAATGAATTGATTTTCGGTAATCGTTAAGTGGACAGAGCTGCCTTAGCGTTTGAACGTGTGATTTGACGACGTTTGATTCGAATAAGGACTGCCCAAATTTTTGCCACATTTCATTGATTATGAAATCTTCATGCTGATTAGGATCTGCTGTATTAGGGTCTTGGTCGCGCTGGAGTATTTTACTTATATATTCCAATTTGCGTTCATTGGCCAAATACATCCGGTGGTCATAGCGCTCCTGTTGAAAGGCCTCCGTTAGATCGGTCGTAGATACCCATGCTAGAAACCAGAGCTTCGTATAAGGGTGATCATTTAATGTTTTGAGTCGGGATTTTGTCCAGATTTTGGCAGGTTTTAAGCCGAATTTTTGCACAAGGTGGAAATGCAATTCATCACGGCGCTCCTCCTTTGGCGTTTTACCATTTTCCGCAAGGTAATGGCGTAATTCTTGATATTTCATTGTCGTCTCGTGAGCTAACTCTTGTTGGTTAATTCCCAGCATATCCAAAAGCTGTCGAAGTAAATGAGTAGGCATTGTCAAGATTCCAGTTGTTCAAAATTTTAAACAGCCACGGGGTGGCGGTCAATTGGGAACACAGTATGAAGTTCCGCCAATCACAACCGCTCCAATCACAACCGCTCCAATCATGACTATCCAAAATGAACCACCCATTCGCCTGACATATAAGCTCAAAGAAGCCGCAGAGGTAATGGGGGTAAGTATTCCTACCATTCGACGCTTGATCAGCAGAGGTCAAATTCGACCGGTTCGCGTCCTTCGACATGTGTTAATTCGAGTTGAGGATCTGCATGCCCTCATTGCCCACCAAGGACGCAACATTTCTAAGAAATCTTGTAATGGTCGCGGTTCGTCCGGTCCATCTTGTCTCTAATATATTAATATAATTACTAAAATGTGTCCTCCATATGAACCCAATATCGACCTCCATGATTATCTTCGAGAGCGACTCTGGAACGAGCACCAAAGTCAGCGTCGCAACGTCATTAAAACGAACCACAGGAAGGCAGCTGAAAAACTAAAAGGGAGTATCAAAAAAGCAGCCGATAGTTATGGCGCTTGCTATCTTTGTTTTCTGACTCTGACTTTGTGTGGCAGCATCACACCAAAGGATGCAAACAAGGCATTCAAGAAAGCGACCTATCTACTTAAAAGGTTATTCCCGAGAGGGTTCGTGCGAGTCCTCTCTACGCAAAACGCTCAATTATTTCATTTTCACATTGTTGGAATCGCTGATCACGACGTTGCATCCAACTTCGATTGGGCATCTTACGACCAGTTTCTAGTCTTCTCTAAAAAGCAGAGAGCTTTGAATCCCGAGTTACGCACGCAACTGCGTCGACTAAAGCTATCCATCTGTGGGAACCAAAAACTGCAACTACTGCAAAAGGAGTTGCAGCAGAAAATTCCTCAATATGGGTTCGGAAACCGAATATTGCTGACTCCAGTGCGTTCTGTGGAAGCTGCGGCAAAATATATGGTTAAAAATTATTTCAAAGCAACCCGCGCCTTGAAACTCAGAGGGATTGGAGGCAGGGCGCAGCTGATCGCTTACCACGGGAAATTCCCAGTTGTCCCTAAACAGGTGAATGAAAAATTCCGACTGCAACTCAATATTGTATTGGAAGCTCTTGGGCTAACAAGGGAGCAAATGAAGGACGAATATGGATCGCACTGGTGTTTTCGACTCATCGGTTACCCAGGAGTCTTTCACGAAATTCAGATTCGTTGTGGAAACTTTGAGAACGCCTCACTTGAGACCATCCGTGAAATTGCACTGTCGGTTTTGCGTGAACCACCTTACCGAATAAGAAATGACCGCGGTGTATGGGAGTGGGCGGTTCCAGAAACATCGACGACTGAAAATAGTCACAACAGTTACTACGGTGAGAGTGTTACAAGCGACCCTACCTCGGGAATGGGAGCACCTCCTGGAATAGGGTAGAGCTAACGAGGAGGGCCGCGTAGCGGACCGACGAGGTTAGTGGTGGGGTCGCACGACATCTTGGAGTGTATGGGTATAAGGGCCTGGACGGATGTGCTTCAGCACTCAGTCGTGGGGGCCGCGCAGCGGCCCCTACCACTGACCCGGTTCAACCTATTGACAGAACTCCAATAAGTTGGAGCAGGCCCCACTATATGATAGTGGGATAAGTTTTTATCTTACAACCCTGTAGTCACTTCTGAGTGACTACAGTTTTAATAGGTATAGGGTACCCGCGTGTATCATAATCCGCATCCGTCTGGATCGTCTGCACGGTGCTCACTCCGGTGGCGTCCACCACCGTGACCGTCGTGGTCTGTTTATCCACG
>Ga0209181_10005853_pt1 | contig 17561 bp, 26 predicted proteins | sample MAT05_FD_187208 | JGI IMG/M metagenome (GOLD analysis project Ga0209181, IMG submission 187208) | Freshwater microbial communities from Lake Fryxell liftoff mats and glacier meltwater in Antarctica - MAT-05 (SPAdes) (version 2) | ecosystem: Environmental > Aquatic > Freshwater > Ice > Liftoff...
ACGATACGGAAGTTGCCGTCAAAGCACTTGCACCAGAACTTCGCCGCATTAAGCCATGGGCCGGTACCGCGGCCTGATCGTGCCCGCTCGGCCCAACAACGGTTGCACCAGACAGCCGAGCTATGGTACGCTCGCATGATTTGATTCGGCTGCTGGTGAACCTAAGCGTTGGACGGCGCTCCGGCATTCTCGTCGGTGCTGTTGACGGACGACTTGTACAATTGTACTGTTTAAGGATGTCCTGCGTCATCGACACTTCCGCAATTATCGCCGTGCTTCTCAGTGAACCGGAGCGCGCGGCCCTCATTCGTGCGACCAAGGGCGCAGAGTTAGTGGCGCCGGCATCGGTTCACTGGGAAATTGGGAATGCATTGAGCGCGGCCCTCAAGCGACGGCGGCTCATCGTGGCGCAAGCCCAACAGGCGTTGACCGCGTACGCAGAGATCGCCATTCGTTTCGTCGAAGTTGACTTGGCGCTTTCGGTCGACCTTGCCGCCGAGCACGGGATCTACGCGTACGACGCTTATCTGCTCACCTGCGCCCTGCAACACCGGGCGCCGTTGCTCACACTCGACGCTGCGCTGTCGCGCACCGCGACTTCGATCGGCATCGACCTCCTCGCGCTCACCCCATGAAAGAATTCACGTACTCCGAGGCGCGGCAGCGGCTTGCCGCGCTGCTCGACCAGGCGCGCCGGGATGGTGCGGTGCGCATTCGACGCCGAGACGGCCAAGTGTTTGTCTTACGCCCAGAAAGCGCGACCGCCTCGCCGCTGAATGTCCCAGGTCTCAAACTTGCGCTCACGCGCGACGACATCGTCAGTCTCGTTCACGAGGGGCGGCGTCCGGTGTAGGCCCGTCCAACAACACGTTGCAGCTGTCCAGCGAGCCTTGGGACGCTCGCTTCGCTCGCTTTATTTCATTCGCTTGCAGCTGAACGGTAGGCGTTCGGCTTGCGAAGGCAAACTCTGCCATTGACGCAAGGTATCCATACGGATACATTCGCGAATGCGCGGCTTTTTTCGCACCACCGAGTTCGATGAGTGGCTGAAAGCGCTCCGCGATCCGATCGGGAAAGCGCGCATTCTTGCCCGCGTCCGCGCGGCAGAACTGGGTCACTTCGGCGATTGTGCGCCCCGTTGGCGACGGCGTCTTTGCGCTTCGCATTCATGTGGGGCCAGGGCATCGTGTGTACTACTGGCGCCACGGCGCGGTGACCTACTGGCTGCTGTGTGGGGGCGATAAATCGACGCAACGCCGCGATATCGGTAACGCGAAGGCATTGCGCATCCGCGTGGAGAACGAAGCATGAAAAAGCTAGTCGCGTTTGATGCCGCCGAGTACCTCGACAGCGAGGAGGTCATCGCCGAGTACCTCAACGTCGCGTTAGCGAGCGAGCATCCAGATCTCTTTCTCCAAGCGATTGCGGACGTGGCAAAAGCGCGCGGCATGGCGCAGTTGGCCAAGGATACGGGGCTCGGCCGCGAGAGTCTCTACAAGGCGTTGACCCCGGGCGCGAAGCCCCGCTACGATACCGTACTCAAGTTGATAAGGGCGCTGGGAATGGAGATGCACATGAGCCCATTATCCGCGAAGCCTAACTGAGCATTGCAGACTGACAGCCGCGCTATTGATTGCGCGCTTCGCGCGCCTTTGTTTGGTGCGGCTGCAGCTGAACGCAAACGTTCGGCTTCCCAAAATGCTGGGGGTGCTTGACCAAGGGTATATACGGGGTATATACTGGGTGAGTGAGCGACGACCTCGACGCCGTCCTAGCCGCGGCCACCGGATTCAATTGGGATGACGGGAATGCGCCGAAGGTGCGGACTCGTCATCAGGTCGATCCTGGTGAGTGTGAACAGACGTTTTTTCTCGAACCATTTATTGTCGCCGTCGATGTGAAACACTCGGTCGCGGAACGACGGTGGCGCGCGCTCGGGCGAACGCTCGCCGATCGTCATTTGTATCTCGTCTTTACTCTGCGCGGATCGCTCATCCGGGTGCTCGCCGCGCGCGACATGAACCGCAAGGAGCGGCGCGAATATGGCCAAGCCCAAGCGCGTACTGAAACGGATTCCCCACTTTAAGTCGGAAGACGCGGAGCGTGAGTTCTGGACGACTGCCGACTCGACCGACTATGTCGATTGGTCGCAAGCGCCGGCCGTTCGGTTCCCAAACTTGCGTCCGTCCTCGACGGCGATCTCCGTTCGGTTGCCCGACACCCTCTTAACAGAACTCAAGCTGTTAGCGAACGAACGCGATGTGCCGTATCAGAGTTTGTTGAAAGTCTATTTGGCCGATCGCATCTCGGTGGAACGACGACGCAAACGTCCGCGCGCGGAAGCATAACGAGCGTTGCTGCAGTCAAAGGCGAGGCGGTACGCTGTGTAACTGCGCCGTGCTGCGCACGGCTCCGTTCACCGCTAATTTATGAGAGCCGTTGCAGCAGAACGCGGCGTCAGACAGCCAACCCAGTAACCCATCCGTGCAATGGCATTGATCGATGATCTTCAGGACGAGATGGTCGCGTCGTATACGCGCACAATCGAAGAGACGGGATACCGGGCCTCGCGCTTCAAGCAGGCGCTCGATCGTAAGGGCGGGCTCACCACTGCCAAGGACATGTTGAAGCCCCGTACGAAGGACCAACGGGCCGGCCTCGATAGGCTTTTGGAGGCTGGTAAGCGCGACGCGCGAGCTGCTCTACCCGGATGAGTTGGAACCGGGGCGCACATACAACGATGGCGCGAAGAAGCAGGTACGCGTGAATCGGTATGAGCGCGACCCACGGGCGCGGGCGGCGTGCATCGCGCACCACCAGGCGGTGTGCAAAGTCTGCGAGTTGGATTTTCAGAAGCGATACCGCTCGCGTGGCAAAGGCTTCATTCATGTCCACCATGTGCGTCCACTCGCGCTGAATGGCGAACCCGATGCTGTCGATCCAATCAAAGATCTGGTGCCCGTCTGCCCGAACTGTCATGCAATGCTTCATCGGGGTGAACGACTCCTCACGATCGATGAACTGCGAGGCATGTTGATTCCGGCTGTCTAACCTGACGCTGCTGCAGACTGTGCTGCTTCAGCTGGAAACGGACAATCGCTCCGGTAGGGTAAGCCACTGGGAGGGATCCAGTGAAGAAAACCAGGAAGCATCTGACGGGGACGGCAAAGGTGGCGGTTCTGCGTCGTCACCTGATCGACAAGCAGGCGGTGTCGGACATCTGTGATGAGGAGGGAATACAGCCATCGCAGTTCTACCGCTGGCTGCAGCAGTTCTTCGAGAACGGGGCCCAGGCGCTCGAGCGCCATGGTGGCAAGGCCGCTGCCGTTCGCAGTGAGGACGCGCTGCGGGTGGAGAAACTGGAGGCCAAGATCCGCGAAAAGAACGAAGTGATCGCGGAACTGCTCGAGGAACATGTCGCGCTAAAAAAAACTCTTGGGGAGGACTGACGGGCAGATGGCTCTCCCAGGAAACGCGCGACGACGTGGTGGATTTCGTGCGGCGGTGGACACGGCGCTCCGACATACCGATGCGGCGGCTGGTGGACTGGCTCGGGGTAAGCCGGAGCAAGTTCCACAGTTGGTGCGAGCGCTATGGGCAGGCGTACGGGCACAACGGATCGCAGCCGCGGGACTTCTGGCTCCAGCCGTGGGAGCGAGAGCGAATCATCGCGTACTACCGAGCGCACTCGCTCGGCGGGTCCCGGCGTCTCACCTACCGGATGCTGGACGAGAATGTCGTGGCGGTCAGCCCCTCGACCACATGGCGTATTCTCCGCGAGGCCGGGCTACTGCGGAAGTGGAATGGGACGGCGTCGAAAAAGGGGAGCGGCTTCCACCAACCGCTGCTGCCCCACGAACACTGGCACATCGACATGTCCTACGTGAACATCTCCGGCACGTTCTACGACATGCTGGTCGTGCTGGATGGGGCCAGCCGGTATATCGTGGCGTGGGACATCCGCCCCTCGATGACGGAGCGCGATGTGGAGATCGTGCTCGAACGGGCGAAGGAGAACGTTCCGCACGCGCGTCCACGACTGATCTCCGACAACGGGCCGCAATTCACCGCGCGGGACTTCTAAGGAGTACATCCGGCTATCGGGCATGACCCATGTGCGGACGTCGCCCTACTACCCGCAATCGAACGGCAAGTTGGAGCGCGTGAACAAGACGATCAAGGTGGAGTGCATCCGACCCGGGGTGCCACTCTCCATGGAGGACGCGAAGCAGCTGGTGGGGAAATACGTGGAGCACTACAACACCGTCCGGCTGCACAGCACGATCGGGTACATTACCCCCGTGGCACGGCTCATGGGACGGCATGCCGCGATCTTCAACGACCGGAGGGGAAAGCTGGAACACGCTCGACGGGCACGTCAGGAAAGTCGGCAAGCACTCAACATCAATCATACCGTAGTGGCTTAGCCAATTGAGCCGAGTGTCCAGTTTCTGCTGAACCAGCACACATGAAGAAGCGCATCATGATGGTCATGACGAAGATTATGGACTGGCACTGCAGAATAAATGTCTAAACCCGCAGCCTTAAAGGAGATGCTCATTATGACGTTTGCCCCATTTGTGGCCCAAGCGCGGTGGATTGGCGGCTTGTGTCTCGGCATTACACTTGTAGGAACTTCACTGAGTGCGCAGCAAACTCAACGAACAACCAAGGAAATTGCCCAGATCGTTGATGCCGCGTTGCAAGGGGTAGTCCCACCTGAGAAGAGCTTGACAGATCTTAGCGTCGCTGTGCGCGGGGTGCGCCTTGATTACCAGCGCACGATGGAAGCCTTTGGCCATTCAGGCGATGTGGGATCGCTTTCGAGTCTTGGGTTACGGAGCACTGTCACGTCCGGCACCAAGGAGTTACTCAGTGATTGCGACCAGAGCGGATTCAAGCCCTGCACGCGCTTGGGTCGGGCAGCCTATGTACAACTGATGCCGCAATCGAGTACGGACTCGACTGCGGTCGTCGTCGTGCACGTCGTGTGGGCAACGACCCTTGCTTCTGGCGTTGCCCGCCCTGCGACCCGGACCTATATGTCGGCGTTCTCAACGGAGGTGTACCTCTCGCGCTCTGGTTCTGGAGCGTGGACGTTTGTCCGGGCTGGCAAAACAGCGAGGGGCTAAGTAGCGAAGGTTGCGGCAGCATGTCCTGTCATAGGCGGTTGTTCGTGCCTGGTCACGCTTATTCGCGCGCAATTCAGTGGGCAAACCCGGCGACATTAGTGCTGCTCGGTGGGCTAGCGTTGGTACTTTTCGGATTTCTCCCAGGCCCACCGTACCGCCTTGATCAGTACGACTTACCCAAAGACGCGGCCCTCGGCGCGATAGGTTTAACGTGTGCGCTACAACTATTGGCACGTCGGCCGCCGTGGTGGGAAGACCGCATCAGTGTCACGCTCATGGCGTTTTGGTGTTGGGGAGCGATTGCTGCGCCGGTCCTTGCCACAAATGACGTCTTGGCATGGCGGACGCCAGGCACCCTCGGCGCTGCGGCGTCCATCTTCTTGTTGGCGCGCCGGGCTGGTTTTCTGGGCGACGCGAGCAAGATGTATTGGGGAGTCGTAGCACTGGTGTGCATCATGTACGTGTTGGTGCTCCTTGAAGCGTATGGTGCGATTCCGTTTCTTTCGGCGCCAGGTCGGCGGCCCGGCGCCACACTTGGAAATCGAAATTTTGTCGCACGGCTCGCATGCCTCGTACTGCCAGTCCTTTGGAGCCGCTTATTTGTGGAGGATCGTAGGAGGCAGCGGTACATCCTGCTGACGATAGTTGCAGCCTCCGCAGCCGTGATTGTGTTGTCGCGGTCTCGCGGCTCGTTTCTCGTGGCGTGTGGCCTGACCCTCTTTCTTCCAATGGCAACGCGGTGGCGTGACCCTACGACCGCCCGCCTCCCTTGGCGAGTGGTGACGGCAATGTGGACGGCAGCCGTTCTCATCGGGGGGACCGCCGTGGTGGTCGTTCCCAATAAATTGGGGTGGAGAGCGGCGGATTTCGCGAACTCTGCGTCGCGCGTTGCGGAGTATCAAACGGGACCGGACGCGGCCGCGTTATTCAGGCGAAGACCACATGAAAGATGATTCGACAAAATCCGCTGTGGGGCGTCGGCGTCGGGAATTGGTCGGTCGTCTATCCTGCCTATGCACCTGAGGACGATCCGTCGGTGGTGCGAGGTGCTTTCTCGGGTCCACAGATTTCGAGGAATGACCTCCTTGCGGTCGTAGCCGAGTGGGGAGTCGTCGGTTTTGGGGTGGGGTTCTCCTTTCTGATGGCCCTGGCGGCGCAGACGGCACGTTTGTTGATCAACCAGAACGAGCAGGCTCGGTCGGCCGGTTTGCTGATGCTGGGTGTAGCACTGACGGCCTTGGCGCTCGGGATTTTTGACTCCGTCATTCGCGTCGCGCCAACGGTCGTCCTCCTCGCTCTACTGGTTGGGCTTGCGATGGGCGATGGCGAGGCGGCGGGCGTGTTAACACCGGTAACGGGCAACCGGGAGCTTCGTGCTCTGGGGACGATTGTTGCAGGCGCCTACGCCGTCGTTTCATTCGTCTTGGCCTACGGCGCCGCGCAAGATATTGCTGCGTTGCGCATCATCAACTCAGCCACCTCGACGAGAGGCTTGGCACGTGCGGTGAACGTGGCGCCGCACAACGTCGAAGCGCGGGGTCTCCTCGCGTATGTGTTGGTTGCAGCGCATCGATGTGAGATCGCCATGCCCCATCTGACCTATGCGGCACAACTCCAGCCTTTTTCTCTCTATATCGTGTCCCTCCAGCAACGGTGCCGGCAGTTAGACGAGCGGCAGATGCGTTTGCTGAGATAGCCAGCGGAGGGCGTTAGTCCTCGCCTCCGCCCACGAACAGATGCCCCGTCACATGCATCCTAGCGTGTCTGAGTTCCGAATGGATTGGGCGGTGCGCGCCGAATAGTTGTGAACCCACCAATTATTACTGTCGAGATGCTGGCGATGGTTGATTGTGAAGGTTTGTTCTTGATCGCCGCACACGGGGCGTGGCATAATCGCTGGGGATGCTCATCATCACAGGATAGGAAATTCAATCGGGCTCGGTCGAGTATTCGGCGAACATACGGCGCGATCGCCGACCCCGCGAGGGCCGGCCAGCGCGCAGCGGCCTGCCCGCCGCCGCGCCTCGGTGGCCGTCCGGACGGCGTTGCCCGTGGGCGCCCGGTCGCCGCAGGCCGCGGGGACCGATCGGACGCCTTGGTGGGACGGACGCGCGCACCGAACGTCCCCGCCCACAGGCGGGGCGTCGGGGTGAGGCTTAGCGGGCGTGGTGGGCCGCGGCGGGTCGTCGCGTGGCGCCCGGTCCAGACGGTCCTCGGGTCGAGGGCGGACTCCGCGCGGCGGCGTGGGCTGCCGTCGCGGCGCGGGGGCGGAGGCGCGCGAGGATCTGGTCGATCACGATTTCGCGTTTGAACCGCTCGGCGGCCGCCGCTGACAGCATATCGCCGGGGACCGTCTTGATGACCACCCGACGACCCAGCGCATTCTCTGTGGCCAGAAACACACGCGACATGCCGCCCCCGCCCAGCTCGCGCTCGAGGGAGAAGGTGGTTTGAAGATCAGTCGGCAGTTGCGCGCGAAAGTCGGCTGCCATGAGAACGGGGTACGGGTGTGTGCCAATTCGTGTGTCGATTCCGTAGAGGGAAAGGCGCCGACGGGTCTATACTTTGGTACCGCTGAAGGAATGTGGCCCCGTCCGCCCGCTGGAGGAAATGGCTTCACACTCGCGAACGCTCGCTTATGCATTCCCGCTGCAGCAGACCACGTTGATGTCACGGAGAGAAAAGTGCACGGACCCAAGCCCGAAACGAAACACCCGATGGTTGGTTTCCCGCAGGTGTGCTTCATCAGGAACACCGTGCAGAATCCGAATATCGTCATTGGCGATTACACGTATTACGACGACCCCGAGGACTCAGAAAATTTTGAGCGGAACGTTCTCTATCACTTTCCGTTCATTGGTGACAAACTCATCATTGGCAAGTTTTGCGCCATCGCTCGGGGCGCAAAATTCATCATGAACGGCGCCAATCACAAGCTTTCCGGCATTTCAACCTATCCGTTCCAGATCTTCGGCAACGGCTGGGAAACGGTGATGCCTGCCCCTGGAGACTTGCCGTACAAGGGTGACACTGTCATCGGCAATGATGTCTGGATTGGTTACGAGGCATTAATCATGCCTGGCGTACAGATTGGCAACGGAGCGATCATCTCTTCGCGCTCGGTCGTGGTGTCGGATGTGCCGCCATATACAATCGTGGGCGGCAACCCCGCACAGGCAATCAAGCAACGCTTCCAACCAGAGGACGTGAATAGGCTCAACGAAATCGCGTGGTGGAATTGGCCGATTGAACACATCACGAAGCATCTCAGACACATCGTGTCGGGTGACGTTGAAGCGTTGCGGGCGTTTGGGCATGACGTTTGCGCGAGGTCGCGGAACAATGACCACTACCCTACCGCGCCGGCCACTCATACAACGCCCGGTACAGCTCCCGATTGCGCAGAATAATTCGCACATAATCGCGCGTCTCAACAAATGGTATACGCTCGACAAACAACTCCGCATCGTTACCACCGGCTTTGACACGCCAACGGGCAACACGCGAATCACCAGCATTGTAAGCGGCCAGCGCCTGGCTGGTTTGTGCGTACTTGCGCAACGCACCCGCCAGATGACGTACACCGAGTTGCACGTTGAGATCGGCCTGATACAGCAACACGGGATCCCACGGCGTTACTCCCAGACCGCGCGCGATTGACCCGCCAACAGCGGGCATCAGTTGCATGAGCCCACGTGCCCCGGCAGGCGACGTCGCGTGCGGCGTAAAGTTGGACTCCTGTCGAATGAGCGCCGCCACCAACGCGGGATCAAGCCCACTTCGCGCACTCTCGGCCAGCAACACCCCTTCCTGTGCGACGGGGTACAGCAACCGATAGATCGCCGCATTTGGCGGCGCGCCCTGAGCGAGCGCGCGCCGAGCCAAGGCAATCGCGCGCGACGAGTTGCCGCGGTCGGCAAATCCGCGCGCCGTCGCGAGCAACCGGTCGACAGAACTGGACGCGTCGCGTATCAGCCGATCATCCTCCCACCGCATCTCATCGAGTAAACCGAGATGCTCCAGCAACCGCGCGCGACGGAATGCCGAGTCGAGGTCGGCGAAACGGGGGGCCGGTGTAGTCGACGTGTCGCGGATAGGTGTCCACACCGGCTCGTCCAGTGCGCGTGCAGCCAGCATTGCGTAATACGAAGCCCCACTGCGTTGAATAACGTCGCGCCATCGAGCAGCCGCGGCAGTATCACGACCGGCCTGTTTCCACGCGCGCCCGCTCCAATAACGCGCGGCGAGCGCTTCACCATGCGACGGCATACGGGCATTGAAGGCATCGAGTTCGCGTGCCGCCAGAGCGGGCTCGCGATTGATCAACGCGATCAGCGCCGCACGTACCGTGGCCTGCGGGGCGAAGCTGCTGGTTGGATACGCGCGCACGAGTTCGACGAAGTAGCGTCGTGCTTCGGTGTCGCGCGATGCGTCCGAGGCGAGATCGCCCAGCAGGTAGAGGGCCGACGCAGCGGCAACGGTGTCGCTGCGAAAGCGATCCCGCGTATTGATCAGGGCCGTACGCGCCGCGGCGCCGTCACCAGCGCGAAGGAGTGCGCGCGCTCGCTGGTACGCTGCGCGGCCAGCCAGCGACGAGGCAGAAGACACGCGCGCAAACTGGGCCGCGGCTTCGCGATGGCGTCCGAGGCGAAAGAGCATGTCGCCATAGCTGTACCGGTCGCGATCGTTACCGAGTGCGGCCTTTAACGAACGTGCAAAGCCGGTAGCGGCGCGGGCAGTGAGCCCCACTGCAGCGGCGGCGCGCGCAATGGTGAGTTCATCCGTGGCCGTTATGACCGGTTCATTCGTCGCGACTCGAGATGCGGCAGTTGGCGAAGTGGTGTTCCCGGGCGAATTCGCATCCAACAGTGCGATGGCATCGCGAGCACCGGCGGGAAGTGGAGTGCGCGCCAGGAACGCGACAATTTCGCGTCTCACTACATTGCGGGAATTATTGTCGCTGGCCATTGCCAACGCCAGTCGAAAAGCCGTTGCGTGATCGCCAAGCTTGTCGAACATGGCGATGGCACCAGTTGCATCGCCGGAAAGTTCGCGCGCACTGGCCTCCGTCCACTCCACACGTTCGCGCGCGACCGTGCCACGAACACTTTTGTAGTCCTCCTGTCGCGTGCGTTCACTGGTCGTCACGTTCGCTGCGCGTAAACGCAGCCAGTCACCGCTGTCGGACAACTCACGTGCCGCCCGCAGATAATGCACGCGTGCGCTGTCCATATTCTTCACACGTTCATGCGACCGCGCCAGCAATGTTTCTCGTTCACCACGCTCGGCGCGATTGGCCGAAAGCGGCAACGCGCGTTGTGAATTGTCCAGCGCGATGCTGTCCGTCTTCGGTTGGCGCGGACTGATGGCCAGCGCAGCGCGTGTGAGCAATACGTAACCATGGCCGCCAAATTCCGTACGCAGCCAAGGCTCGCTTTGGAGTAGCGTCAGCACTTCGTTCCACCCTTCCCAGGCCGATGCAGCTTCGGCGGCACGCAGCACGGCGGCCGGTGAGCGTCGCGCGGGATTTCGCAGGACCGGCCCCAGCAACTTCGTAGCTTCCCACGGGCGACCTTGTTCGAGGGCGCGGCTCGCGGCACGAACGGTGGTGTCGTTGGTGACGATTGGCGCTAACGCCGGACGTATCGATGCCTCGGGCTGTGCGCTCACTGCGTTATCGCAACCGCACAGGATTGTGACAGCGACAAGTGCGGTGCGCGAAAGAAACGGGGCGATCGGCCAGGCAAATATCATTTCCAGTGATACAACGGATGGATGTATTGGTTGCGGCCCGGAAGGATAGCCCGCATTTCTGACATAGGTCTTGCATAGCGGCCGCTCGTAGTGACATAAGGGTTTTGTCGAGGACACCTTACGTAACACGCCGGAGACGGCCGTTACGAGAACCGAGTGTACGGGAAACGCGCTAACATTTTGAGCGGCGTGTTTACCGATCATCGCGATCCGACGTGGGATACGCATCCGGTCTCGCAGCTGGTGCGGCAGCGCGTGTACGGGGTGGCGCTCGGGTGTGAAGATTTGAATGATCACGACGCCCTGCCGCGCGATCTATTGATAGCGGTACTCGCCGAGTCGGACGATCTCCACGCTGCGGGCGCGTGCAAATGCCCGCCAATCGGCTGGACCTGAGTACGGCGACCGCGAGCGCGCGCTCACCCGTGAGCGTGCGAATGGCGGCCGTGACGGTGCGGGCGGCCACCCGCGCGATCTCGCCGAGCAGGCGGCGGCGATAGAGGCAGTACGCGCGCAGTCGCTTGGGGATGGTGCGCACCACTTGGCGGTGCGGCACCGGCGCGAGCAGCGTGGTGTCCAGCCACTGCGTCCAAATGGCAAGGCGTTTGGCGTGGCAGCTCGGGCAGAAGTAGCGACACTTGCACGAGAACGCGAGCAGGTATTCGTGCGTACAGGCGTCGCAGCGGATGCGGGCGAAGCCGTGCTCGAGGATCCCACAGGCAAGGAACTTGTCGGCCTCCTGCGCGACGACCGAGCGCCACGGGCCGTACTCGCGCGCAAACCGCTCGTCATAGACGGTCTGCAGGCGGTGCAGATGGTCCGACACCAACCGAAAGAGCGGCGACGCCTGGGGGCGCCTCGGTTTGTAGACGCCCCGCGCCGCCGGCACCGCGTCGGGCATGCGCGCTCCGGGACCGGGGAGCGTACGCTCGACGCGGGCGCGGCCCGTCACCGTTGCGTTGCGCGACGGGCCGTTTCGACGCAACATCCGCGAGGCGCGGGCCTAACCATGCGTGCTGCTGACGAGCGGACCCACCACCAGTGTGACGCTCGGCATTACGCGGTCCGCTCGCAGCAGACGCCGGCGGTTAAGCAACAAACGGATTGAGGGTGACACCGCACCACGCTACCGTATCGCGAAGCGCGCGGTCGAGCTCAACGGAGAGGGAATATGGTGCGCTCGGGTCAACGTGAGCGGCGGTGTTGACCCGAGGACGCGGCGTTGTGAGGCTACATGCCGCAAACATGACCATGCTTGCAGCGGCGATAATCGCGCATTGAGCTCTCATGCCACGTTAACGAACCAGCACACTCCCGCGCTTCTTTTGGGTCTCCACACGCGCGCGCGCCGAGGCGATCTCGTCGAGCGAAAAGCTTGAATCAATCAGCGGCGTAAATCGCCCGTCTGCCGCCATCGCAACGAGATGGCGAAGATCCTCCACACGTTCGGCGGCGGGGCCGGCTACCATGCCACGCTACGACGTGCGGTTGACCCACGGTGCACGAAGCATCTTGGGAAGCGTGGCCAGCACCAGCAGCAGTCGTCCGCGCGGTGTAAGCGCATCTTGTACCCGGGAATACGGCGCCTTACCAACGGTGTCGGCGATCACATCATAGCGAATGCCCTCGGACGCGAAGTCGGCTTGCGTGTAGTCAACAACGCGCGTCGCGCCGAGTTGTTGTATCAGCTCGACATTTGCACCACTGCACACCGCCGTGACACGCGCGCCGGCGGCGACGGCAAGCTGCCCCACTGCGCACCCCACCGTTCCCGAGGCACCGTTAATGAGCACGCTCTCGCCGGCCTGCAGCGCGCCGCGTCGGAAGAAATCGAGTGCGGTGGTACCGCCAAAAGCGAGTGTTGCCGCCGAGGTGTACGAAAGCGCATCTGGTTTGCGCACAATCGCGGCGTTCGCGTTCATGCAGCAATACTCAGCGTGTGCGCCAAGCTTTGCGCCAGGAAATGCAACCACCGCGTGGCCAAAAGCAAAGTTGCGCACCGATGCACCAACGGCGACCACGTCACCGGACAGTTCGCTTCCCAGAACCACCTGTCGCGGAGCGGTAACGCCAAATGCAAGTCTTCCCGCGAGGCCAACGCCGTACGGCACACGGAGGCTGCGCATTCTCCAGTCGGCGGAAGACACGGTAGATGCGCGCACGCGAACGAGCACCTCGTTCGGACCAGGAATTGGCCGCGGTATGTGTTCAATCTTCACCACGTGCGGCGGTCCGTAGCGTCGGACCACCGCCGCTTTGATGTGCGATGACATGGTCAAGGATTGGACGTGCGACGGCCCCACGCGATGGCGGTGGTAACGCCAACTCTGATCGTATAGAGCTCCGAATTCGAACGTTTGATGTCAAACGCGAGCGAGCCATCTGGATTGTCCCTCAAGCCGCCCTTGATGCGGTAGTTTCGGCGACCGTGCCCCTGATAGGCAACGCCAACGTCGATGGTGGTGCTCTGGTGAACTGGCAACTGAATGCCAACGCCGCCACTCCAAACCGGTCCGGCATCGCCAAAATTCTCGTCGGCCGCCACGATATCTGGCACGATGCCACCACCGAGTCCGCTTAGCGTTGCAAAGCGGCTTACACCAACGAGTCCGTAGCCATAGCTACGGAACGGTCCAAGCAGGAATGAAAACTGCGGTCCCACACCCAACGAAACGATTCCGTTGGCCGTGGTGACATTCACTGCAACGCGACAACTCGGTGTGGTGCCGAGGCAACTGCGCTGGCTCTCATGTCCATAGTTGGGCCAACCGCCCTGGAGACGGATCGCGGCCAGACCATAGCGGTCGAGCCGAAGCAGGACGTGCGCATGTAGTCCTACGGCGTTGTTGACGTGCTGTTTGAAATCGCCGACCGGTTGGCCAATGTCGGCGGCCACAGCAACGTGTCACCGCGGAATGACCACGGTATTGGAGTCGACCGGAGGCGGGCTGGCCGGCCCCGACAGCCTTGACGCGAGAGACAAAAACCCGACGAGGGCGGTGACGACGAAACGCATGGCCAATCGAGAGATGGGGATCAGCCACTTACGGCGTATGTCGCAACGAACGCTGTAAGTATGGCCCGGTCAAGCCACATGGACGCGTGCCTTGCACTGTCAGTACCTCTCGTGGGCGCCGATGCTTGTCGTGTCGCGCATCAACGTCGGACCCAACATGCGGCGCTACATCAAGGCAACGCTCGGTACGCTGCGCGAGGCAGGACTCTCATGTCGGAGCTATCGAAGCGGCAACCTCGACGTTTGGATCTTCACAACCCTCGACGAAGTGCGCGATCTGAGCGAAGACGGGCGCCAGCGCTACAACACAGAGCGGACGCATCACTCCCTCGGCGACGTTCCTCCCCTCACCTTCTTGCCGAGAACCACCTCACCAGACCAGTCTCACTTTCCTCTGTGTGCTTGACCACGGGGACACTTACGGAGTTTGTTAACCCGCTGCTAAATCACTAGAAATTATACCCAAAATGCAATCCGGGCTGCCCGTAGAAGAATCTTGGCCATCGATCGTCAACCTGTTTGAACGAATCAGGCATTCTTGACTGATAGGGACGATGAGTTATTGCAATTGAAGGTTGTACAAAAACCCTATCCTTGAAAAGCTTTACGTGATAACCAATGGAATACGTGTTAAAGATCTGAAAGCCATCGTCGATCTTGTTTCCGTCATCATTTACAAAAGATTGGAAAGCAGGCATTACGTCAGCTTGAGCAAAGAGACCCTTCCGTAAAAACCTTTGATAGTTAAGTGACACTCCGTATTCACGAATATATCCCGGAAACCCTTCTCCTTCGGCTTCAAATGATTTTCCAAAGGGAATGCCAATTGGCCATCCATATTTCCAGGTTTTTAGTTCAACTGAAATCACATCCTTTCCTGTAATGCGATAACCCAAGTTCAGATAGAGCATTTCAGGCGGATTATTGTCAGGTACAAGATTAGCCAGCATGAACAAGGTGCTGCCTACAAAGTACTTCTTATAAGTACTGTCTTGTGTGGGATATTGCGCTTGAAGTTGTAAAGTGCTTGCCAGCACTAAGGTCAAAGCGAACAAAATGCTTTTGACAAGTACTGCCACACCAACGTGCCACCGTGGAATGACCACGGTATTGGAGTCGACCGGACGCGGGCTGGCCGGCCCCGACAGCGGTGACGCGAGAGACAAAAACCCGACGAGGGCGGTGACGACGAAGCGCATGGCAAATCGAGAAATGGGGATCGGTGACTTACGGTGTATGTCACAACGTACGCTGTAAGTATGGCCCGGTCAAGCCACAAGGCCGCTTGCCTTGCACTGTCAGTACCTCTAGTCTACCGTATGCCTGCTTCCCGACGCCCTCCACTCAGCCCGGAGCGCATTCTGCGCGCCGCAATCAAGCTGGCCGATCGGCAGGGTCTCGAGGCGCTCTCCATGCGAAAGCTCGCCACGACGCTCAAAGTCGAGGCGATGTCGCTGTACAATCACGTCGCCAGCAAAGACGAGTTGCTCGACGGCATGGTGGATCAGATTATCGGCGAAATCACACTGCCCGGGCGCGGTGGTGATTGGAAATCAGCCATGCGTGCGCGCGCCGTCTCCGCGCTTGCGGTGATGACGGCCCATCCGTGGGCGCCGATGCTTGTCGTGTCGCGAATCAACGTCGGACCCAACATGCTGCGCTACATCGAGGCAACGCTCGGCACGCTGCGCGAGGCAGGACTCTCATGGGAAGAGACGGATCGCGCGTGGAACACAATGGACAACTACATCTACGGTTTTACGCTGCAGCAGCAGAATTTTCCCGTGAACCCGGATGACTACGCGTCGGCCGCCGCCAGCTACCTGCCGATGTTGTCCGCCGACCGCTATCCGTACATGCATGAAATGACCGCTCGCGTTGCGGACGGTTCGCATGACGGCACGCTCGACTTCGGCTTCGGCCTGGAAGTGATCCTCGACGGACTGGAGCGCCTGCGAAAGCAACACTAGTGTATGTGCAGATATCGATCAAACGCGTCGCCCCGCGCGCTTGACGCACTCCGCCGTCGTTAACGCTTCACAATCTCCGCCGCGCGATCGAGGTCTCACGTTGCAGGAGGCCGTCACGCGCTATCTCGAAGTCCCCGGCTCCGTTGTCCTCGGAAAAGATGCCTACACCCCGTACCCGTTCATCCGCCAGGGGTAGGAATTTCAATCGGGCTTGGCGAAGAATAGGCCCCGGTCCCCTGCCTCGCATGCACCGGTGAGCCGCGCGGCGTCGGGGGGGCGTACTCACGGGGCGGTCGGGGCGGCGGCGGGCGCCGCAGCGGATGCGCGCGAAGCCGTGATCGAGGACCCCGCACGCGAGGAAATGGTCGGCGACCTGCGCGACGACCGAGCGTCACGGGCCGTACTCGCGCGCGAAGCGCTCGTCGTAGACCGTCTGAAGGCGGTGCAGATGATCCGAGACCAACCGAAAGAGCGGCGACGCCTGGGGGCGTCGGGGTGTGTAGACGCCACGCGCCGGCGGTGCCGCGTCGGGCATGCGCGCCCTGCGACCGGGAAGCGCCGAGCATACGCCTCACTCGGCTGCAGACCGTCACCGTTTCGTTGCGCGACGGGCTGTTCCGACGCAACGTCCACGTAGCGCGGGCCTACCGATGCTTGCTGCTGACGAGCGGACCCACCACCAGCGTGGCGCTCGGCATCAGGTGGTCCGCCCGCAGCAGAAGCCGGCGCTATGCGGGTGCCGGTTTGTCACTGTAGATTCTAGCCATGGGTTTGTCATTCGAGTGGGATCCGCGCAAAGCGGCCGCCAACGAGAAGAAACATGGGGTCGTGTTCAAGGAAGCGTCGACCGTTTTTGCTGACCCATTGGCGTGGCTCCAACCGGACGCCGCGCACTCGCTGGGCGAGGATCGTTTGTTGCTTTTGGGGCGATCGTCCGAAAATCGATTGCTCGCAGTGCTCTTCACCGTCCGCGGCGACGCGCTGGTTCGCATATCAGCGCCCGCTGCGCCACCTTGCGCGAGCGACGGAAATATGAAGAAGACTTCCGCTAAGCCGCCCCGCCGCCGCGCCCCCTCCGCTGCCGACCTCGAGCCGGAGTACGACTGGAGCATGGCCGTGCGCAATCCCTACGCCGCCCGCTACGCGGCGGGATCAAACATTGTCGTGCTTGAGCCTGATGTCGCGGCGGTCTTTCCGAATGCGGCATCCGTCAACGAGGCCCTACGATCGCTGGCGAGCGTCATGGCGGGGCGCACGCCCAAGCCGCCGACTCGGCGACGCTCCGCATAACGATGCTTGCTGCAGACGGGCGGCGTGGTAGCTCGCTGCGCTCGCGATTGATGTAAGCGCCCGCTGCAGAAGCCAACGTTCGGCGATCAGCCGTTCGGTTGACACGTGTCACGTGACACAGTACATCCGGCGTGATCAAGACGTTCGCCGACCGCACGACCGAAGAGCTCTTCCGCCCCGGGAAGACGAAGCGCGTCCCGGCCGACGTGGCGCGGCGTGCGCTGCGGAAACTGGAAGCGATCGACGTGGCACTGCGACTCTCAGACCTACTGGTGCCCCCCGGCAATCGGCTGCATGCGCTCAAAGGTGATCGGGTTGGCCAGCAGGCGATCGCCGTGAACGATCAATGGCGTATCTGCTTTCGTTTCGAGGATGGCGACACGCACGATGTTGAGTTCT
>Ga0209181_10005854_pt1 | contig 17560 bp, 12 predicted proteins | sample MAT05_FD_187208 | JGI IMG/M metagenome (GOLD analysis project Ga0209181, IMG submission 187208) | Freshwater microbial communities from Lake Fryxell liftoff mats and glacier meltwater in Antarctica - MAT-05 (SPAdes) (version 2) | ecosystem: Environmental > Aquatic > Freshwater > Ice > Liftoff...
TGCTTTGCTGCCATCCAGGTAGGTGTTTGCAAAATCAAAGCTGCCAAAATACTGGGGCGATTTATAAGACGCTCCCAATTTAATTCCCCTGCCGGAATTATAAAATATTCCAACTTGTGCACCATATCCTAATGCTGTAGCCTTATCACTTACGGGGTAACCGAGTGTTTGGCTGGGCGGGGAAACCGGGTTGGGTGCCAATTTCAGTGAAGCATAATTAAAAGTTGGTGCCAGGCCTATAGAAAAATTTTTAGAAATTTTATACGCATAGGTTAGTCCGACCTGAAGGAGCTGGTAATCTGATTGAATTCGTCCAAACCCACCCTGGCTCTGCGGCATATTAACCGGGTTGGTATTACTTTCCGGGAAAGTAACGCCAAATCCACTGATGCCAAATGCAGATACACCAATAGTATGATTACTGCCTTTTTTGCCCCATACCATGGCAATTGAAGGCATAATGGAAACACCCCTGTCGTCGTTGGTGATACCACTCATTGGCCCACCCGGTGTGGGCACTGTGGAATACAGAACAGGAGAAGAAAAGAACAAACCGGCATTCACCGAAAGTATCTTTGAATCAAAAGCAGCGATGGACGCAGGATTCCATTGCAACGCACCATTTATATCAATTGGCTGTGCTGTAGCAGCACCCCCCATCGACATGTTGGTGGCACCGATTCCCTGCATAATATGACCCACCTGTGCCAGTAAAATAAATGGCAATAAGCCTAATCCTAATGTTACTATTAACTTTTTCATAATCGTAGTTTTACCTGCAGTGACTGCAGTATTCATTTAAATATTTGTTTTCTCCCCTATTAATCTAACCCGAAACAATTGAGGCCTGGGATTACATTCCGCACAAGCAAACTGCGCCTGGGATTATCTTTAAATTTAAAATAGCGCATCAGTTCAATATGTTTACCATTCCAGCAAATCGCTGTTTCCACCTCAATGGAAAAGATCCCAGGTTATACAAACAGCATATGCACTCCTTCGCCTGCGCTCTGCTTATAAAAATCCCCTACGGTAATTACATCATCCACCCCTTCATACAAATCTTCCTTTTTGTAATGAAACATATCCATCGCTAATTTGCAGGCCCATAATTTAACCCCCGAAGCGGTCAGGATATCTAAAAACTCATGCACATCCGGCATATCAATTTTTTCCATTTCTTTTTTCATCATAGCACTTGCCAGTGCTTCCATACCGGGCAAACCGCCCAGCATGGTTGGCATGTGCATGGCAGGGTTACCTACGGTTGCCACATGCAGGTGTTCCAGTTTCTTTTTGTGCACTGCTTCCAGTCCAAAAAAAGTAAAGAATATTTCTGACTCAATCCCTTCCATACGGGCACCATTGGCCAGTACAAAAGCGGCATACACATTTTCCAGTGTTCCTTTTGATAAGATGATCATCATCTTTTTAATTGCTCCGTTATTATCATTCATTACTGACAAATTTTAAATTGTTAAATACAACTGGCCGGCTTGGGTATACCTGCAATTTTGGTGGCCGTTTTTAAAGGCGCTAAAGGAAACAACTGGTAGAACTCTTTAATGTCAACCACGCCACTTTTACCAATGCGCCTGATGCTGAGTGCCACCTGGTTCTTGTGTTCATTTTGCAAATACTTCAGCACTTCCCAATGCCGGGGGGTTAAAGGAACATTAGCCTCCGCAGCCAATACCTCTCCCACCTTTTCATCCCACTGACCGAAATCCGTCAGGTAGCCTTCTTCATTTACGGTAATGTTTTTACCTGCAATTGTCTTTTCCATAATGTGTTATTTTAAATTTTTACTGTTTTAATTATAATGCTTCCCGCTTTCAGACATAGTTGCTGACACAAAAGGGATATGCGTTCCCTTTAGCAGCACGTTCCAGTATATCCACCGGAAGGCCAGCTTGCCCATGTGGTTCATCCTGCTTTCTTTTAACAACCTTAAAGGACCGATGCCGGCAAAAGGAAAACTTCCTTCCACGGGTTCATGGGTATAGTTGAAATCTATCAGCAAAGCTTTGCCGTTTCCTGTTTCAATAAAGCAGTTGGCATGTCCGTCAAACTCTTCTTTTAAAGGTTCGCCTTTTACATACAGGAGAATATTGTCTGTTAATATTTCTGCTTCAAAGTGAGCAACAGAGCCAGCTTTGGACGCCGGTATATTACTGGCATCTCCCAAAACAAAAATATTACTGTAATCTAGTGACTGTAATGTGGCCTTGTGTGTAGGTACATAATTGAGGTCATCTCCCATGCCCGATCTTTCCATTAAGTCATCGCCCTTGTTGGTGGGTACTGTTACAAGCAAATCAAATGGTATGGTTCTGCCGCCATAATCCACGATCTCTTTTTTTTCATTGTCAACTTTTTCGATGGCAAAATCACTTTCAATTTTGATACCCTTGTCTTGCAGTAAATGCTCCAGCGCTTCCGTTGCTTTTGGTTTGGTAAAAGCACCGCTTAGAGGTGTTACATAAGTGATCTCCACTTTATCACGGATGTGCTTGTGGTTAAAAAATGAATCGGCTAAAAATGCAAATTCAAGCGGGGCTACAGGGCATTTGATAGGCATCTCAGTTATGTGTACCACCAGTTTGCCTCCCTGCCATTCCCTTAATTTATTTCTTAAAGCAAGTGCCCCTTCAAAAGTGTAAAAATCAAAAACAGATTTATGCCATTCTTCTCCTTTCATTCCTTCGGTTTCTTCCGGAGCAATCTTTGCGCCCGTGGCAATGATCAAAATATCATACAGCAATTCATCGCCGTTTGCCAGTTGAATTTTATTCTCCTTAGGAAGAATGCGGTTGATCTTTTGTTTGATCAGGTTGACATCCTTTGGAATAAACTCGTGAATGGTTTTAACGATGTCTTCCGGGGAGTAAATATCGAAGGGCAGAAAAAGATACCCCGGCTGGTAATGATGTTCTTCCTTTTCATCAATAATGCTGATCGCCCACTCAGGGTGCTTCAATTGATGATGCAGGTGATTTGCCATCATGGTGCCTGCGGTTCCGGCTCCGAGTATTATAAGATTTTTCATTTTGACTTTTTTTGATTGAATAATTACGATGTAAAATTCCAACTGATTATTGCCATTTATAATGATTTTAGCAGGATGAGATATTGAGTTTTATCAGTTGAGCATATGACATTTAACCTAATGGACGTTTTATAATTATTATGTGACAAATGTTACATTGTGCCTATTCTTTATCTCTTAGTTTTGTAGAATTTTCTAAATGATTCCGACAAATAAAAAACAGAAACAAATTGATTTGTAACGATAATTTTTAACCATCATAATCCACTTTCAAATTCCTTCTTCCATTTTTTTACCTCATTTTTCACTCAAAAAAAAGAAGCAACCAGGGAATACACAGCCATTACAGGAGGGATACTAAAAACCAACCATGAGATACATAATAGCAGGGGCAGTAGCCGGCGGAGCAAGCGCAGCAGCAAGATTAAGACGACTGGATGAACATGCAGAAATCATCATTTTTGAAAAGGGCCAATATATTTCCTATGCCAATTGCGGCCTCCCTTATTATATTGGCGATGTGATCAAAGACAGGAACAAACTGTTTGTACAAACAGCCGCATCCTTTAATGAGCGTTTTAATATTGATGTAAGGATAATGACAGAAGTGATTTCAGTTGATCCTTCAAAAAAAACAATTAGCGCCCTTAAGCAACCCACCGGCGAAATATATGAAGAACCGTATGACAAATTAATCCTTTCGCCTGGTGCGGAGCCGCTGCGTCCGCCATTGCCCGGCATCAGCAGTGAAGGCATTTTCACTTTAAGAAATGTAAACGACACTGATTTTATCAAGGGGTATGTTCAACAGCAACAGGTAAAAAAAGTAGTGGTGATCGGTGCCGGATTTATTGGTTTGGAAATGGCAGAGAATTTTCACGGCCTTGGCCTGGACGTTACCATTATTGAAATGGGCAACCAGGTACTTGCCCCGGTTGATTTTCCAATAGCAGCGATGGTGCAACAGCATATCCGTTCCAAAGGGGTTCATCTTCGGCTAAACACTGCCGCTACCGGATTTACAAAAACAGAAAAACAAATAGCCATTGCACTTAACAATGGGGAGATATTAACAGCAGATATGGTATTACTCTCTATCGGTGTACGCCCCGATACAAAACTGGCTTTAAAGGCCGGGCTTACAATTGGCCCGGCAAAAGGAATCTGGGTAAATGAATATTTGCAAACTTCCGATCCTGATATTTATGCCGTGGGAGATGCCATTGAATTTAAGAATCCCATCACCGGCCAACCCATGATCACCTACCTGGCAGGTCCTGCCAACAAACAGGGACGCATCTGTGCAAATAATGTGGTACTGGGAAATACAACCACCTACCCTGGTGCTATCAACACGGCCATTGTAAAAGTGTTTGATATGACGGTTGGCACTGCAGGCACTGCATCCAAACATTTAAAAGCAGCCAGTATCGATCACATTGTGTCTACTACGCATAACGGATCGCATGCTGCCTATTTTCCTGATGCCCAACAGATGACCATACAAATTGCGTTTGCGCCGGCAGATGGACGGTTGCTGAGTGCACAAATTGCCGGATATGATGGCGTTGACAAGCGGCTCGATATTTTATCTTCCTTTATTAAGCAGCAAAAAACAATCTACGACCTGGTTGAATTTGAGCATGGCTACGCCCCACCCTACTCCTCTGCAAAAGACCCTGTAAATATGGCTGGCTTTGTTGCCGAAAACATATTGCTGGAAAGGTTGAAAATTTTTTACTGGAATGAAATAGAAAACATTCAGCAGGAAGGACTTTTAATTGATGTAAGAAGAAGGGACGAATTTGAAGAGGGCAATATAGTTACGGCCATCAATATCCCGGTTGATGAAATCAGGAACAGGCTGAACGAAATACCTAGAGACAAAACTATTTACATTTATTGTGAAGCAGGACTAAGAGGTTACCTGGCACAAAGGATATTAAGGCAAAATGGGTTCAATAATGTTTTTAATCTTTCAGGGGGGTATCATTTATGGAAACCCTGTACAGACGAATCGAATATGCTACAGCAGTTCCAAAAAAAAATGTAGCAGGCTGGATGCAGCTTTAAAAATATCCACCTGATACCTGTGCAAAAAATTATTGGGTACAGTACAACCAGGTTGTACGTTTACCGTTTATAAGAATTGGTGCAAGCACAATTTGCCATCCTGTATACCGGCAGGGCAAAATGTTATCAAGGCTAAAAAAGCCGGTAACAAAATTTGGGAAGAAAAACATTTGGGGATTGCTGTTATTATTATTTCCTGGCCGGGCAGGTATTTAAACCCACCAAAGAATACAGCGGGCAAAAACTTACCAGGCTTGTTACCAAAAATACCCCGCCTAATACGAGCAATACAATACCGAATGTACCCGTAACGGTATTGGTGAAATATAAAACTGAAAATACTACAGCCAACAAAATGCGGATGACCCGGTCGGCTGTTCCCATGTTCTTTTTCATATATTTTTATTTTAGTGTAAGGTAATAAACAACGAAATCAACCACAATGACTTTTATTACGTTTCAATATTGCCGGTTGAAAGGAAATTCACTTACAACCTGTTGATGAAAACGGCAATGCCCGTTACCAGCAATACCGCAAAGGATGCATACCATCAGTAACTTTAACCACGCCGGTAGATTTTTCATGTTGAATCCCTGTTTGACAAATACTCCTTTACACCGAACCACACATTTACCTGGCCGCCTTTACAAACACTTTAATGATCTTACCGTAGGCACTGCTTTCCTTTCCGGTGTTATCCCAAAAAATATTTTTGGCGCTGCTGTTGATGCCGCCAAGAATATAACCAATCAGCGTTTCCTGCACCTGCAGGGAATCGATGGCTGCGATACCTTCCTTATGCAGTGCAGCGTTTTCAGCAAAAATAAATTCGGCAGCAGCCCCTAAATAGCCGGGCATTTGTATAGGTAAATATATCTCTTCTGTTTGATCTCTATTGCGGATAACTACACTGATTGTTTTTGTAAAAGGCACTTCTTGATCATTCACCGGCTTGCCGTTAACAGCAGGGTAATACTGGGCAATGCCGCCAAAAAAAATGCTGTACATGCCCGATGTTACTTTATCGTACATTGGCAACACAGCACTGTGGTAATGACTGAATTTTTGATGGAACCCATTGTTCACTTTGTAGCTTCCGCCATCGATATCAACAAAGTTGGTAAACGGCAGATCCTGGTTGTATTGAAACACACCGGAAAACATGGTGTAGCCCATTTCATCCCCTGCAAATACCTGTGGCACCAGATTGTAATCCCGGCGGTGCAGGTTAATGGAATCATGGATAGCCGTATAATTTGTTATTACCGGAATATCATTTTCATATTCAATGCTAAACTTCCTGATTTCATTTGTGTATTGTTGTGTAAAACCAGGCCCATGACCTGGGCCCATGGGATTGTACCTGCCATCAAAACGGTGTCCGCCTGCTAACAAAAATGTGTCAGCAACTTTTACCAGCCTGCCGCCGGTAACGGCCATTCGCTGATCCGTAATCTGCACAATTACATCTTTCAGCGGCTGTGCATTCATGATGGCATTGATAAGCTTATCTACTTTTACGACGGTGAGATAAGGATAAGTAATATGGTCATCGGAGGAGGTACTGAATCCATAACCTCCGGTTAACACCAGCCTGTTCTCTATTTGACAAAACTCCATATTAGAACTTTCAAATTGTTCTGCTATTGGACCGGGAAATTTTTCGAGCGATTGCTTCCAAACTTTTTTGCTCACCGGGTCAATAACATATAGAAATTTATTTTGTCCGTCTTCATCAAAAGCGGCAAAGGGCTGCCTTCGGTGAAGCCCGTCTTTTCTGCCGCCAATCAGCAACCATTTTCCCTGCCAGGTGCCATAAGCAAAAGACTGCAGTGCCGGCAGATTAATTATTTCCATTGGCTCCAGCCGGATTGAAAAAGGAAGTGAGGGCGTTGATTTTTGTGCTGCGGCAATCAGTACCCATACAGTAAACGCTGTTGCAACTGCAATGTGTTTTATCATTTATTCTGAGTTAAAATTCCAGGAAGCAGGTACAAGTAAATCATGCTACTTTCATCACCTTACTCTGGCATACAAAATCTGTTTTGGGTAAGTTGGTTTTTTCGATGGCAGCATAGCCACCTTCTACCTCTGTAAAATTGCGGTAGCCCCTTGCAAGCAAAACAGAAGCCGCTATCATACTCCGGTACCCGCCGGCACAATGTAAAAAGAAATGTTTTTCGGGAGCAATATCTTTTATCCATTCATTGATATATGCCAATGGCTTATTGTAAGCATCCTCAATATGTTCTGCAGCATATTCACTTTCTTTACGCACATCAATTACTTCGTCTTTACCAATTGTAACGGTTGATGCAAACTGTTCTGCTGTGATCCTGTTTACAGTTTCTACCTCTTTCCCACTATGCAGCCAAGCCGGGTAACCACCTTTTATATGGCCGATCACATTATCAAAACCAACCCGGCTGAGCCTGGTAATTACCTCTTCTTCTTTACCCTCCTCAGTTACCAGTAACAAAGGTTGTTTAACATCCACGATCAATGCGCCCACCCAGGGAGCAAAATCACCATCCAGTCCAATATTAACTGATTGCGGGATAAAGCCTTTGGCAAACACTGCGGCATTTCTTGTATCCAGGATAATGGCCCCGGTTTCCTCTGCTGCAGCTTCAAATTCACCCGGCATGATGGCCTTCATCCCTTTATGCAATACCTGCTCAAAACTGTCATAGCCTTTTTTATTCATGGCCACATTCATTCCAAAATAACCCGGCGGCTGCAGCAAACCTTCCGTTACTTCTTTTACAAATTCAGCTTCGGTCATGTTTGCCCTTAAAGCATAATTAGTTTGTTTTTGGTTGCCGATGGTAGAAACTGTTTCCCTGCTCATATTTTTTCCACAGGCACTGCCGGCACCATGTGCAGGATAAACGATCACGTCATCAGCCAGCGGCATGATCTTGTCACGAAGTGAGTGAAACAACATCGCTGCCAATTGTTCCATGGTCATGTGAGCAGATTTCTGTGCCAGGTCGGGCCGGCCCACATCACCAATAAACAACGTATCACCGGAGAAAACAGCATGGTCTTTCCCGGCTTCATCCATCAATAAAAAAGTGGTGCTTTCCATGGTATGACCCGGAGTATGCAATACTTTTATTTTTATCTCTCCTATTGCAAACAGTTCCCCATCTTTTGCTGAGATACAATCAAACTCACAGGCTGCACCAGGGCCGTACACAATCGGTGCGCCGGTAGCCCTGCTCAGGTCCACATGCCCGCTCACAAAGTCTGCATGAAAATGCGTCTCAAAAATATACTTCAGTTTCACTTTGTCTTTCGCCAGCCTGTCCATATAAGGCTGAATTTCCCGCAATGGATCAATGATGGCAGCTTCACCATTGCTTGTAATATAATAAGCACCCTGGGCAAGGCACCCGGTATAAATTTGTTCGATGGTCATAACGTTTAAATTTGAAATGATACTGTAAAGTTGCTACTAATATTTTACGTGTACTGTGACTTTAGTTACATAAACAACTGCTATTGGTTATCTAAACAATGTTTCCCTTATCGTAATATAAATGCCCATTGCCAGCACAAACCAGCCAAAAGCAGGTTTTAATTTGGTGCCATCCATATTTTTTCTTACCGCATTCCAATAAAAATTCCTGCAAGGGCCAATGCAGCGATCGTAAAAAGAAAAGACCAGTGGATGGAGATATGACTGGCTGAACTGAAAAAGCCCAATATAGAATTGCCCGCAATGATGAATAAGGATGTTCCGATAGCTTCCTTCATTGGCAGCTTTAGCATAAAAACCAATGCGGGAATGATCATAAAACCGCCACCAGCAGCGATAAGACCGGTGATAACGCCAACCGCATATCCCTGGATGATAATCAAAGGATAATTAAAGCAGCCGGTTGAAGTTGCATTACCGTTTATGGCCGTTGCTTTTTTTATCATCGCGGAGGAAGCCGCGATCATTAATACTGCAAAAAGCAGCATCAGCAATACATGTTTGGTAACGACATACGTACCAATACTGAAAACATGATCTGGTATTGCCGGAACAAGATATACCCTTGTAGGAAACATCCCCACTATAGACGGGATACCGAAAACCAACACGGTTTTCAGGTGTATCAATCCCTTCCTGAAATAACCGACAGAACCCACCGCACTGGTAACGCCCACAATAAAAATGGAATACACAGTTGCTGCTACTGCATCCATATTAAAAATATACACCAGTACCGGCACGGTAAGGATGCTGCCACCACCCCCTACCAGGCCAAGCGCAACACCGATCAAAATGGAAGAGAAATAACCGAAATATTCCATTGGCATTTTTATTAAATTGAACGAAGTTCCGCGTAATCAACAAACTGCTCCGCTACTTATTTTACAAAGCAACGCGTTACGTCATTTATATATGATTTTTCCCGGGTTCCAGTTATTTAAGTAACAGGAGCAAGCTTTCCTCCCGTAATGATACTTCATTTGCACTAGCTTTTCCAGGATCCTGAAAAATGGACATCAGGACCTGGCGACCTATGAGTTCCTGTTGTGAAAGTGCTTTATCCCTAAGGCGCTTAACCCTTGTCTCCAGGGTCGTTTGTTACCCAATTATTTTCCCTATTTCAAAAAAGGCAGCCAAAGTTCTTCTTCCCCTATGCTGTATCTTTGCGCCGGGGGGAAAATAATGAGTAAAAAAGGAAAAGTATTGATGGCAATGAGCGGCGGTATAGACAGTACCGTGGCCGCATTGATGCTTCATAAAGAAGGATATGATGTGGTGGGCATTACTATGAAAACATGGGATTATGCTACCAGTGTGGGCACAACCGGCAAAAAAGAAACCGGATGCTGCAATTTAGACAGTTTTAATGATGCCCGGCAGGCAGCAGTGCAGCATGGCTTTCCGCATTTTATTTTAGACATCCGGGAAGAATTTGGTGATTTTGTAATTGATAATTTTATCGAAGAATACATTGCAGGCCGTACACCCAACCCCTGTGTGATGTGTAATACGCATATCAAATGGAGGGCTTTGCTGAAAAGGGCTGATGCGTTGGGTTGTGATTTTATTGCTACTGGCCACTATGCTCAAATTCACCAGCACAGCAACGGGAGGTATTTTATCCGTAAAGGAATTGATGACACCAAAGACCAGAGCTATGTGTTGTGGGGCCTGCAGCAGGACCTGCTAAGCCGTACCTTATTGCCTTTAGGCACTTATCACAAAACTGCTATCCGGCAGATGGCACATGACTTTGGCTACCCTGAACTGGCCAAAAAAAGTGAGAGTTACGAAATATGTTTTGTACCCGACAACGATTACCGTGGCTTCCTGAAAAGAAATGTGGAAGGGCTGGAAGAGAAAGTGGCCGGTGGCAATTTTGTTGATAAATCAGGAAAAATATTGGGGCAGCACAAGGGTTATCCGTTTTATACGGTGGGCCAGCGCAAAGGATTGGAAATTGCGTTGGGTAAACCGGCATTTGTTACCAATATCGACCCCAATACCAATACGGTTGTTCTGGGAGATGAAGAAGACCTGAAAGGCAACGAAATGAATGTTGGTAAGATAAACTGGATAAAATATGATGGCATAACGGATGGAATGGAAGCACTTACTAAAATACGTTATAAAGATAAAGGTGCATTAAGTAACCTGTACACATACGAAAATGGTATAAAAGTTCGTTTTTATGAGCATGTTAAAGGCATAGCACCCGGGCAAAGTGCTGTTTTTTACGAAGGCGATGATGTAATTGGCGGTGGAATCATTCAGCGCCCTCATCCCCTAAAGGGATAAAAAGCATGCAGCCTTTTACATAAAAAACGGGTCTGAATCTATAACCTTCCTTATTTATGATAAAAAGAATTTTTATAGCCGGTATCCTGGCAACTGTTTTTTTCAGTGCCTGTAAAAAAGAAACCGAAACAGTAGCAACTGCTGAATTGAGTGAATATGTACCGTTGCAAGTGGGTAAATACATTATTTACCAGTTAGACTCGTTCCGCTATCTCCCTTTTTCCACACAAGGCATCACCATCAGCTACCAGGTAAAATTTTCAGTTGATGCAACCATTACCGATAACCTCGGCAGGCCGGCATACCGTATTGTACGCTCCATCAGAAAAACTGCTGCTGGTGCCTGGCAAACCGACAACACTTTCTCAGCTATCCATACAGGTAATACCTTTGAATTTGTGGATGACCAAAACATGCGGTTCCTCAAATTGCATCTTCCCATCAGGAATGGATATTCCTGGAGGGGCAACTCTTATATCAACACCAGTTCGCAGTATTCGGATTTTCGTTTTTTAGACGGATGGGATTATACCTACGACAGTGTAGATGCACCGCTTACTTTGGGCGCTATTAACCTGGACAGTACAATAAAAGTAGCCCAGCGGGATGAGGTGATCGGCAACCCCGCTGATCCTAATTCGTACAGCGAGACGAATTTCAGCGTGGAATATTATGCCAAAGGTATTGGGCTGGTATACAAAAGATTCCTGCATTCAGAATATCAACCCCCCACAGGTGGAAGCGCTTATTATTCAGACGCCTCCAAAGGATTTACACTGACTTTGCTGGAGCATAATTAAACAGCAAAAAACTGCCGTTTATTTTCTTCTTACATTTGATGCTGGAAAAATCAGTTAATCATTTTGCATGAAAAGAATAGTTGCGATGCTGCTGGTGATGATTGTGGGAGTAAATAATAGATCCAATGCCCAGTTCTCCCGTTACATTATTAAGTTAACTGATAAAGCAGGCAGCCCTTTTGCTGCCGCCAATCCTTCTCAATTTCTTTCGCAAAAAGCCATTGACCGCAGAGCAAGGTTCGGCATTGCTGTCAATGAATCAGACCTTCCTGTAAACCCGGCATATATCGACAGCATCCGTTTGGCCGGAAACGTTACGATACTAAATTCAAGCAAGTGGCTTAACCAGGTATGTATAAAAACTACGGATGCAATCGCTTTGGCAAAAATCAATGCGATGCCTTTTGTCAATAGTTCATCGCCGGTGGCACCCAGGGCAGGCAAGCGTGCTCAATTGGTGAACAAGCAATTAACTCAACCGGCTGTACCAGCTTCTTTCACCTCAGCATATGCAGCCAGGCCGCTGCAACCCAATGGGCAGTATAATTATGGTTTGGCTTACCCGCAGGTGCATTTGAACAATACCGATTTTTTACACAATCATGGCTTCAGGGGCGAAGGAATGCTGATGGCTGTAATGGATGCTGGCTTTAATAATTACCTGAGCCTGCCAACATTTGACAGCGTAAGAAACAACAACCAAATACTCGGCACCTGGGATTTTGTAGCCAATAAAGAAAGTGTAAATGAAGAAGATGCACATGGCATGCATTGCTTCAGCGCTATTGCTGCCAACCTGCCCGGCAGCTTTGTGGGTACCGCACCCAAAACTTCTTTTTACTTATACCGCACCGAAGATGTTTCCAGCGAATACCCGGTAGAGGAACAAAATTTTGCCGCAGCAGCCGAAAAGGCCGACAGCCTGGGTGTAGATATATTTTCTGTTTCGCTTGGATACAATACGTTCGACAACAGCAGCTTTAATTATACGTATGCTGACATGAACGGACATACCACTTTAATTTCCCAAGCGGTTAACATGGCGTCGCAAAAAGGAATCATGGTAGTGGCAGCCGCAGGCAATGCTGGCAACAGCTCCTGGCGATATGTTACCACGCCGGGTGATGCAGCGGAAGCGTTGAGTGTGGGTGCAGTCAATGCCGGCAGGCAAGCTGGCAATTTTAGCAGTTATGGCCCCAACAGCAACGGGCAGATAAAACCTGATGTGGCAGCAGTGGGTACCAATGCAGTGATTGCCAATGCCGGCAGTGGCCAACCCATGTTTGGCAATGGCACTTCGTATGCAACGCCCATTATGGCCGGTGTTGCCACCTGCCTTTGGCAGGCGTTTCCGGAGGTAAGTAACAGCGGCATTATGGATGTACTCCGTAAAGCAGGCGACCGGAGCAATACCCCGGACGACAGGACTGGCTATGGCATTCCAGATGCAAAAAAGGCTTTTGTGCTGCTGATAAAAAAAGGGTATACTCAACAGGTAGTGGTGGGAGAAAACTGTGTTGCAAATCTGGCCTGGAGTGTGAAAACTGCCAGTGATATGGATTTCGTAGTGGAGAGAAAATTACCTTCCGACAATAATTATATCGCTGTTGATACCCAAAGCATCAACAGCAGTTTCAGCAGGCAGGGCTTTTCATTTTCAGATGATCTTGCTGCAGTCGGCACCGGTATAACCATTCAGTACCGGATTAAGATGAACATCGGAACAGATACCAGTTTTTACCTGGACTCCGCCATGCTGCAAAATACACTAAGCTGCAGAAACAACAATATTGTGATTGCCCCTAACCCGGTAACAGATCACCTTACCGTGGGCCTGGAAAAATTTGAGCAGGTAAAAGTATCCATCACAGTGCATGCTTCCAATGGGCAGCAAGTTTACCAACTGATCAACCAATCAGTAAATGGGGTACAAACATTTACCATTCCCATGAAACAACTGAGCCGCGGGGTTTATTATGTAACGGTTTGGGTTGATAATAAAAAGATGCTGGTGAAAAAAGTGGTGAGGGAGTGATTGGTTCAATTATTAGTTAACCTGTTTCCCGCCCCGTGAAGCAAATACTTTCAATGCAGCTTTGTTTTGCCCTGAAATAAAAAGGTACTGGCCGTTCACAGCTTTTAATTTCACCAATGCCCTGGCATCTCCGGGAACGTAAAACCCACTCTGCTGAATTGATAAAGCGGCAAACCCTCCTGTGCCATCACCCTTTAAATAAAGCCCGTTCATCGCATCCAGCCGGCCATTAAAAACCTCCGTACTGAAATCATTGCCTGCTAAGATTAAATCCAGTTTTCCATCCCCATCAAAATCGCCGGAGCCAATACCAAAAACAGCAGCAAGTTGTGCCATTGCAGGAAGCGGAATGACTTCAAACTTGCCATTGCCCAAATTTTTTATCGAAGAAGTAGCAAAATAATTTGCCTGTAATTTATATGCTGCTTTAATGCTGGCTTCTTTAAAAAGTTTTGCAAAGGGAGTTTCAGCAAAACTGCTGTAAGTCAAAAGATTCTTTTTAATGATGGGTAACTGGTCTACCACTTCGTCCCTGCTGTGCGTGGTGAACTCGTTAAAAGTTCCGTGTTTATCTTTTAAATATTTGGTGGTAATACTTTCAAAGGTACCGTTCTTATCAAAATCATTGAAATAGTTAGTAACAGGATAGGTATCATTATCACTAAAAAAAGAATTCTGCCCAATGTTACCGGCAATAAAATCCATATCACCATCCTTGTCAACATCACAGGCAACTATACAATTCCACCAGCCAACTTTACCGGCGATACCTGTGGAGGCCGTTTCATTTAGTAGCTTACCGCTATTATTTTTAAAAAAAGTAATGGCCATCCATTCTCCTGCAAGCACTAAATCCGGCCAGCCATCTTTATCGTAATCTGTCCACACGGCATCGCATATTAAACCAATATTTTGCAGGCCGGGTGCCACTTGTGCAGTAACATCTGTAAACTTGACTACGCCATTCTTTGAATCATTCTGTAAAATAATACTGGATACCTTTTTAGGGTAACTCCAGGGTTCTACCCGCCCACCAATAAATAAATCCAAATCACCATCCTTATCAAAGTCTGCGGCTCTTACGCACGACTTACTGGTATGGTTCAGCGGAAGTGAAATTTCATCTTTTACAAAATTACCTTTACCATCATTGATAAATAATTTATCCTGGTAAAATTCGGACCCGGCCTTTTCTTCATAACCTCCCACACCTACATACAGGTCAAGGTCGCCATCATTGTCTGCATCAAATAGTTGCAGGCCCATATCAATTACAGGCTGCATGGTACCGGATGAACTGCCCGCAAAATTTTTCTTTTCAAACAAACCATTTTGCTGTTGCAGAAAAATGGTTGCCGGCCTTCCGTTGCTGCTGCCAATCACCAGGTCTTCCGTTCCGTCATTATTAATATCGCCAACGGCCATGGGTGGACCATACTGCGTTAGCTTATGAGGCAATAATCTTTGAATGCCAAAATCATTAAAATCCTTTTGCTGGTGGGAAAAATTGAGATGCAAAGAATCACTTATTTCCCGGAACAATGTGGTAGCTGAAACAACTGGTTGCGTCCAGCTAAAAGTACCGGTGGCTGTTGATTGCTGTATTACCAAGTGCTGATTTGCTTTTACATCGATAAAGGTTTGTGTTTTATTATCGGGCCAAATTACTGCCAGCGAATCTACTTGAGCAATACTATCCAAACCAAATGACACGATGTTTTGATTGGATGAAAGATAACCCCTCACCGGGTTGGTTTCATACACCTGCATTTTATCTCCTGCATAATATATTTTTACCCATGCACCAAATGCAGCTTTGTTCGGCGCATTACCCTGCAGCTTTACCTGCAGGTAATGATGCTGTTGTGGGGTTGATTCATTCTGTTTGTTCTCATACAGCAATGCTTCGTCATTAATATTATTGATAATCACATCCAGGTCACCATCATTGTCAAAATCTGCTGTGGCTGCACCGTTGGAAAATGTTGGCAGAGCAAATCCCCAATCCTTTGTAACATTGGTGAATTTGAGGTTACCATTATTGCGATACGCATAGTTTGAAATTTTCACCTGCGGTACCTGTGATAATAATTTTGCTTTATCATTCATACCAAAAGCACTGTTGCGGAACATCATAAAATCATGATCGGTAATATCTTTGGGAAAGCCGTTGGTAACAATCAAATCCCGGTAACCATCATTGTCAAAATCCGCCACCAGTGGTGTCCAGCTCCAGTCTGTTTCAGCTACTCCGCTGTAAAAGCTGATGTCAGCAAAAACCGGATGCTTAATGGAATCCTGGCTGCCCATTGAATTACCCATGTTCAAATGCAGGTTATTACGAACGTACTGGTATTGATAGTTGTATTCATCGTTGTATAAATAGGATTGATAGTTGCCGGGGCCAAGCATTGTCTTTTTCCGGTAATTATCTTCGGGGTTCATATCCAGTTCCACTACATCACCCAGGCCATCATTATTAATATCAACCACATCTGCTCCCATCGCATTGTAGGCTGTATGTTTGAAATATTCTTTTGACCTATTGGTAAAACTAACCTCAGCCTTGCGCCCGTTTTGAGTGGAAAGGTCCACTCCGTCAGTAGCAGGCCCATTGTTTATATACAACAGGTTTTCAGTTAAATAATCATTGGCAACAAATACATCTTTCCATCCATCCTGGTTAATGTCGCAGACAGTTATTGAATGAGCATACCCTTCCTGTAAAATGCCGGCCTGCTTTGAAATATTTACAAACACGGGGTGCCCTTTTAATGAATCCCAGTCATTGCGGTAAAGCCTGTCTGTATTCGGATTCTCTCCATTAAGGAGTATCTTTCTGTACACATTGGGATTGTCGCCCCGGGCAAACATATTCACCCCAAGGTACACATCCAGGTCGCCATCATTGTCATAGTCAAAAAATGCAGCCTGTGTAGTGTACGAGTTATCATTCAGCCCATAGTCATTTGCCATGTCTATAAAAACTGGAATACCATTTTTATTTAATCCCTGGTTGATGTATAAAATATTCTCCCTTTTTGCTGCGTCATCCAACATCGTGCAACTGATATAAATATCCTGCCAGCCATCGTTGTTAATATCAACAACGGCAACGCCTCTCGACCATTTACCTTGTCCTGCTACGGCAGCAACAGCAGTAATGTCTTCAAATTTCAGCTTGCCTTTGTTGAGGTACATTTTATTCTCCACCATATTACCCGTAAAAAAAATATCGGGTAACCCATCATTGTTAAAATCTGCGATACCTACGCCACCGCCATTATAAATATTTTCATGACTGAGTATATTCATACTGTCTGTTTCTGCAATATCGTTCCTGAATGTGATACCGGAAGCGGATGAATCAACTTTTTGAAAGAGCGTTTGCTTTTGTTTGCAGGATGTTATCAAAATCATCAACAATAAAAGGGCAAGCGTATTTTTCATAATCATTTTTTCTTTGAGTACACAATCATTAGTTAATGCCGTTACTTAAGCCGCTATTTTATTATTTTTAAGGGTTATCACAAAAAGGGTGGAAGCTAAAAATGCCAATTGAAATTTCCACGCGGAAACGACGTTAATCATTCATCTATAACCAGGTTACCATTTACCTGCAATTCTTTTCCCGGCCTGATGGTTAAAATACTTCCCTTGCTTAATGTGTACACAGTATTTAAAATACATTTTCCACCGCTTGCATTATCAATGATGATCTTGTCACCGGTCGGCAATGTTGATGCTGGTGGAAGAATATGATCCATCCAGTTAGCCTGTTCGGTAAAATTTCCATCACCAATAAAATTGTAATCCT
>Ga0209181_10005855_pt1 | contig 17560 bp, 13 predicted proteins | sample MAT05_FD_187208 | JGI IMG/M metagenome (GOLD analysis project Ga0209181, IMG submission 187208) | Freshwater microbial communities from Lake Fryxell liftoff mats and glacier meltwater in Antarctica - MAT-05 (SPAdes) (version 2) | ecosystem: Environmental > Aquatic > Freshwater > Ice > Liftoff...
GTATATGTGCCTGGCTGCCCACCCCGCCCCGAGGCTTTAATCGATGGTTTTCTGAAACTTCAAGAGAAAATCAGGGCTGAAAAACCACTGACAGGAACGGAACCCTTAAAAGCAGAGTCGGATAAAACCTTGACTAATCAATGACCTTCGCTGACATCACCACCCTCCTGCAAGACCGTTTTTCTGTTACCGTAAATACCACCAATGCTCAGCCTTATGTGACTGTGCAAGCGGCCGATCTGGTGTCGATCGGCCAGTTTCTTCGTGATGACGAGCGGCTCTTTTTCGACCATTTGGCCTGTCTGACAGCCATCGATAATGGTCCGGCCAACGCTTTGCCGGTCTCCGACACAATGGACGTTTTTTATAACCTCACGTCTATTCCTTACGAACACGACCTGATGCTGCGGGTTACAATTCCGCGCCAAACAGCATCGGGTGAACTCCCTACCTTACCAACCCTGAGTCATCTCTGGCGGACTGCGGACTGGCATGAACGCGAAGCCTTTGATTTGGTCGGAATTCATTTCGAGAATCATCCCGACTTACGCCGGATTTTGCTTCCCACCGACTGGGAAGGTCACCCACTGCGCACCGACTATGTAGAGCCGGCCTATTACCACGGTATTCGGAACAAGTAATGGGTATGACTACCTGCCAAAACAGAAGAGCCAACAGGTTTTCCTGTTGGCTCTTGGCTGCATGCTAATGAAGATGAAGTGAATCCGCCACAAATCTTTATACTATTACGGACGTTGCCACAAACTGGTTGCGTTCATGAAGACTATTTCCCTTTACTTTCTTTTTCCTTATCCTTCAGCGCAGCGCGTTGATCGTCGCGCAAGGTTGGGTATTGAATGCCTAACTGCTCCAGATACGTTTTGTACTTTGACGGGTCGTAGTAAAATGGCGTCAGTTTGGGTTTGAACTCAGCCATAATCTTCTGGTTAAGATAGACCGCTGGGAATTCTTTGGGCGAGATTAGGGGCGTGTATTTCTGCTCTTTCGTTTGCTCATTGGTGTAGTAATCCCAGGCGTTTTTGATGATTTCGGGCTTCATAAGCATGTCGATAATAGTCATGGCTTCGGCTTTGGCCCCGGCCACAATTCCTTTATGCGCAATGGGAGTTGCCATCGAAATAGCGTTGGCCCAATGGTGACCCGGCAAATCGGGAATATTGCTCGGATAACGCAGCACAACGGTTGGGAGTGACCACGAAATATCAGCAATATCGTCGGAGCCAGCGCCAGAGTTTAGGCTGGCTCCCCCCATCATGCGCGTAGGTGGTGCAAATTCGGCAGGTAGACCAATCGTATCCAGTTTAGTGGCCAACCCTTTCACGTTGAGCGCCTGTAGTTCCATTTGGCTGGCTTTGGCAAGCAATTGATCTTCTTCCGACCAGCTTGGTAAGCCCACTTTCCGAATGTTGTCATACATGGCCTCGGCAATTGGCCGGTTGAAATGGCCTGGCCAGGCCGACCCCAGCATGTCGTAAGTGAATTTGGTATCAGTCATCATTGCCGCGCCTTCGGCTATTTTGAGACCCGTGTCAAACAGTTTCTTGATTTTTACGTAACTCCGTTCCCGGAAATAATACCAAACAGCGGCTTTAGAAGGCACCACATTAGGTTGGTCGCCCCCATCGGGAATAACATAGTGGGAGCGTTGCGTTGTTTCGAGGTGTTCGCGCCGGAAATTCCAGCCAACGTTCATCAGCTCAACGGCATCCAACGCACTTTTGCCGCGCCAGGGTGCCCCGGCCGCGTGAGCCGCTTGTCCTTCAAAATTGAACCGTACTGATACAAGGCCGTTGTTACCGGCATCGCCCCACGATACGCCCAGGTTGTTGCCAACGTGCGTGAAAATGCAGGCGTCAACATTTTTGAAATAGCCATCGCGCACATAAAAAGCTTTGGCACCAACGAGTTCTTCGGCTACGCCCGGCCATAGCATCAGCGTACCCTGAATCTTGTCGCGTTCCATCAACTGCTTCACGGCCAGAGCGGCCACAATATTTAATGCTTGCCCAGAGTTGTGGCCTTCGCCGTGGCCCGGAGCGCCCTCCACTATTGGAGCCCTATAGGCAACACCAGGTTTCTGGCTGGCCTTCGGAATGCAGTCTACATCGGAACCGATAGCAATAACGGGTTTGCCGCTGCCCCAGGTGGCGATCCAGGCGGTGGGCATTCCCGAAATATTTTTCTGGATTTTAAACCCTTCTTTTTCAAGCAGTGTAGTTAGGTAATTGAAGGTTTCCTGCTCCTGAAAACCCAATTCCGAGAAACTGAACAACATGTCGTTGATCTGTTGTGCCTGTGTAGTTCGGGATTCTACAGCGGCAACTGCCTCGTTTTTGAGCTTGTCGAGGGGCGATACGGGAGCTTGCTTCTTTCGGGCTTGTGCCAGACAGAGCAAGGGCGTCAAAAAGACGAGAAGTAGTAAGTGTTTTTTCATGGAACTGATTATCAGATTGTCAGCCCAATATACTGAAATTACCCGGTCACCTCTGCAAATTCTTCCGATTGAATTACGACAATAAATCCTTCTAAAGCGTTTGGGTTTCGCATGGTGTCGCGGCTGGCCACCGTACTGGGATCATTGCCAGCCAGAATTTTCTTGACGGGCATTTCCATTTTTTTGCCACTGATGGTATAAGGCACCTCGGCTACCTGAAATATAGCATCAGGGACGTGCCGGGGGCTGTATTTTGCCCGTATCGTTTGCCGGATTCGGCTCACGAGCTCGTCTGAGAGCGTTTGTCCATCGCGCAGCGTCACAAATAATGGCATAAAGTAGCGCCCACCCGGTAGTTCGAGGCCAACAACCAGGCTGTCGGCAACTTCGGGCACACTTTCCACTGCACTATAAATCTCAGCGGTTCCAATTCTAACTCCGTCGCGGTTGAGGGTTGTATCGGAGCGGCCATAAATGATAACACCATTGTGGGCAGTGATTTCGATAAAATCACCGTGCCGCCATACATTAGGAAAGGACTCAAAATAGCTGCTTCGGTATCGTTCGTTGCGGGCCGGGCCGTCGCTATGGTCGTTCCAGAAATAAATGGGCATTGAGGGCATTGGCTCCCGAATCACCATTTCGCCCAACTCTCCCCGGACGGATTCGCCATTTTCGTTGAAGGCATCGAGTTTGCAGCCCAGCAATCGCCGTTGAATTTCGCCCTCATAAACCGGCACCAACGGACAGCCACCCACAAATCCGCTGCAAATGTCGGTGCCGCCACTGAATGAAATCAGCCACACATCTTTTTTAACAGACTCATATACCCACCGGAAACCCTCTGGAGGCAAGGGCGAACCCGTTGACCCAATGGTGCGGAGTGATGGTAAACTATGGGTTTTGATGGGTTGCATGGGTCCACCATCTACACCACCGCGCATACAGGCAACGTAGTAAGCAGCTCCTCCGCCAAAATGCTGAATTTCAGCGCGCTCCGCTAAATCCCACAAGGCATTCATACTCGGGTAGGCGGGTGATCCTTCATACAGTACCAGCGTAGCCCCGAGTAGCATAGAAGCCAGTGAAAAATTCCACATCATCCAACCCGTTGTCGAATACCAGAAATACCGCTCACCTGCTCGTACATCCTGATGAAGGCCCAGCGCTTTGAGGTGTTCGAGCAGGCAACCGCCTACACTGTGGGTGATGGCTTTAGGCTTGCCCGTTGTGCCAGAAGAATACAGAATCCAGATTGGATCGTTGAATGGAATTGGCTCAAAGACCAGGCCGTAGTTCGGAGTCTGAATAACGTCAATCCATAAATCAGACCCTTCAAGCCGTTCGCTGGTAGGCAGGTCGGCGTAGGGTACCCATACTACATTCGTTACTGAGGGCAGTTGTTGCCGAAGTTCGCGCATGGTATCGCTTTTTCGGATAAGCTTGCCGTTGTAAAAATAGCCATCAACAGCAAGTAGCACTTTGGGTTCAATTTGCTGAAACCGGTCTACTATACTCGCCGTACCAAAATCGGGAGAGCAACTCGACCAAACGGCTCCAATCGAAGCGGTGGCCAGAAAAGCGACCACGGCTTCGGGAATATTTGGCAGAACGGAGGCTATACGATCTCCTTTTTCAACGCCTGCCTCGTATAAATAAGCAGCCATAGCAGCCACCTGATTTTCCAGCACCGTCCACGACATCTGGAGGGGTTCCCGTCCCTCAGCCTGAAAAATCAGGGCTGGATGTTGCGTTGTTTTGTGCTGGAAAATATGACCGGCATAATTTACAGTTGCCCCCTCAAACCAGCGTGCACCAATCATTCCCCAGTTGGGCGCACCGGGAGCCGGGCGATTGAGTACCTCGCGGTAGAGCGTGTCGCTTTGTACATCGAAAAACTGGTAAATACTTTCCCAGAAATTGTCGAGGTCAGTAGTAGACCAGTCCCAGAGATCGTCGTAATCTCGGAAATACAGGCCTTTTTTTACAAAAAGCCATTCCATGTATTTTTTGAGTAACAACTGTTCTGTAAAGTAACGGCTGGGTTTCCAAAGGGGAGAAGTCATACGCGCCAATAAACTTGTTGAATAAAAACGAGCGGGTTACCCGAAAGCCACCCGCACCCTTAACGTTTCAATGCGCCTGGGATTGTTTTTTGTTTAGATAACGTTAAGCGGAGCGAGGTTGAGGATATGACAACTTTTCAAACAGATGTCACAGCTATAGGCAAGCTTTTAGCTATGAGATCTTTATAAACAAGATGACCTATCGTTGTGATCGAAAAAGCCGTACCTTTGTGTCCAATTTTTGTACTGTATAAAAATAATGCCGCTGATACTCAGCAACCATATTGTCTAACACAGCAGTGATTGCTGTACTTTTCCATGAATCAGGATCAGGATTTAAACAAGGACGATCGCCGGGAGGGTGAACGTCGTTCAGTAAGCCGTCGGGATGACGGCCCACGCGCAAATGACCGCCCACGCATTGATGGGCCGCGCAACACAGGACCACGGGAAGGTGGTTTTAATCGGGACCGCGACGATAAGCCCCGATATGGTGATCGTAAAGAGGGTGGCCCACAACAGGGTGGCCCACAACAGGGTGGCCCACAACAGGGCGGCCCACGACAGGGCGGCCCACGACAGGGCGGTTTCAACAAAGACAGAGATCGCAACGACGGACCTCGTAGCAGTGGTCCTCGCGAAGGAGGATTCAATAAAGGGGTGCGGCCTTCCGACCGTGACAATAGCCCAAGAGCAGGTGGCCCCCGCGAGGGAGGTTTCAACCGCGACGATAAACCGCGTTATGGTGACCGTAAAGAAGGAGGCCCACGACAGGGTGGGTTTAACCGGGATGATAAGCCTCGTTATGGCGACCGCAAAGAAGGCGGTCCACGTCAGGAGAGCTACCCGCGTCCCGCTGGCGATCGGGACAACGGAACACGCAAACCCTATGTGAAACGTGATGGTGATTCCCGCGACGGTGGATATGGTCGTGGTAACGACCGCAGGAATGAAGGCGGCCGTAGCAATGATCGTCCGTCATTTGATCGGGATCACCGGAATGATGGCCCTCGTCCTACAAATTCAGACCGTTTTGGTAGTGAACGTCGTTTCGACGAGCGCGATTCAAAACCCCGTGAAGGTGGTTTTGATAAAGACCGTACCCGCGAATCGGATGGCCCACGCAAGCCTTATGTGAAGCGCGAAGGTGGGGCAAGCGAAAGCGGTGCAAGTCGTTTCGGTAACGAGCGTCGTTTTGAAGATCGCCGGGGCGATGATCGTAGTGCAGGGCGCGATGCCGCACCCCGTGAAGGCGGTTTTAATCGTGTGGTGCGGCATTCCGATGACAAGCCTCGTTATGGTGATCGTAAAGAAGGCGGCCCGCGACAGGGCGGCCCACGACAGGGCGGATTCAATCGTGATCGCGATGATAAACCTCGTTTTGCTGGACCTCGGGACAATGACCGGAAAGATTCTGCCCCACGGGAAAATCGTTTCGGCGATAAACCAGCATTTGGCCGTCGCGACGACCGTCCCCGTACCGATGGGGATGCGACTTTCCGGCCGCGCGAAGGTGGTTTTAAGCGAGAAGAACGGAGTGAAACGCCCCGCGACGAGCGGCCACGTGATCCAGATGCCAAGCCACGTGATAACGAATTCGATAAGCGTTTTTCAGACGAACAGCGGGAAGACAGCCGGGGCCGTCAGGTAGGCAAATTCAAACGTGCGCCAGATTACAACAAAGGAACCTTTGCCAAGCCTTCTTTTGATAAGAGAGGGGATGACCAAAAAAAGCCGGGTAATCGATTCGAGAAACCCCGTGCCGACCGAAATGCTGGACCACGAACGGAGGCACCACACAACCCCAGCACACCGGACCGCGACGATCGTGATCCATCGGGCATGATGCGTTTGAACCGTTACATTGCTAATGCGGGCGTTTGTTCGCGCCGGGAAGCCGATGAACTCATTGGCCGGGGTGATATTGTGGTAAATGGCAAAGTAGTGACCGAGATGGGCTACAAGGTGCAGGAAACCGATATTGTAAAATACGGTAAGACGACCCTGAACCCTGAAAAGCTAGTCTATGTGTTGCTGAACAAGCCGAAAGACTACCTCACCACAACTGAAGACCCCGAAGAACGCCGTACTGTAATGGAGTTGGTGGCCGATGCGGGCAACTTCCGCATTTACCCTGTTGGCCGGCTCGACCGGAACACAACTGGTCTGTTGCTGATGACCAACGACGGTGAACTAGCTGATAAACTGACGCACCCTTCGAATAACGTTCGGAAAATTTACCAGGCTGAACTCGACAAACCCATCACCGAAGAGCACTTCGAGGCTATTAAGGCGGGTGTTGAACTGGAAGATGGTGTTATTAAGCCCGACGAACTGGCGATTGTTACGCCTGATGCCCACGTGGTAGGTATCGAGATTCATAGTGGCCGTAACCGCATTGTGCGCCGGATTTTTGAAAACTTCGGTTATGAGGTCACCAAACTGGATCGTACCATTTATGCTGGACTGACCAAGAAAGAGTTACCTCGTGGCAAGTGGCGTTTTCTGGAGCCAAAGGAGGTCATTAAACTGAAGTATTTGAATTAAGGTATCAAAGGCCGGGCTGCGTTCGGCCTTTGATACTTGAAATTATAAACCCTTCAATAGGGAAATTGCCTGGGCCACTGTCTGTTGGATAGTGGCCCAATTTTTTTCGGCAATGGCTTGCTTACTAAATAGTTGTGAGCCCATGCCTACGCAGGAAACACCGGCCCCGAACCACGCTTTCAGGCTTTCGGTGGTGGGTTCAACGCCACCTGTTACCATCAACATAACATCGGGCATTACACTCTTTACCGAGCGTACAAAAGCTGGGCCGACAACCTCGCCCGGAAATACTTTGACCAATTCGGCTCCTTGTTGCCGAGCCTGAAATACTTCTGTTACGGTCATGCAACCCGGCGACCATAGCAGGTTGTGTTCCCTGCACCAGGCCCCCACGGCGGGGTTCATGATCGGGCTAACAATGAAATCAGCTCCGGCAGCAGCGAAGGTTTCTGCCATGGGTACATCCCAGATTGTTCCGGCACCCAACAGCAAATCGGGCATGTCACGCTTGGCAACTTCGGCCACCTGCCGGAAATTATCCAATGCCTGCGCATTGCGGTTGGTATACTCGAAAGCCCGCAGGCCACCGTCGTAGCAGGCCCGCACAACGGCAAGGCTCACTTCAACGTCGGGGTGCGAAAAAACCGGGATAATGCCCGATTGTGTCAATTTTGTCAGGAGTGTGTTCATCGTTTGATTCGTCCGCTGGTTTGGCCAGACGCAATAGCTTCAACTTCGGCAACGCTGCAATCGTTGGCATCGCCGGAGATGGTGTGTTTGAGAGCAGAAGCCGCCACTGCAAAGGTAAGCGCCTGCTGTTCCGTCCGGAATGCCGCACCATCGGCAGACCGATCGTTGAAGCGGGTTAGCCCATAAATTAGCCCTGCCACAAAGGCATCGCCCCCGCCAATCCGGTCAATAATCGGATCGATGGTAAAGGTAGGCGTTTGCAGCAGCGTTTGACCGTTCCAGAGCGTAGCACTGAGATCGTTATGCGTAGCGCTGTGCTGAATTCGGTTGGTATCCGCCACCCATTGAACCGAGGGGAAAGCCGCCTGCAATTGACGACAGGCATCTGTAAAATCGGTAGAAGTAAAGCCAAAAAGCAAATCCAGTACGCCCTTGCTTGCATTGACAAGATCCGTATGGCGAGTTAGTTCAGGAATGATTTCCTGGGGTGTTTTGCCGTACTGCCACAAATTGGCCCGGTAAAAAATATCACCCGACACCCGAACGCCCAGTCGTTTGGCGGCTTGTACCGCTTCGAGGCATGCATCGGCGCAGCCCTGAGAAAGCGCGGGCGTAATACCCGCCCAGTGGAACCACCGGGCTGGCGCACCAGATGGCTCCGTTAACACCTGGTCCCAGTCGATCATGCCCGGCTGAATCTCCGAAAACGCTGAAAACTGCCGGTCATATACAATCTGGCTGGCCCGCAGCGAAGCGCCTTCTTCGAGGTAATACGTCCCGATCCGGTTGCCGCCAAACAGAATAGTCGATATATCTAACCCCCGTTCCCGCAGGAATCGGGCCGCCCGATGGCCTAGTGCGTGGTCGGGGAAGCGGGTAACGTGGGCCGCTTCGAAACCAAAATCGGCGAGCGACATGGCCACATTGGCTTCTCCACCACCAAACGTAATATCGAACGATGTCGTTTGGCTCAGACGGGCGAGGTTGGGGGGCGTGAGCCGCATCATCACTTCGCCGAAGGTAACTATCTTGGGCATCCTAAAACTTGAAATAGTTTTTTGCATTGGTATAGCACACATCCTGAACGAGTTTGCCCAGCCACGGAATGTCGTTGGGAAGTTCGCCATTGGCTACGTCGTTGCCAATAAGGTTGCACAAAATACGCCGAAAATACTCATGCCGGGGGAAACTCAGAAAACTTCGTGAATCAGTCAACATGCCCACAAACCGACTCAGAAGGCCCATATTTGAGAGGGTATTGATCTGCTTTTCCATACCGTCTTTCTGATCTAAAAACCACCAGCCCGATCCAAACTGTATTTTGCCAGGAATACTTCCATCCTGGAAGTTACCAGTCATCGTAGCCATAACCTCGTTGTCATTAGGGTTCAGGTTATATAAAATAGTGCGGGCAAGTTGGTCGGTGCTGTCTAGCTGATCGAGGAAGGTCGACAGTGAGCGTGCCTGACTAAAATCGCCGATGCTATCCCAGCCGGTATCGGGCCCTAGTTGATTGAGCATTCGACGGTTGTTGTTGCGTTGCGCTCCCAAATGGAACTGCTGCACCCAACCGCGACTATGGTATTGCTTCCCAAACCACATAAGCATATAGGACCCAAACTGACGCACGGCCTCAGGGCTCAACACGTTGCCCGCCATGGCATCGGCAAACAAGTCGGCGGCTTCTTCGGCAGAGGTCGGTTCTGCACAGATTTGCTCTAAACCGTGGTCAGACGCCCGGCAACCCAATTCTGCAAATGTCTCATAACGTTGGGTCAGAGCCGCTAGAAACGAATTGAAATCCGTTATTTCCTGTCCTGATACGTCAGCTAATCGGCTCACGTATTTAATAAACATAACAGGGTCGGTGGGCATCATCGCCTTGTCGGGACGGAATGTCGGCACCATTCTGAGATCGGTGCCCTGCTGTCCAAATGCCCGGTGGTGTTCGAGTGAGTCTGTTGGGTCGTCGGTTGTACCCACCACCTCAACATTCATTTTGCGCAATAATCCACGAACGCTGTATTCGGGCGTTTTCAGCCGGGCCGAACAATGATCGAATATATCGCGGGCGTTATCGGACCCCAGAACCTCGTCTACATCGAAATACCGAAGTAATTCAAGGTGAGTCCAGTGGTACAAGGGGTTGCGCATGGTGTACGGAACGGTAGCCGCCCACTGTTCAAACTTCTCCCAATCGCTGGCATCACCCGTGCAAAAACGCTCGTGTACGCCGTTGGTGCGCATGGCCCGCCACTTATAATGGTCTCCGTAAAGCCAGGGTTGGGTTATATTCTCGAACTGCCGGTCAGCCGCGATCTGATCGGGTGGCAGGTGGCAGTGAAAATCAATGATCGGCATCGACTTGGCGTAGTCATGGTAAAGTTGCCGTGCCGCGTCGGTCTGTAATAGGAAATCGTCAGTTATAAATGTTTTCATTATACAGTCTGTTGACTTTTTTCGATGCCCATTTCCAATCCCCTCAATTCGGCCAGGCCGCGCAGACGACCAATGGCAGTATAACCAGGGTTTATTTTTTTGTTCAATGACAAGTCGTCTAGCATTCTGTGGCCGTGATCGGGCCGGAACGGCATTCGCAAATCCGTTCGATTTTCATTAGTACGTCGTTTCTGTTCATTCAGCAGGGCTTTCATCACGCCAAACATATCCACATCCCCCGCCAGGTGGTCAGCTTCGTGGAAACTGCGGACCATAGATGGGTCATTAGCATCGCGCTGAGTGCTTCGGAGGTGAATGAAATGGATGCGTGGCCCCAATCGCTCGACCATACCCACCAGGTCGTTGTCGGGCCGAACGCCGTAGCTACCCGTGCAAAAACAGATTCCGTTGGCGGGCAAATTTACTTCGCGGAGCAATTGCCGGGCATCGGCCTCTGTGCTGACCACGCGCGGCAAACCTAGAATCGGATACGGCGGATCGTCGGGGTGGATGGCCAACCGAATACCTGCTGATTCGGCAACGGGAGCAATTTCGCGTAGAAAAGCGTATAGATTTTGCCGAAGTTCATGGTCGCCCGTATCATTGTACATGTCGAGCGCATTCTGAAACTGCTCGATGGTGTAGCTTTCTTCGGAGCCGGGCAAACCGGCAATGATGGTGCGGGTTAGGCGTTTCACATCGGCATCCGAAGCACCGTCGAGCCAGGTTTTGGCCTGTTGCTTGCGGGTTTCGTTGTAGTGATACTCGGCACCGGGGCGTTTCAGAATAAACAATTCGAAAGCGGCAAACTCGGTTGCATCGAAGCGAAGCGCCGTGGAGCCATCGGGCATGGGGTAATCGAGATTGGTCCGGGTCCAGTCGAGCACGGGCATGAAATTGTAGCAGACCGCGTCGATACCACACTGAGCCAGATTCACGATCGACTCCTTATAATTCTCGATGTATTGCTGGAAATTACCCGTTCGGGTTTTGATCTCCTCATGTACCGGAATGCTTTCTACTACCGACCAGGTCAACCCGGCGGTTTCGATCATGTTGATGCGTTCACGGATCTGGTCAACGGGCCAGACTTGCCCGTTCGGAAGTTGATGTAACGCGGAGACGACTCCTGTTGCTCCCGCTTGCCTGACGTGCGCCAGCGTTACGGGATCATTCGGGCCAAACCAGCGCCAGGTTTGTTCTAAAGCCATTCAAGCCATGTTTTTCTATATAAGAGGATGGGAGAGGAGGTTTACCGTTGGGTACTTTTTTTTGTTGATATTAATGTCAAATTTTGCACTCCTTTGATTAACGCCATCTGTCCTAAAGGGGGTACGTAAAATCAGGTAGACCAAATTTCTATGGGTAGCCGCAAATTGAAGAATGCGCCATTGCAGGAGGTTGTCTTCGAACTCAAGTGGGAATTGCCGTTAGATGAAAATGGAATCCCTTATGATCCTGGGTTTGATAATGCTCTTGGCCTGTTTGCCAAAGAAATCGAACACCGGTTTCCGATTCAAAAATCGTTGCTGCCTCCTAACTCGAACAGAAACACGGCTTACCAACTCACTCATCAATTCTGGCAACAGGAGTTAGTTTGGCCAGTTGTCCAGCTTGGGCGAGGCATACTAACGGTTAATGATGTTGAGGGGAACTATGTTTGGGACGAAAATTATAGACCAATCATTGAGCTGGCTGTAGAATCGTTAGTGAGGAGTTACAAAAATAAGTTACAATTGTCTGCGTTTAGCCTTCAATATGTTCATGCCGTTGATGTTGCGGCTGGTGTAACTAACTCGTCCGAGTTTATAGCAAATAACTTCCGAACGCAGGTCATTAACGATTACACTGTACCAGGTCAATCCAATGGCATCAGTATCGTGCAATTATTCAAATTACAGGATGATTCGCAAATGGCGATTTAAATTCAGACCGCTCTCAACGAAACCACTGATAAGAATGCCATAGTTTGGGTTACGTCTGTTCGGAAGGAGGGTAAATTATCAACCACTGAAATTATTGATTGGCTTGACAAGGCCCACGGCCACTGTTCAAGCGTTTTTAAAGAAATGTTAGCTCCCGATTTTTATGCCAGCTTCAGCCAATAGTTATATAAGAGATGTCCCTATGATTTATGTCGATAGAGCACGTACTAATTCAGGCAAAATCAGGGCAGATAATTTGCTGATCTTCCCCCATACACTACTGGTAAGGGATTTTGGAACGAATAGTAGCCCTTTGAATGCCCGTGTTTTCGCGCTTATTAATGATATCGCCGAACTACAGGAGAATTGGGATATGGAAGGATCTCCTGCTCTGGATAAGGGGGTTGTCAGATATACTAAAGCGATAATGAATAGGATAAGTACTTCGGGGCAGAAAATCTTTAACGTAACACCGGGGTCTAATTCGGAAATAATGATTAATGTACGAAACGGAAAGAGGTCATTGGAATTGATAATTTACCCAAGCAAAAAGAAGTTTGTCAAATTCGATGGTCAGGAACGGCCTATGCAGGGCGAATTTTCTCATGAATTATTACCGCAGCTAATCGCCTGGGTGAATGCACTATGAATTAGGTGGGCCTTTCGACCCTGTTTCTTCAGAAGAAAGTCTGTATAGAAGAAGCTATCCGCAGAAAAAATTCATGAACCCGGATGGCTCCGCAACATCGAGGGCTTTTTCATTACGTCGAGAAAAAGCTGTCAGTCGATGTTGTCAGCATGACCACCCCTGAAATTTCAGTTACGCAGAATGGGAAATTTGCCTTAGGAGACTTTCGGCTGTATGAAGTATCGGTTGTCGAGGTTTTGGGTTTGGACTTGCAAACTTACTATGACCCTATCCTGCCGGAGAACACTGCCCATGCATTTATTTGGGGATTAGAGGACGACGATGAAACCCTGCCCGGTTTACTCGCTCGTCGGTCTCGACCAGTAACCATTGGATGATAACCCCCTTCAACTCACTAAAAATGAACAAATACCTCAAATTCACGCTTGTTGGCATTGCGGCTATTGGTGTGGCTTATCTTTCGGGACCCCGCCCAAGTTTCGACCCCGTATCCAACAAACTTGTGGCCTTCACGTCGTCTTTTACTGAACTCGAACAGGCAATAGCCCGCGACGAAGCAACTGCTCCACTCAAACTCGACAACGAAGCCCGCATCGTTTGGGCCGACAGCACGCAAAAGCAGAAAACACGCTACAGCATCGTCTATATTCCCGGTTTTGGGGCAAGCTGGGCGGAGGGAGATCCTGTAAACCGGAACATTGCCCGGACGTTTGGTTGTAATTTGTATTTGGCTCGCACCGCCGAACACGGGCTGAAATCGCCCGACGCGTTCAAAAATCTGACGCCTGCCAATTATGCCGCTTCTGCCGAACGGGCGTTGGCAGTAGGAAAAGCCATCGGCGACAGCGTGATTGTGATGGGCACCTCGGCAGGAGGAATGCTCACGCTCTACCTGGCGGCCAATCACCCCGAAATTCACAGCCTGATTATTTATTCGCCCTGCATCGAAACGGCCAACCCCGGCCTAAAACTGGCCACCAAACCCTGGGGAAAGCAGTTATTAGACAAAATTATTGGGGGCGAACACGTGGACATCACCCACTACAAACCCGATCGGGCGCAATATTGGCTTACCCGCTACCACACCAACGGCCTGATAACGTTGCAAACCATGATGGATCAGTACATGACCCCAGAACAGTTTGCGAAAGTGAAACAGCCGCTGTTTATGGGCTACTATTATAAGGACGAAGAAAATCAGGACAAGGTGGTCTCGGTGTCAGCCATGCTCGATATGTATGAACAACTAAGTACCCCCGCCGACAAAAAACGTAAAGTGGCTTTCCCCAACGCGGGCGAACACGTGATTGCTTCCCATTTCACCTCCACCGACCTTGCAGGCGTAGAACGCGAAACCAAAACATTCATGCAGGATGTCCTGAAACTGCAACCCGTTGCTGCAACTCCGCTCGCCCTGGCAACAGAACTCCAAAAATGACCTACCTTTGCAAAAGAGTGATGAGTGATATTCGGGTAATTATTTTCACTCATCCGGTGCGCCGGTGCGATTTATCACTCATCATTCATCACTCCTTTTAAACTATGGCATACGGACTCTTACAAGGAAAACGCGGCATCATTTCGGGTGCCCTTAACGAAAGCTCAATCGCCTGGAAAGTTGCCCAACGGGCAAAAGAAGAGGGCGCAATTTTCACGCTCACCAATGCACCCGTAGCCATGCGGCTCGGCGAAATCAAGAAATTGGCGCAGGAGTGTAACGCCGAAATAATTCCGGCTGATGCCACCTCGACCGAAGACCTCGAAAAACTCTTTACCCAGTCGCAGGAAATTTTGGGGGGTAAAATCGACTTTGTGTTGCACAGCATCGGCATGAGTCCGAACGTTCGGAAAGGCCGCGCCTACACCGACTTGAACTACGAATGGTACAAGCAAAGCCTTGATATTTCGGCGATGTCGTTGCACCGGATGCTGCAAACAGCCTACAAAATGGACGCGATCAGCGAGTGGGGTTCGGTGGTAGCCCTGACCTATATGGCCGCCCAACGGACGTTCTCGTTTTATAGCGACATGGCCGAGGCCAAAGCCATGCTCGAATCGGTGGCCCGGAGTTTTGGCTATCACTACGGCAAGTACCGCAACGTGCGCGTGAACACCGTTTCACAGTCGCCCACGGTCACCACGGCAGGCTCAGGCATCAGTGGTTTCGATAAATTTTATGGATACGCCGAAGCCATCGCTCCGCTCGGTAATGCCTCCGCCGACCAGTGCGCCGACTATTGCATGACGCTCTTCTCCGACTACACCCGCATGGTCACCATGCAAAACCTCTTCCACGACGGCGGCTTCAGCATGACCGGCGTTTCGCAGGAGATATTGGATAAATAGTGAGCAGTCAAACAGTAAACAGCCAACAGTACTAAATACACTGCTGGCTGTTTACTGTTCCCAACTCCGCACAATCTTGCTTCCCTCCTCAGTCACTTCGGCCCGGATGTAGTTATCGACCTCATGTTGCAACTCCTCAACGTGCGAGATGATGCCGACTACACGGTTTTCGGCGCGGAGGGCTTTCAGCGTTTTGAACACGGTTTGCAGGGCATCTTTGTCTAACGTGCCGAAGCCTTCGTCTAAGAAAAACAGGTTTTGTTTGGCTTTGGTGAGGTGTTGAATATTGTCGGACAGGGCCAGAGCCAGCGATAAAGCCGCCTGAAAGGTTTGCCCTCCCGACAATGTTTTTACACTCCGAACCTCGCCCCCATTGAGGTAGTCCCGAACCAGAAAATTATTTTTATCATCCAATTCGAGCTTTAACTGGTTGTTAGTCAGCTTGAAAAAACGGTCGTTGGCCGACTCGCACAGGTTTTTCAGATATACCGACGATACGTAGTTCACGAACCCCTGCGACCGAAACAGCTTTTCCATCTCGTCGAGGTCCTGCTTCCGAAGCATCAAGTCATCGTTTTTCTGCTGGTGTTTTTGCTTTTCGGCCCATTGGTTCTGTAAGGTTTTCAGAATCGTTTCGGCCTTCCCGAAAGCCTTGCTCAGACTATCTTTCTCCGTTCGCAACTGCCCTAACTCGCCTGATAGACTTGCCAAAGCCGCCGGATCAAAGGGCTGATTGGCCACGGCTTTTTCCAGATCGGCCACTTGATTTCGTAACCCGCCGAGTTTATCGGTATAATCAGCAATTTTTTTCTTTTCGCTCTCAACATCGGGCGCGTTGCCCAAAATCTGTTCTACCTGCTCTTGCGTAAGTGCATTTTTGCTGAGTTTATCATCTATAAGCTGCTGTAAATCAGTTAATTCTTTCCCGGTATCGGTCAGCAGGCGGGTCTGGGTTTGCGCTTCTTTTTGCCAGCCAAGCTGCTCTTTCTCGCCGTTGCTTTTGCTGCGTTCGGCATTCTCAAAAACAACTTTCGTTTGCTGATACTGCCGGTCGAGCGATTCGCGGAGATCCTCAATTTGAACAAGGGTCCAGCTTTCTACGTCAACCAGCATAAACTGTTTCAGTGACTCCACCTCCGACTGAATTTGCCCGGCCAAACCCGCTATGTCAGAATGGATAGTGGCTAAATCAGCCGTTTGTTTGGTCAGTAAAATGCTTCCCTTTTCAATATCAGTCGTGAGCGTATCAACTGCCTTTCGGGCTTCACCCAATTTCTTCTGTAAGTCACTTTCCTGTTTGATGGCAACTGCCACAATTTTCTCATCGGCTATCGAAAACTCGGCCCATCGGAAGGTGTCTTCGTGTTCAGTAAGGGCCTTAACCACATCTCCGCGCTCCTGAATTAACCGCTTTTTGTTGGCCATCTCTCCGCGTACTTCGGTAAGTAAGGTGCTGATAATCAGAAATAAGCCAGATGTTTCTTCAATGCGGGTCTCTACCGTTTTCAAGAGGGTCAACGCCTTTTCGGCAGTGGCTTTTGTGAAACTGGTGTCGTGTTTAGCCGGATGATGCACCGACCCACACAAGGGGCAGGGGTTGCCTTCCGTCAGCGAATCGGCGTATTCCCGGAGTTTTTCCTGCAATAAAGTTTGTTGATAAACAGCCTCCCGCTCCGTTTTAATTCGCTTTAAGTCGGTGATTCCCTGCTGAATACGGGCGGGTAGTTCTTTCAATTCACAGTCTCCCCACTTGTCTGGGAAACCAGTTAAAACCGTATTTTTGCGGTGTTTCAGAGCCTCGATGTTGGTCTCGTTTCCCTGCATTTCCTCCGCCAGCTTGTCGGCCCGCACTTTCAGCGGCTTGTAAGCAGTGAACCAGTTCTTTACCTCATACAAGTGTTCCAGATTTCGGGACTTATCAGCCAGATCATCAACCGTTTTCTGGTGCTTTTGCCGACTATTTTTTAAGCCGTCGATCTCGATCTGTTGTTGATCTCGCAGCCGCTCATTCCGCAATCGCTCCAGTCGTTTTTTTTCTATTGCATTCTGCAACGTTCTGATTGTCTGAACTGTATCTAACTCATTGCGTTGCTGTAGGAGAAGCTCCCTGCTTTCGTAGGCTGCTTTGGCATTCTCATGCGCCAGCACCAATTCAGGCAAGGTTGCACTGACCATAACCAGTTTTTTTTGCGCATCGGTTAGCGCACGTTCCAAACCCAACTGTTTGGTGCGTTGCTTTTTGAGGTTTTCCAGATCGTTTTGAAACATCAATTGGCACCGCTCAAACTCCGCAACCGTTTGTTGTTTTTTCTGGTGAATGGCTTCGTCCTGCAACCATCTTGTCAACTCCTTTTGAGCCGTTTCATGCTGCTGGTGCTGTTTTTGAAGCAAAAGCAGCCTGGTCTCCTGTGGCTCCAACTGACCAATAGCCAACTCTTTTGCC
>Ga0209181_10005857_pt1 | contig 17558 bp, 12 predicted proteins | sample MAT05_FD_187208 | JGI IMG/M metagenome (GOLD analysis project Ga0209181, IMG submission 187208) | Freshwater microbial communities from Lake Fryxell liftoff mats and glacier meltwater in Antarctica - MAT-05 (SPAdes) (version 2) | ecosystem: Environmental > Aquatic > Freshwater > Ice > Liftoff...
GCAAGTGGCACAAGCGGCGGGCGGCTGCGAGCGTTGCACTGAGCTTTTAAAATTGGGTGCCAATCTTAAGGCGTGGTCTCCTGATTTGGCCGAAGATTTAGCGCTCGCAGAGTTTGGCATTCCCGATGTGCGACCTACCATGCGTCTGCACCCGCTACCGATCGGTATTGCGTGCGTGCTGAGCATTTCGCTCGCGCTTCTGCTGTTTGGCTATGTCAGCAAACCCACTGATGTCGGCGGGTTTTTTTCGCGGCAACGGGTGAGCACGCTCAATCCGCTTGACCTGGTTTACCCAAGCCCGAACGGTCGGCTGCTGAACGCTCCGGATCGGCTGCTGTGGGACGAGAGTGCGCTCGCCAAGCGCGACCAAGCGGTAGTGCTTATGTCTGAAAATCAGCCGGACCTTACCCTTAACGTGACCCGCCCGGGCCTGCTAAAACTTGGGCCGCAAGTGGTCGCTAAGCTTGAGCCCGGTGAGTATCAGTGGCGCGTGCTGGATGCCAATCAGCAAGCCATCGCGGGCCCGTATCGCTTCACGATTTCGCCTTGAACCCCATCCATAACTGCACTCACCGAGAGCCCAGCGCATGAGTATTCAAGTGAGCCTAAGCCACGTCTCGCACTATCGATTCGATCGGCTGGTTCATCTTAGCCCGCACGAAGTAAGGCTGCGCCCGGCTGCGCATGCGCGCACGCCGATATTGAGCTATGCGCTGAAAGTCGAACCCGCTGAGCATTTCTTGAATTGGAGCCAGGACCCGTATGGCAATTTCGTCGCACGCCTGGTGTTTCCGGAGCGGGCGCGTGAGCTTAAGATAACGATTAGCTTGCTTGCCGACATGACGGTGATTAACCCGTTTGATTTTTTCGTCGAGTCGAACGCTGAGCGCTACCCAGTTGACTATGAACCCGCATTGCTCGAGGAATTGACCCCGTATTTGAGCGTGGATGCGCACGCCGATCGCTTTGCCGAGTGGCTGCCGCGAGCGCGCTCGGCACTCAGCGCGCATGACCTCACGGTGCACGGCCTGGTTGCGCTGAATCAGTTGGTTTGCGCGCAAGTCCGCTATTTGGTGCGCCTCGAAGCTGGCGTGCAAACGCCAGAACAGACGCTTGAGTTGAAATCGGGTTCATGTCGCGATAGCGGCTGGCTGCTGGTGCAAACTTTGCGCGCGCTCGGGTTGGCGGCGCGCTTTGCATCGGGCTACCTAATCCAATTGCGCGCCGATGTGGCCGCGCTGGATGGCCCGAGCGGCACGACGCGTGATTTCACCGATTTGCACGCGTGGGCCGAAGTGTATTTGCCGGGCGCGGGTTGGATTGGGCTTGATCCAACCTCCGGTTTGCTGACCGGTGAGGGCCATATTCCGCTCGCGTGTTCGGCCAACCCGAGTGCGGCCGCGCCGGTGATCGGCGCAACGGATCCTTGCGAATCAACCCTTGAGGTGCAGATGCAGGTGACCCGCCTGCACGAATCACCGCGCGTTACCGCGCCGCTGAGTAACGACGATTATGCGTGCGTGCTAGCGTTAGGTGATGAGGTGGATCGTGCGCTATTGAAAGGCGATGTACGCCTAACCATGGGTGGCGAGCCGACGTTTGTGTCGATCGATGATATGGAGGGTGCCGAATGGAATTTTAGCGCCGACTCCGCCGCCAAATACGCGCTCAGCGCAGATTTGCTCCTCCGTTTGCGTGCGCGCTTTGCAGCGCAAGGCGGCTTGCTGCATTACGGACAGGGAAAATGGTATCCCGGTGAGCCGTTGCCGCGCTGGTGCTTGAGTTTGCTGTGGCGCGTGGATGGCCTTTCGCTTTGGCGCCAGCCCGCGCTGCTGGCCAGTCCGATGCATCCGGGCACCTCGAATCGAGCGCACGCTAAAGCTCTGATTTCGGCAATTGCGCAAGGCGTGGGCATCGCGCTCGAGCTAGTGCACTCGGCGTATGAAGATCCGCTGCGCGTGCTCTGCGAGGAGGCCAACGCGCCGCTCGATATTGATCCGCTGCACGCCGGTTTAAGCGATTCCGCAGCGCGCCACAAGCTGGCCCGTTTGCTCGCAGGCGAGCTTGCTGAACCGGTCGGCTTTGTATTGCCGCTGGATGCCGTGCCACGCTTGGATCCGCGCGCGGAAAGCCGTTTTCGCTCGAGCCGCTGGCCGTTGCGGCGTGGGCATCTGTATCTGCTCAGCGGCGATTCTCCGATGGGCTACAGATTGCCGCTTGCGCAGCTGCCCGACGAAGTGGCCGAAAGCAACCCTGAGCGCGACCCGAATGATCCTCTGGGCGCGCTAAAAGAGCGCGCGATCGGGCCTGCTGAGCTCAGCCCCAAGCTGGTCAGAAAAGCGCTGTGCGTTGAGCTGCGCGAGGGCCGCTTGCATGTGTTTTTGCCGCCGCTTGAGTGGCTAGAAGATTTTGTCTGCCTGCTGCGAACAATTGAGGATGCAGCGATCGCGCTAAAGCTTCCTCTCGTTCTCGAAGGCTATCCGTGTCCGCCTGACGCGCGCGTAAAGCGCCTTGCGGTGACGCCAGATCCCGGCGTTATTGAGGTCAATATCCATCCAGCTGCAAGCTGGCGGGAGTGTGTGGACACGCTTGAGGGTTTGTACGAAGACGCCAGGCTATCGCGCTTGGGCACCGATAAATTTATGTTGGATGGCCGCCACAGTGGCACCGGCGGTGGTAATCACATCACCTTGGGTGCCGCAGTTGCTGCTGATAGTCCTTTTCTGCGCCGCCCGGACTTGCTCGCTAGCCTGCTTCGATACTGGCAAAACCACCCGGCGTTGAGCTATCTGTTTTCGGGATTATTCGTTGGGCCCACCTCGCAAGCGCCGCGCGTGGACGAGGCCCGTGACGACAATCTCTATGAACTCAAAATTGCGCTTGAGCAAATTGAAATGCACAGCGCGCTTGGCGCTGAAGCGCCACCGCCGTGGCTGATCGACCGCTGTTTGCGCCATTTGCTGACTGATTTAACCGGCAACACCCATCGCGCTGAATTTTGTATCGACAAGCTGTATCAGCCGAACGTTGCGTCCATGCGCTTGGGGCTCTTGGAGTTTCGCGGCTTTGAAATGCCGCCGCATCCACGCATGGCGGCACTGCAAGTGCTGCTGATCCGCGCGCTGGTAGCGCGTTTTTGGCAGGCGCCGTATCGGGCTGAATTGATCGCTTGGGGCGGTGCCTTGAGCGATCTATTCGCGCTGCCGTATTACATCGCACGCGATTTTGATGCGGTGTTGAGCGATTTGCGCCAAGCGGGTTTCGCGCTCGAAGCATCCTGGTTTAATGCGTTTTTTGAGTTCAAGTTTCCTTTTATGGGCCAGCTGTCGTGCCCTAGCGGCACGCTTGAGCTGCGCCAAGCCATTGAGCACTGGCACGTTCTTGGCGAGGAGGTCGCGACAGTAGCTACCGCGCGCTACGTCGATTCGTCCGTTGAACGGGTGCAAGTGCGGATGAGCGATTTTGACACGCAGCGGTTTCGGGTGTTGTGCAACGGTCGCACGCTGCCGCTGGCGCGCACCCAAACGCCTGGCGAATGGGTGGCGGGCGTGCGCTACCGCGCGTGGGCGCCTCCATCGGCGTTGCACCCAACCATCGGCGTGCAAGCGCCGCTGCAATTCGACATCGTCGATACGTTGAGCGCGCGCAGCATCGCGGGCTGCGTTTATCACGTGGTCCATCCCGGCGGGCGCAGTTTTAAGCAGTTTCCAGTCAACGCACTTGAAGCCCAAGCGCGCCGCCAGGCGCGGTTTAGCATCCTCTCGCATACCGCGGGGCCTGTTCGATTCATTGAAGAAGCGCACAACCCGCGCTTTCCGCACACGCTTGATCTGCGCTTGCAGCCGCGCACATCGATTCAGAAAGGTGCGCAGCAGTAGTCTGCTGGCAAGGCATAAGGGCGAGGTCGAACACCCGTTCGATCAGCCAGCCAAGCGCGGTTATGTCCACCAATAGCGAGCCTGGGATCAGCACCACACGCTGTGCGCGCGGTGCGCGTTTTAGCACTGCCCATCGGCTGATGCGACGCGCACATTTGAATCTCAGCGAATTGGCCGATTCGCTCGCTCAAGTGCGATTAGTCTCAGGTGTTATGCGCTTGCGCTGGCTTCGCTTGATGCATGCGTGCGCAAGGTCGGGCGTCCGCCGAGCAGCCCTTCGTGATCAGCCAAGCGCGTACCGATCTGCAGACCGGCGTCATCAATGTGATACACGCGCAGGTCGTTTGAGTGTGCACTGCCGCGAACCTTGACCACCGCCAACACGCGCTGCAGCTGGCTTTCCACTTCGATGTAACGCTGTACGATGATCGCATCGGTTGAAGACGCCGAGCCGTACGGGCTAAAGCGCAAGTCCTGGTAGCGATCTTCAAGTTCAGCCGTCATCAGCACCGTTGCCCCAGTGCCGCTCAGCGCGGTAAACAGCCGCGACAGCGCCTCGCGAAAATCTTCCCGAAAGGTGGGTGCCAGGGCCAGTTCGAAACCTGATATCGAATCGATTACTACGCGCTTGGCACCTAAGCGCTGCACTTCCTCCATCAGCGAAGTGGCAATTTCATCAACCGACAAATCGAACGATTGGGTATGGATCAGGCCCACTTTACCAGTGCTGATCAGCTCAGAAATTTCAGCGCCGTGCGAACGGTCAGCCCGCTGCTCAAACGCAGCGATCACGCCGATTTCGCCCCTGAGAGCGCCCTCGCGCAGAAAGGCCTCGGCCATGATGCTTTTACCCGAGCCCGACGGCCCGGCAACCAGCAGCGAATAACCGCTCGGCAAGCCGCCGCCCAACATCTCGTCAAGGTCTTTGTTGCCCATTGATAAGCGTGTCGGAGTGCCAGATGTCTGCGAAGTGAGCGCACTAATGATGGGCGCCGCGGGTGCGAACACGCGTATTCCTGCCTGGCTCATGCGAAAGGTATGCAGCCCCGGCAACGACGGCTGCCCACGCATTTTGCTGATCTCCAGCTTGCGCACCACAGAGTTGCGATGCACGCTTTGATGCAGCCAGATCAAGCCATCGGCAACAGTAAAAATTGGGTTCATTTCGTTTTCAGACAAGTACTCGCCGATCAAAAAAGTAGTCGCCTGCCAGCTGGCCATCAGCATGGCCAGCTTTTGCACAAACAGCTGCAAGCTCATCAGCGAATTGCCGTTGTTCTGGCTGGCAATCGCCACGGAGCGGAACGAATCGACAAACACCAGCGCTGGGTTATGCGCCTCAACCTCCGACTCAATCCGCGCGAGCACTTTTTCAAGATTGTCCGCGCCGCTGTCATCGGCGAGATTGACCAGGCGGATCGAACGATTAAGTGTGTCGAGATTGAAAAAATCAAATTGCTGCTGGTAGCGCAGCATCTTCGACGGTGGCTCGTCCAGGGCGGTAAAATAGATGGCCGGGCGGTCGGGCGTGGCCAGCCCAAACATGAGCTGGTGGGCGAGAGTGGTTTTCCCAGATCCTGGTGCGCCTGCGATGAGATTAAAAGAATGCTCAGGCAGCCCGCCGCCCAGCACCTCATCCAATCCCGGCACGCCGGTGTATAGACGGTTGATGATTACTTTTTTGCTGATCATGGTTAGTCCTGCGCGGCGTTACCGCTTGATGGGTTGTCCCAACTATTGACGCAACCATAATGGACGCAGCTCAATGAAAGTTTCTGTCTGGCAGCGCACACAGGATCTATAGGGGCCTAGTGCGTATGTGCGGGATCCTCTACGCGTTGCCATCCAAGCCGTATTCAGCATGAAAGAGCCGCTCGCGCTGTTTGCGGCTTTTGGTCTTGTCCCAGCAGCAGCTAATCGATGTAGCGCCGGGTCAGATCGCCATACGCGTCGATCCGGCGGTCGCGTAAAAACGGCCAAATGCGCCGCACCGCCTCGGTGCGCGCAAAGTCGATGTCAGCGAGCAGCACTTGTGCCTGATCGGTGTGTGCACTCGCCAGCAGTTCGCCCTGCGGACCGCTGACAAAGCTCGATCCCCAAAACTGGATGCCGCTACCTGGCGATTGCGGGTCGGCTTCAAAACCCACGCGATTGCATGCCAACACCGGCAAGCCATTAGCAATGCCGTGCGCGCGCTGCGCGGTGGTCCACGCTTCGCGTTGACGGATCTGCTCAGCCGGGGCGTCGGCCGGATCCCAGCCGATTGCGGTTGGATACAGCAGCACTTGCGCGCCTTTGAGTGCCATCAAGCGCGCGGCTTCTGGATACCACTGATCCCAACACACCAGCACGCCCAATTTACCGACCGAGGTATCGATTGGGCTAAACCCCAAATCACCGGGCGTGAAATAAAACTTCTCGTAAAAGCCCGGATCGTCTGGGATGTGCATCTTGCGATAGCGTCCGGCAATCGCCCGGCTGCGATCAAAAACCACCGCCGTGTTGTGATAAAGACCCGCCGCGCGGCGTTCAAAAAGCGAGGCGACCAGCACCACATTGCAACGCTCAGCAAGCGCGCCTAAACGCTCGGTTGATTCACCCGGAATGGTCTCGCCACGATCAAATTCCTGGACGCTTTCATGCTGACAAAAATACGCGCCGTTGTGCAGCTCCTGCAGCAGCACCAGTTCAGCGCCCTGCGCGCTGGCATCGGTCACTGACGCATCGATATGCGCCAGATTGGCAGCGACTGAGCCCTGATCGGCATGCTGGATCAATGCCACTTTCAAGCTCATCGGAGAACGCCTTTGGGCAGTTGCATGGTCAAGCAGTGCAGCGAGCCGTTTTGCCAAATAATGTCGCGTGCCAGCACGCCCACAATTTCGCGGTCGGGCATCGCCACGCCCAGCACCTCGATCGCGAGCCGATCCGCCGGATCGCCGTATTGCGGCACAATCACCGCGCCGTTGATGATCAAAAAATTGGCATACGACGCTGATAAGCGCCGCGATCCTTCATAGATTGGGCGCGGCCACGGCAGCTCAAAAGTTCGGTAAGCGCGACCGTCGAGCGTGCGCAAGCCGTTGATCTGCTCACCCATTTTTTTAAGCTCAAGCCAGTGTGAGTCGGCTGGGTCGTCGCAGCCTTGCCACACGATCGCATCGGTTGCGACAAAGCGCGCGAGGGTGTCGATGTGCGCGTCGGTGTCGTCACCTTCCAGATAGCCGTGATCCAGCCAAATCACCCGTTCTGCGCGAAACTGCTTTTGCAGCGTCTCGGTAATTTGCGCAGCCGAACTGTCGGGATGGCGCTCGGCCAAACACGCCCAAGTGGACAAAATGCTGCCTGCGCCGTCTGATTCAATCGCGCCGCCTTCCAGCGCAAACTCCACGCGCTCGCGCGTGTGCGCGACGAGCTGATCGCTCACTGAGATCTGGGCGACGATCTGATCATCGCGCTGCGCCGCAAATTTGCCGCCCCACGCGGTGAAACAAAAATCCAGCAGGTGCGGAAGGTCGGCCCCGGTCAGTGTGATCGGCCCGGAATCGCGCAACCACGTGTCGTCGTAATCAACCTCTAGCCAGCGCAAGCGCGCCGGGTTGACGTGTGCCAGCTGCTTAAGCGCGTGAGCTTTAAGCTCGGCATCGCGCACCAAAATCAGCAGCGGCTCAAAGCGTGCAATGGCGCTGGCCAATGCCACGTAGGCGCGCTCGACTTGCTCCAAGCGCTCGACCCAATCGGTTTGTGCATCGGGCCAAGCGATGATCACGCCGCTTTGCGGCTCCCACTCAGCCGCTAGACGCATCAGTGAACGGGCTCTTTTTCGGTGGCGGTGATCTTATTGACCACCGTATCGATCACCCAGCGCCCTTCAAAATAGACGCTAATATCGTGATATCTCCAAGTTGTGATCGCGGGCTTGCCGACCGGCCCCTTGACCATCATCGGCTCGCCAAACTGCTGGCGCACCTGTGTCATGGTGGTGCCGCGTTTTGGCATTGGCACGGCTTGTGATTCACGCACGCGCTCAATCAGCAAACGGTCGGCGTGGGCCGAAGTTAAGGACAGGCAACTCAGGACGATCAGTGAAATCGACAGCATTTGTTTGTGCATGCTCATCACTCCAATGAAATTAAGGATCCCAAGCTTAGCAGCGCGCCAAAATACAAACCGGAAGCGTGTCAACGAATGCGCGCGTGGATGCGTTAGCCTCAACCATCATCACCATTAGCGCGTCCGGGGGAACTATGCGATTTGCAGCGGGATTGATCGGCCTGTCGATCATGACATCAGCGGTGTTTGCGGCGACCGTCCAAGTAAACGTGCGCAACAATCGATTCGACCCCGAAGTGGTCACCATTAACAAAGGCGACACGGTGGTTTGGACCAACCGTGGCAGCAGCCACAACGTCAAAGCCAACGACGGGAGCTTTCGCAACGGCGCAGCGGCGACGGGCGCCTGGACCTTCAGCCAGACCTTTAATGCCGCGTCTCCGGAGATTTTGTACCAGTCAGAAAGCGTTGCCAGCATGACCGGTGCGGTGGTTGTCAACGATCCGGCTGCCTACACTGTTGGCCCAGCCGTGGCCGGCGCGTGGTTTACCGAAGGCTATTTGGGACAAGGCTTCACGGTCGAATATGTGTCGTTTGACAAGCAGATTTTCGCCACCTGGTTTACCTACAACGCGGCCAAAGAGCCGATGTGGGCGGCGGGGTCAGCGCCACTGGTCGGCAACGCGGCGACCATCAGCATGGGCACTTTTTCAAACGGCAATTTTGCGCAGCCCGGCTCGCCACCTGCATCCCCGTTTGCCAGCGTCAAGCTGACCTTCACCGACTGCAATAACGCGCGCGCCGATTGGACGCGATTGAGCCCGGCCAGTAGCGGCACGCTTCAATTGAAGCGGCTGCTTCGGCTTGATAAGTGCTACTAGGTGATCGCCTTGGATACCAACTCATCCGACCGTCGCAATACGCTCAAAGCCGGTTTCGCGCTTCTTGCAGGCAGCGCATTGGGTGCGGGCTTAGTTAGCTCGGCCAACGCACAAAGCATTCCATTGGCGAGCAAAGCCCTCGCGCCGCCCGATCCGCAAGTGCACTTGCTCAATCGCATCACCTACGGCGTGCGCGCCGAGGAGCTCGCCACCGCGCGCAGCATGGGTAATGATGCTTATGTGCAGTTTCAGTTGGGGCTATTGCCTACGGTCGATGCCGCGCTGACCAGCTATCTTAACGGCGCATTACCCACGCTTAACTGGACCCAGCAGCAAATTCTGATCGACGGCCAGCTGCCTGGACGCCAGCAAGTTGCGGCGCAGGAACTGATCGCGGCAACAATGCTGCGGCAGTTTTATTCCGCCCGCCAGCTGTATGAAAAGATGGTCGAATTTTGGTCAGATCACTTCAACGTGCATCTGCAAGACGGCGCCATTCGCTACTACAAACCCATTGAGGATCGCGATGCGATCCGTCCGAACGCGCTTGGAAAATTCCGCGACATTTTGGGCGCCAGCGCGAAATCACCGGCGATGCTGCTGTTTCTCGACAACGCCTCAAATGTCGCCAGCGCGCCGAACGAAAACTACTCGCGCGAGCTGATGGAATTGCACACGCTGGGCGTGGACGGCGGTTACACCGAAGCCGATGTGCGGGCGGTCGCTCGGGCGTTTACCGGGTGGACAATAGCGCGCAGCCCGACCGACCCAAATAACTACTTTACGTTCCGCGCGAGCTTGCACGATAGCGCGCCGAAAACGGTGCTGGGTCAGGCGCTTGCCGCGGGTCGGGGGCTGGAAGACGGCGAGCAAGTGCTCGATATTTTAGCGGCCCATCCGTCGACGGCAAAATTCGTATCTACCAAATTAGCGCGACGCTTTGTGTCTGACGCACCGCCCGTATCGCTGATCAATAAATTGAGCGCCAATTTCTTGGCCAGCGGTGGGGATATCAAGCAGCTGCTAACCACACTGTTTAGCTCAGAGGAATTCAAAGCCTCCTACGATCAAAAGCTCAAGCGCCCAATTGAATACGTCGCATCGTCCGTTCGCGCACTGGTGCCGTTCACGTTCGATACGCTTATTCGCACCGTGTCAGATCGTTTAGGCACGCTCGGCCAGCAACACTTTAACTGGGCACCACCCAATGGTTACCCTGACGTGGCGGCGTATTGGCTGTCAACCACGGGGCTGTTGGGACGCTGGACGTATGCGTTTAATCTGGCTGATGGCACGTTGGCGACGTCGATGCAGATCAAGCTATTTGATTTTCTCGGGACGGCGCGCTCGGCTGAGGCGGTGGTTGATCGGTTCAGTGGCGCGCTGCTGCAACGCGCGCTCGACCCTGAGGATCGCGCACGCTTGATTGCCTTTGTGGCACGCGGCGATGCGCGACTCGCACGCTTGAGTACGGCAACAGTCGCTGAACGCGCGCGCTCCTTAATCGGCGTGCTTTTAAGCTCGCGCTACTTTCAATATCACTAGGGGTTAGGTGGATGAGCCTCAATCGACGCGACTTTTTCAAGCTCAGCGCCAGCGCATCAGCGCTGCTTGCGTTGCAACCCAGTTTGTCGTTTGCCGAGGGCGTTAGCATCGGCAATCGAGATGTAATTATCTCGATCTTTCTGCGCGGTGGCATTGATGGGCTCACCGCGATGCCGCCGCTCGGTGATCCACGCTATGCCGCGTTGCGGCCTAACTTAGCGCTGCGCGCGCCGGGCTCCGCGAGCGGGACAGCGGCAATCGATTTGAACGGTTTTTTTGGCCTGCATCCATCGGCTGCACCGCTTAAAACGCTGTACAGCGCCGGTCGGCTGGCGGCGGTGTGCGCCACCGGTGTGCCGAGCGAAAACCGCTCGCACTTTGACATGCAAGATTTCATGGAGCGCGCCTATTTCGACAAGACCGGCGTGTTTACCGGCTGGTTGAATCGTCATTTAGAGCTGACCCAAAGTGCCAATACTTCACCGTTTCGCGCGCTTGCAGTCGGTAACGCGGTGCAGCGCACCCTGCGTGGCGCGGTGCCGACAATTGGTCTCTCGGCGATTTCGCGTTTCGGCGTGCAAACCCAGGCGGCTGAGGGTGACTTTATCGATCGCGCTTTGCTTGATCTGTTCAACCAAAGCGCTGAAGTGGATAGACAAACGCGCACCGCCTTCACCGCAATCGAACAGCTGGAAAAATCCGGCGCCGCAGCGCTACCGGTTGAGAATGGCGCGCTGTACCCGACAACCACCTTCGGCGTTGGCCTAAAAGAGCTCGCGCAGCTGATCAAAATTGGCATCGGCGTGGAAAGTGCGTGCATCGACCTGGGCGGCTGGGATCATCACGACAATCAGCTGCCGCGCATCGCGCCGCTGTTGGACGAGCTTGCAAAATCCCTGCTTGCGTTTGACACCGATATGGGCGCACGCATGGCCAACGTAAGCGTGGTTGTTATGAGCGAATTTGGGCGGCGCGCTCGCGAAAACGGCTCGGCCGGCACCGATCACGGCCATGGCAACGTGGTGTTTGCGTTAGGCGGTGGCGTCAACGGTGGGCAAGTCTTTGGCAGCTGGCCGACGTTGAACGAATCGGCGCTCGACCAAGGCGATTTGGCCATCACCACCGACTATCGCGCGGTGCTCGCTGACCTGCTGATCAAACGCGGCGGCAACACGCAGATCGCCGCCACGCTACCGGGTTTCTCGCTGGGCGCCTCGTTGGGTTTATTCAAGCCGCGAGCTTGATCGCCAATAGGGTTTAATCGTCCACGCCGACTGCTTACTTCTGGTGCGCGATCAGCGCGTCGCGAATACGCTAATGAGCGTTACCACGCGCGCGGGCAGCTCCAAACCTTTTAGCGGTACTGCCGTACATCGCGAAAACTGGAAATGCACAAACTTTGCAAGGGCGCTTCGTGTCACGAACTGCGCCACTAAATGCCCATAGCTCGAGCAGCGCGCTGATGGGCGGCGGGTTGGGCTGCATGGATTTTACCAGGAAGGCAAAAATGGGGCAAAAAAAACCCCGCGAGTCGCGGGGTTTTCACGATCACCGGGCTGTGAACTCAGCGACTAGCGCTGACGAGCCTTGAAGCGTGGATTCGACTTGCAGATTACAAACACCTTGCCGCGACGGCGGACAACTTTGCAATCGCGATGACGGGTTTTTGCGGTCTTGAGTGAAGACAATACTTTCATCGTGGTGGCCTTGGCTGTAGAGGCGGGAATCGCCGTTCAGCCGCGCAGTTTAACGTGATTACTCAGGCTCGATCAATAATCTTCTTCGAGACGTTTCTTTAAAACTTCCATCTTGACGTCTAACTTGCGCGCCTCGCGCCCAACAAAACGCTCGTGGAGTGCGTCACTGCGCTCGCTCAACGACCCAACCAACTGCTTAAAGCGGTCGGCCAATTCGGCGCTCCGTGAGCTAACGGGTGCGTTCGCGAAATCTTCGGTGAGATCCGCCGCCGCGGGCAAATGCACGCTGAGCAGCGTCCGAGCACTGGCGGTTTTGTCGTCGTCCTGGGCGATTGCGCTAAGGGTGAGATTCAATGAGTCAGCGATCGCCAGCAATCGCGCGGTGGTTTCTGGATCATTCAAGCGAGCGGCTGCATTTAATAGGCGGTCTATATCGGCTCGGGCGGCGCTGATAATGGCAGGCTCAATCGGGCTAACTGTCTCGTTAGAAGCAGTTGCACTCGCTAGGGTCTGCGAAACTCGGTCAGCGGTAAGCGGCGGGGCAGGCGGCACGCTCGCAGCCGAACCCTCGCGTTGAAAGGTCTCCGAGCTCAGCAGCTTGCGCATGCCGAAAGCCGCACCCCAAGCGGCCAACAGGCCAATAATAGGGCCCATCTTGAGCACCATGCCCACAATCAAAAACGCGGCGACGCCGGTCATGACAGATGCCGATTTAATCGGATTGCGCGGTTTGCCCGACTTGCGCTTAAAGCCCGCTTTAACTGACAACGCTCGGTTAAACAAATACCAGCTTGCGCCGGTCAGAATGGCCGCAGGTTGAGCGCCGCTCAGCGCTAGCACCAAAGTCACGCCACCAAAGGCCCAGTTGCTAACGCGCTTGGCGTGCAAAATGGCGTCCGGATTAAAGTCAGAGTGGCTGGTTTCTAATGTGTTGCTGTTCATACGTGCCTCCGCTAAGCGAGTTGGAAAAATCCTCTCGCGAATGGGGCCAATCGTAAGCTGCTTGCACGTGAACGATATCTGCCGAAAGTGATAGCGGCGCGTAGACATTGGTCACGCACCGCCATCGATTTCTAAAGTTTTAGCGCGGTTTTTAAAAACCGCGCAGTAGCATTTGCAAGCAGAGCCTTAGCGCTTGCTCAACCAGGCCGATATGCCAGGCGCGACTTCTTTTTGCGCGCGGCCGGATACGTAAATGCCAATGTGGCCGCCTTTGAAGGCCAATTCTGTGTAGTCATTAGTGCCCACGACCTGGCGCATAGGGCGTGAGGCGCTCGGTGGCACCAGGTGATCCTGCTCGGCAAAGATGTTCAAAACGGGCATCGTTACGCGCTTGAGATCCACTTCCTTGTCGCCGATCTTCAAGCCGCCGTTGATCAGCTTATTGGCTTGGTAGAAGTCTTTGACAAACTGCCTGAACGCCTCGCCCGCTTGGTCGGGCGAATCGAAAATCCATTTTTCCATGCGCACAAAGTTCTCTAACTCAGCGGAGTTATCCAGAATATCGACCAAGCCCACGTATTTTTGCTGCAACAGCCGATAGGGCTTGAGGGTCAGGTAGCACCAGTTCATCAAGTCCGCCGGCACGTTGCCGAGCGTGTCGATAAATAGGTCGATATCCATGCCGCGCGTCCAGTGCGAGAGCATGTTGTCGGGCGTATGAAAATCAACCGGCGTCACCATGGTGATCAGGTTTTGGACCTTTTCGGGGTAGATCGAGGTGAAGCACAGGCTAAACGCGCCGCCTTGACAGATGCCCAGTAGATTGATGGCATCCAACCCGTGATCGCGCGCGATGCTATCGACGCAGCGGCGGATGTAGCCGTTGATGTAATCGTCGAGCGATAGAAAGCGATCGGCCAAATCCGGATAGCCCCAATCGATCAAATACACGTCGTGGCCCATGCTCAGCAAGTTTTTAACCAGCGAGCGATCCGCTTGTAAATCCACCATATACGGCCGATTAACCAGTGCGTATACGATCAGTAGCGGTACTTTTTGAGTGGGCTTTTTCTCGCCAATAAAACGGTACAGCACCATTTTGTCTTCGCGATAAACCTCTTGCTTGGGCGTCACGCCGTAGTGCACTTCATCGAGGCCAGCGAGGGTTTGTACCCCGTCCGCAAGATGCTGGTTGAATTTTTGCGCTTCCTGGAAAGCGCGCTCAGGAGTTATCGAGATTTTGCGCATGGTTTAGGCCTTTTTCGGAGCGCGACGCGTGGATTTGGCTGTCGCTGCCGGCGCGGGCGCGGCGGCGATTTGTTTGGCGACAGGTGCAGTTAACGTTGCAGTGACCGGGGTCGCAACCGGCGCATCTTTTACTTTTGCCTGTTTCTGAAGCGCAGCGACTGCCGCTTTGAGTTCTGCAAGCTCGCGCTTGACGTCTACCAGCTCAGAACGCGAACGCTTTAACTCGTGCACGGTTTTAGCCAGCGTGATTACTTCGCTACGAGTAGGCATGCCCAAATCGCGGCTTTGGTTTTCAGCGAGCGTCATCATGTGGCGTTTGACGCGCATCTGTGCGTTGACCAAATCGCCATACACCTGGCGAAACTCGGGCTTTAGAGCAGTTTCGGCAAAGGCTTCTTCCGCTGAATCGATATAGGCATCGTAGAGCCCGCGCAGCGAGTCGATCGGGCTGGCTTCGCTGTCGTTTAACGACGTTTGAAAGCGCTTCACGCCGTCAAATTGCGACTGCATGATCAGCGCCTGGTAGGCCTGCATCGCGCGCATGTAGCCGCCCATATCGGCCATCAGCGCGTTGCTTTGTTCTTGTTTTTCGCGCGAATAACCAAAGGTGGGCTGGTCTTTCAGCGCGTCCAGATTGATTGCAAACGGCTGCATCATTGGCTTTAAGAACTGTGCCGCCGCGCCATTGCCAAAGTTTGCACCGCCGAATGCGCCACTGAATGCGCCTGCGCCTGCGCCTTGCGCGCCAAACGGATTGCCAGCGAATTGCGAGTTCAAGTTACCGAGCCAGCTGTTCAAGCCGTTGGTGAAATCCTGCGGGGACGCATTCGTGTTGCCGGCCAAGCTTTTCGCCATGTTTTCAACAAAGCCAAAAAATGCTTTGCCTTGATCCATCAAGCGCTGCGGCATGCCGCTTTGCGCCTCAGGCTTGCGGCCTTCAAACAGCGCGCGGTAGCTATCAAAGGCCGGCGAATCGAGGGATCCCGACGGCAGCATGCGCTGCCAAACATCGCTTAAATCGCGGTTGATCCGCGTCAATGTATCGGCCCACGGGCCGCCAAAATTAGGGTTGTTCATCGGTAATAGAAGCGCCAAACGAAAGAAGTGGCGCGATCATACAGCGCCTTTGTTGCGCTGCAACATTTTTGCGCTGCGCTTCCGCTGCTCGGGGGCAGTTTGAAAAACCTTAAGCGAGCGGGTCGAGGGACGTGCGCACCGCGCGCAGGAACCGCAGCGGACGTTAAGTCTCGTTAAGGATTCCGAGCACGGAGCAACTTAGCCATCGGCACACGCAGTAGGTTTTTCAAATTGCCCCAGGGTTTCTAGGGCGCGGTGCCAGCGGCTGCAGGGCGCCGCGAAACGGCGTCCTTGCGCGCAAATTCCTCAGCGAATAGCGCGTTGGAGGTTTGCCATTCAAGCCGTGCGAGGTAATCGCCGACGCTTTGCACGAATTCGACCGCCTGGCCGCCAGGTGCCCGGCCCAAACGGGTTTTTTGGTGCCAAATTGCGCGCGATAGTAAGGGCAGGGTAGCGCGAACATCCGGCCAATGATCGGGGTCGCCGCCGCGCGCTTCGGTGAGGACGCGCGCATCTTCCAAATGCCCGATGCCGATGTTGTAGGCGGCAAGCGCAAAGTTCAGACGGTCGGGCATCTGGATTCGGTCGGGGACTTGATCGAGCATTTCGCGCAGATATTTGGCCCCGCCCTGAATGCTCTGCGCGGCATCCAGACGGTCTTTGACGCCGAGACGATTGGCCGTATCCTGCGTCAGCATCATCAGGCCGCGCACGCCGGTTGGCGAGCGTGCGGTCGGATTCCAATGGCTCTCCTGATAGCCAACCGCCGCGATCACCCGCCAATCGAGCTTAAATTCGCTGGCGGCGCTTTCAAACTGCCCCCGATAGCGCGGCAAACGCTCCTCAAAATGCCGCAGAAAGAAGTAATCCTGCACCACGTCCTGCTCGCGATCCTGGCGGCGATAGCGCTCGGTCAGTGATTGAAGCTCACCGCTGAGTAGGCTGCGCGCCAAGAACCGGGCGCTGGCATCGCTCAGCGAATGATCGTCACCAAGTTTCGCAAACGCCCACACAATCGGCTGCGGCACACCAACGGCTATGCCAATACGGATGTCTGGATACATCGGCAAGCGTGCGTAGATCAGGTCCTCATCGGCCACGGTAAAGCTAAGTTCCTCGTTGCTGATGGACTCCAGTAGATCGTCAAGTTCAGCTGGAACGACTTTCCACTTAAGCGTCGGGTTGAGGGTGCGTGCGTGAAATAGAGCAGTGACAGCGCTGGAGCCGTCCGTTACCACAATCTCCTCAGAGCTTAAGTCCTTCAGTGAGCTCGGCGCCGGCGTGCCGGCTCGATACACCAACACCGATTGCGAATACATCATTGGCGCACTGAAGCGATGCTCGGTCGACGGGGATCGAGGGTGCGGCAAATGCGCGGCCGCAATGTCGCCGCGCCCAGTGCTCAATTCACGCCAGATATCAGCCTGGCGCTCCAGCGGAATCATCGTCAGCTTGACGCCAAGCTCAGCGGCCAGTTTGGCACTTAGCTCGTAATCGAGACCGCTCGCGCCGTGAGCGCCGATGAAGTAAGTGGATGGTCCGGGCAGGGTCAGAACGCGCAGCTCCCCGCGACTTTCAATTTTTTCAAGCGTCGATTGTTTTGCGCATCCCGCCAGCGACATCACCGCAATGGAGAGCAACACAGACAAGGCGGCTGGAAAAAATCGCATGCGGGACCTTACGTTTCAGCGTTCGCTAAGGTAGCATTCGCGGCCTATCACGCTGCAATGCGCGGGTTATGTCGCAAACGGACATGCCCGCTAGTTGAATCTCTGGAGAGGTGGCAGAGTGGTCGAATGCGCCGGACTCGAAATTCGGTGTACGTTTAGGCGTACCGTGGGTTCGAATCCCACCCTCTCCACCATCAGTTGTCCACACCAGCTAATCGACTCGCGCGAGCTTTTCATCAGCCCGCTTGCGGTGCGCACGGTCCTCGAGCCGCTCGCTTAAGGTTTTTCAAACCAGTCCAAGCGCGCGCAAGATCGTCAGCGGAATTTTGGCTTGCGCTTAAATCGCAGCAAACTTTGCCAACATTCGCAGCATCCCAATATTCCCAAGACCCACACACAAAAAAGCCGCCGGGAACTCCGGCGGCTTTTAAATATTGCCTTCTCTAGCTACTCGCTAGCTGCATAACCTACCTCGGCCACCAGGCGCACCAGCTCGGGTTGCCACCCGCAACCACGGTGACCGGCAGCGTTGCGCTATTGCTGGCGCTGCCGTTGCTGGCGGTGAGG
>Ga0209181_10005858_pt1 | contig 17558 bp, 11 predicted proteins | sample MAT05_FD_187208 | JGI IMG/M metagenome (GOLD analysis project Ga0209181, IMG submission 187208) | Freshwater microbial communities from Lake Fryxell liftoff mats and glacier meltwater in Antarctica - MAT-05 (SPAdes) (version 2) | ecosystem: Environmental > Aquatic > Freshwater > Ice > Liftoff...
CTGCTCGCAGGCGTCAACAACTTCGGCGACCGTGTGTACAGCAGCCGCATCCGCAGCGACGGCATCGAAGTGGCGCCGCGCCGCAGCAGCTACTTCGGACTGCGCTACGCCTTCTGAGCCGGCTGAGGCTGCGGCGTGTGCTGGTACCTGAGGTTAGGAAATTCCACGGGCGAATCAGGACAGGCATGATTCAGCACGGAAAATCCGGCAGTGGTCACTCCGCGAGTTCTGCATCGAGCATTTCCACCAGTGCGTCGCGGTCGTAGGAATGCGCGTGGCCCTTGTTGAGCTGAACCAGTTCCTCGATGGCCTTCCTGATCGTCAACTCGGCTTCGCTCTGCGCCGGCACAACCATGTAGCGGCGCTTCGGATTGGCATCGAACAAGGCATGCTGCACGGCTTTGGCGACGGCATCCGGCTCGGGGTACTTGGAGCGATCGCCGGCAAGCGAAGAGACGCCCGCGCGCGCGGCGGCGGTGGCGCCGATCTCCGAGTTGAAGTTGCCGGGCTCGACCAGGCTGACCGTCACGCCTAGCGGCGCCAGTTCGCCAGCAAGCGAGTCGCCGAACGCTTCGATGGCATGCTTGCTCATGCTGTAGATCCCCAGCGTCGGCGACGACAGGATCCCGGAGATCGAACTGATCGTGGTGACGCGGCCCTTGGCCTCGATGATCAGTGGCGCGAAGGCCTTGGTGACGCGGTAGGGGCCGTACACGTTGACATCCATGACGTAATGGAAGTCCTCTTCGCTGCTCTGCATCATCGGACCCGAGACGGCGACGCCGGCATTATTGACCAAGCCGTAAAGCCCTCGATTCGCCTCGGTGATGGTCTTGACGGCGGCTGCGATCTCGTCGGGCTTGGTGACGTCGAGGCGCACGGCCTGCACGTTTTCGATCGCGTCGAGTTCTGCGAGATCCTTGTCCTTGCGCGCTCCCGCGTAGACGAAGTAACCCTCGGCCGCGAGTTGCTCGGTGACCTTGCGGCCAATGCCGGTGCTGGCGCCGGTCACGAGAACCGCTTTCTGGGCGCTCGCAGGTGCCGGTGCCGGCGTTTCGGCAAGCGCCACCGAAGATGACAAGATCAGCAACAGCGAGGCGGAAAAACTGCTTGCGTTCATCGGGTGAACTCTCCGGCGAGACCAGGGGCCAGACTACAGTTATCCTGATGACTATGCGGCACGTTGATGGGTCGGCGTGATGCCCAGCCTCATGGCCAACTGCAGTACGGCGTTCATGCCGTAACCCGGGTGAGAGTACAGTTTCAGCGACGTCATCCGTAACCGCAGAAACAGGGGGGAGAGTAAAGTTTCTACACCCTGTGGGCTGCGCGCGGGTCAATCCCCCAGGCGCAGGTGCGGCGAAACCGTACTCTGAACCCGGTTTTTACAGTCTGCCGAAGATGCGTGCGACTTCTTCCGCACCGAGTGCGCGCCACGACCCGGACGCCAGATCGTTCAACGCCAAGCCCCCGATCTTCGCGCGGTGCAAGCCTTCAACATGATTCCCGACCGCCGCGAACATCCGACGAATCTGGTGGTAGCGCCCCTCCACGATGGTGAGGCGCACGCGTCGCGGTTCGAGCTGCTCCAATAATGCGGGCGCCAGCGGCGCCGTCTCGGAATCGAGCACAAGTGTGCCGCTCGCGAACATCGCGGCTTCGTCGCCGCGCAGATCCTGACCGAGCGACGCTTCGTACACTTTCGCCAAGTGCGATCGCGGCGACGTGATCCGATGCAGCAGCGCCCCGTCGTCGGTCATCAACAGCAACCCCGACGTTTCCTTGTCGAGCCGCCCGATCGGCGCAAACGCAGGTTTGCGCCAGCGAAAACGCGGCGGCAGCAATTCATACACGACACGACCCGCATCCTTGGTCGAACAGGTGTAACCCAACGGCTTGTTGAGCATCACGATCAGACCGGCCGGCGGATCCAGCATTTCATCGTCCAGCCTGATGTCCACGTGGTTGATGCGGGCGTCGGGCTCAAGCGCTGCCCCGTCGGCCGTGGTCACACGAGCATCGCGAAACATTGCCGCGACTTCCTTGCGGGTGCCGTAGCCGAGGTTGGCGATGAGCTTGAGCAATCTCATGGGTTTGCCTTCACCGCCTCGATGACCTTGTAGCCGCCCGCTTCGACCACGACACGCACCTTGGCGAACCTGCCAGCGAGCTCGGCTTCATACGGCAAGTGTCGATTGGCTACCAACCACAGGCGCCCGCCGGGGTTCAGCGCGGCAGCCGCGGCGGCGATGAATCCGCGTCCAAGCCCTGGCGTGTCGGCACGCCCCAGATGAAATGGTGGATTGCTGACGATGAAATCGTAACGCTGCGCCAGCCCCTTGGTGACATCGTGCCAGAAGAAATCCAGATCGACGCGCGAGTCCGCGCCGGAAGGCGCCAGCCGCGCGAGGTTCAATCGCGCCAATTCCAGCGCGCGCGCTTCGGCTTCGTACAGGTCGAGCGCCACGACGCGCGGACAACGCGCGAGCACTTCCGCGGAAAGATAACCGAACCCCGCTCCCAGATCGGCACCGCGCCCCGCAAGATCGCCCGGTAGCGAGTGCGCGAGCAGCGCCGATGCCGCATCGATGCGGTCCCAGGCGAATAGTCCGGGACGGCTCAGGAAGCGGCCGTCGGCAATCGTTCGCGGTGCATCCAGCGCGGCCCATGCGGCGACGAGATCATGATCCGGCCCAGTGGCCAATGGATCGTTCCAGAATACGCGGCATTTGTTTTTCGACAGGTTCTGAACCGCCCCGGTCAACTGCGTCAGATCCGATTCGCCCGAGCGCGCGCCTTCTTTGTTGAGCATGCTCGCGACGACCACGCCGTCCGCTGTCGCGCGTTGCAATGCGTGCGCGAACAAGGCACGTGCCTCGTCGCGTTGCCGTGGCGCAAGCAACAATATCAACCGGAACTTTTCTTCGGTATCGGCCGTCGCCCCGAAGCCGGCATCCACAAGCGCATCGGCATACGGCCGGAAGCTCTGTTCGCAGATCAGCTCATTACGCGCAATCCGCTGCAATGGCACGCCCGCTCGTGCGCGCATAAACAACACACGACCGCCGTTGGGCCACGAGACCGCACCCGTGAACAGCGGCAAAAACAAGGTCTCCAGCGCGGCGTCGAGCGCGCCGCCGGTTGCTGCGGCGTTCAAAGCGACACGTATCTTGCGCGGAAATCGCCATCTGGCGAGCAGTGATTCATGACGAGGGCGAGTGCTCGAAGATTCAAGAACACCCATGATCCACGGCATTCAAAGCGAAGGCAATCACAGTCACCACGGCGCCAACGAAGCCTGGGTTGTCCGCAAAGGAGAGATAACCCAGGACGCGCTCGTGCAGGCATCCCCACTCGCAGCCGACCGTAGCCCGGGTTGTCCCAAAAAGGGATAACCCGGCAAACACGGGTCAGAGTCAGCTACCCGGTTCGAAGCCGGACACGAAGATTACCGGGCTGTCGGATTCCACCGCACCGATGTCGGTGGCCCCGAACAGCACGCGCTGGACGCCGCGCTGGTCGACCTGGGTTTCCAGCACGGGGGCGACGCCTGCGTTCAGCAGCGGGCTGCCGAACAGCGGCACGCGGCTTGGCGTGGTGCCGCCGTTGGCGGCCATGGGCCCGAGCAGTGGATCCTCGGATCTCGCTGGCGACAGGCAGGTTGCGTCCTGTACGAACAGGCCGCCGGCGTTGGTGATCGTGCTACCGGCCAAGATGTTGCAGGCGCTGACGAGGAAATTGCCGGCAATCACCGTGTTGCGCAGGCTGGTGCCCCCGTTGAGCGACTCGACGGCAAAGCGTGCGCTATTGCGCGTAATGGTCAGCGCCTCGACATCCAGCACGCTGTCGCCGTTGCCGCCAAGCACGAGTCGCGCGTTGGCGAAATTGCCGTCGATGGTCGAGTTGTCGAACTGCACGCGGTGTCCAATGCCGAGGATGCCCACCAGCAGTACGGTACCGGCGACGTCGGCGTTGCCGGAGAACGACGAACGCGTGATGCGCAGCGCAGTGCGCGGCAGCGCGACATGGTTGCCGGCAAAGGCGACCGCCGCCGCAATGTCGGCCGCATTATCGCGAAAGATGGCGCGCTCGATCAGGGCTGGCTCGGCCAGGTTGCCGTCGATTCGCAGCGCGCCGCCTTCGGTGGCGGCGTTGCGCTCGAAGGTGTCGCCACTGCTGCGGAAGCGGTACCCCAGCGGACCGCCGCCGGTGATGCGTAACCCACCACCGTTGCCGGAAGCGACGTTGCCGCGGAACAGATTGCCACTGGACATCACCATGGCAGGCGCGCCATCGCTGCCGAGCTGGATCTCGAGACCACCGCCGCTAGAGCCGGTGTTGTCGATGAACTGATTATCCTGCAGGTTCACCTGAAGCCCGGGCTGGAAGGAGTTAATGCGCAGGCCGGCACCGATGGGCCCGCGATTGCGCAGGAAGCGGGATCTCGAGACCAGCACGCTGGCTGATACATGCTGGCCGCCGGCCGAGATGCTCATCCCGCCGCGGCCGTCGGCGAATTCGCTGTCGATCACCTCGACAGTCGCCGCACCGGATCCGGTCGTCGACAGTTGCGCACGCGTGGTGCGCAGGTCCGCGCCAACCATGGTGACGCGCTCGAGCCGGGCCAACGTCGTTACCACAACGGAAAACGGTGTGCCCAGGGGATTGGCGATCACCACGTCGGTCAGTCTGAACTCCGACAGTGACACTCCGCTACCCAGTGTCGCGATGCTGCCGGCGGGTGAGGACGCGATCGAAAGACCGCGGACGCCACCCTCCAGGCGCAGCGACGCGATTCGCAGCACCAGTCCATCGGCCGCAACCGCCAGCAGGCCCATCGGCGGTGTGCCCGGCGTTGAAAGTCTGCGCAGCACGGCGTTGTTGCCGCTGATCGTGGTGTGCTGGGTGAGTGCCGGAAGCGCCAGAGGCGTCAGCGGCGAGCCGGCACCAAACGTCGGAGCGTTTTGGCCGACGCGGTCGAACGTGTAGTTACCTGGCAGCAAGTCCAGCGTCACCATCGTGCCTGGCACCGAGCTGCCGTTGCATCCGTCCCGCACGCCACGCGCGTTGGCCGCGAGGATCGCTTCGCCCAGCGTGCAGTTGCCGTTGGTCAAGCCCGCAGGCTGATCGAGCGTAACCTCCTGCGCGGTGTTGTTGACTGCAATCGTGACTTGGGCGTGCGCCGGTGCGGCGGCGGTCAGCACTGCCAGCGCGGCGATTGTGGTGCGGATGCTGTGCAGGTAATGCGGCAACGACATAGTGCGGTCCCCTGATCGACTCCCCGACCCAGATTATAGGTTGCGGCGGATAACTTCCAGAGCTGGCGAAAGCAGGGAAACGTGGGAAACACGGGTCATAGCCTGACGCGAAACCCGGGTCCAAAACCCGGCGCGAAACCCGGGTCAGAGTACAGTTTTCCGCCGTGCGGGCGAGGAGATTTCCTACACGCTCAAGAGCGATCCTCGACTGACGGCGCGGCCAGGAGACGCGAAGATGGGAGCAACCTTCACGGATGAGGCGACCGCGTGCCCCGGCTTCCCCGCATTGATGTTCCCGGATTGCCCCAGCACCTCGTGCAGCGGGGGATCGATCGTCAGCCGTGCTTTTTCTCGGACGAGGATCGTCGCCGCTACCTTGCGGACCTGCGCGAGATCGCGCTGAAGCTCGGCTGCGTGCAGATGGCCACCATCGACGCAGTGATCGCCCAGCTATGGATCCGCCATGACTTGACACTGTTGAGTACTGACGCTGATTTCCGCCACGCGGCGCGCTTCTGCCTGCTGCGCAACTGGCGGGCGGCGTCAGACTGCTCGCCTGCTCGGCTTTCCCGGTCGATCGAGACGACACGGGTTTTGCGTTCATCCTGACCGCGAGAATCTGCGAACCGCGAGAATCTGGTCGCATGCATCGTGGCAAACCGGCACAGCGGCAATCCGAGATAGCCACGATTCGGCGAGGAAACCGTACTCTGACCCCGGTTTCAGACCCCGGTTTCAGCGACGGTACCGAGCAGCACACCCGCCGCCTGCGGTCGCGCAAACAGGAACCCCTGGCCGAACACCACGCCCATATCGAGCAGCGCGTCGCGCTGCAACTCCGTTTCGATGCCTTCGGCAATCACTTCCAGGCCCATTGAGTTGGCCAGCGCGTGGATCGCGCGCACCACCGCAACGCTGCTGCCACCGCCGCCCGGGGTCAGGTCGGTGATGAAGCTGCGGTCGATCTTCAGACAGTGGATCGGGAGTCGGTGCAGATACGACAGCGACGAATAGCCGGTGCCGAAATCGTCGAGCTGGGCCAGTACGCCGGCGTCGCGCAGCCGCTCGAGGGTGCGCCGGATCTGGTCGGGATTTTCGAGCAGCGCGCCCTCGGTGACTTCCAGCCGGATCCGCGACGGCGCAATGCCGCGCACGCGCAGCAACGCCAACACCGCATCGGCGAGGTCAGGCGAGCGGAAGTGGCGCGCCGAAACGTTGATGCAAACGTAGGTGTTCTCGTCGGTCAGGCGCGGAATCTCGCGGCAGGTCAGATCGAACATCTGCCAGTCGATCTGCTCCACCGCCCCGCTGTCTTCCGCCACGTCGAGAAAGTCGCCCGGAAGCAGCAGGCCACGCTCGTTGTGCCGCCAGCGCAGCAGCGCCTCGTAACCGACCGTGACCCCGCTGCGCAGGTCGACGATCGCCTGGAAATGCGGCTCGAATTCGTTGCGCAGGATGGCGCGGCGCAGATCGCCCTCCAGATCGAGCAGCTTCAGCGCCTCGCTGTGCAGCTGTTCGTCGAACACTTCATAGCGCTGGCGGCCCCTGGCCTTGGCGCGGTACATCGCCACGTCGGCGTCGCGCAGCAGTTCTTCGGCGCGCACGTAGCGCGGATGCGATGCCGCGATGCCGACGCTGGCCGAAGTGAACAGCTCCTTGCCGCCGACCCGCATCGGCTCGCCGAGCGATTCGATCACCCGCCGCGCGACGCTGAGCGCATCGTGCTCGCCGGCGATGTCTTCGAGCAGGATCGCGAACTCGTCGCCACCCAGGCGCGCAACCATGTCCGGCGCGCGCAGCGCGGCCGCGATCCGCGCACCGGCTTCCTTCAGTATCTCGTCGCCGACCAGATGCCCGACCGAGTCGTTGATCACCTTGAAGCGGTCGAGGTCGAGGAACAGCACCGCGAAATGCCGGCGCCGATCACGCTGGTAGCGGGCCAGGGCGTGGGTCAGGCGATCCAGCAGGTAGGCACGGTTGGGCAGCCCGGTCAGTGCGTCGTGCTGGGCTTGGTGGGTCAGGCGCAGCTCCGCGCGCTCACGCTCGCCGATCTGGTCGCGCAGCTCGCGATTGGCGCCGGCCAACTCGTGGGTGCGCTCGCTGACCCGCTGCTCGAGCTCGGCGCACGCGGCCTTGAGCGAGGCTTGCGCGCGCTTGCGCTGCAAACCCTGTGCGATGTGGTGGGCAACGAAGGCCAGCAGCTCCTGGTCGCGCGCTCCGAACACATGGTCTTCGGAGTAACTCTGAACGGCCAGCACGCCAAGCGGGCCCAGATCACCCGGCAAGGGCACACCCAGCCAATACGTCGAACGGGTTCCAAGGGGTTGCACTTGCCCGGCCTGGTTCAGCGCGGCGATCGCATCGCGATCGGCCAGCAGGGCGCGGTTGGTACGCAGGACGTATTCGGTAATGCCCTTGGACAGGTTGCGCCGCGGCCGCGAGCGATCGTGCTCGTCGACGGAATAGGGAAAGTCCAGCTCGAGGCCATCGGCGCTCACGATCGCGATGTAGAAGTTGCGCGCGTAGAGCAGCTCGCCGACGATCGCATGCACGTCGCGATAGAAGTGCTCCAGCGTGTCGGCGGTGCTCGACAGTTCGGCGATGCGGAACAACGCGGCCTGCAGGCGCTCGCCGCGCTGGCGCTCGCTGACTTCCCACGTGAGGTGTTCGTTGGCCCGTGCAAGGTCCGAGGTCCGCTGCGCGACCCGGCGCTCCAGTTCTTCATGCGCCTGTTTACGCTCGACCGCAGTCAGGATGTGCTGCGCGACATACGACAGCAGGTTCCGATCCTGCTCGCTGAACGCCTGCGCCTGATCGTAGCTTTGCACCACGATCGCACCGCGCACTTCGCCTGCGCGCACCATCGGCACGCCGAGCCAGTCCTCGCTGTCCGGGCCGAGCGACTCGTCGCGCTGCACGCCGAGCAGCGTGCGCACGTCGCCGGACGGGCCATGCAGCGAGCGCCCCAGACGAATCATGCCAAGGGTCAGGCTGTTGGCCAAGCGCGCGGCGGGCACCTCCTCATCGGGATCGATGAAGGTACGGTCGAAGCGATCGACCACATAGATGAAGCGCAAGGTTTCGCGCGCGCTGTTGTACAGCACGATGAAAAGATTCTCGGCGTACATCAGGCTGCCCACGATGCCGTGCACACCACGCAGCATGTCCGGCATGTCGAGATCGGCGCTGGCCATCTCGGCGATCGCGAACAGCGCGCGCTGCAGCCGCTCGGCCTGAGCCAGACGCGTAACCGAACGGCGCAGGTTCTCAAGGCCCAAGTGCAAGCGCAGCGCGGCGACGATGGGTGCCGCGGTGTCGGCATCGAGCAGGGTCGCGTGCGAGGTCTCAAGCGCCGGCTGCGTCCACAGCATCACCACGAAACCATCGTCGCCGCGTTCGATGAGCATTCGCGCATGGTTGCAGGTGCCATCCTGCAGATCGCCAGTGCTCACGCTACCGCTGCGCATCGCGCGATCGGCCAGCGCCAGCTGGGTGGCCGTCGGCGCGCCGGTCGTGCAACGCCACGCCGCGCGATCGTCCGCATCGCTGCAGGTCGCCCATACCAGAACAACCTGCCGGGAGGACATCAATCGGGCCAGGATGGCTTCGCAGGTCGCCACCAGCGACTCGATTCCCACGGCACGCAGCAGCGCCCGCGAATCGGAATCCGGATCGGATTGCACCGGGTGCTGCGCCACAGTCGGGCCTGGTCGGATAGCGGCCATGACAATCCAGAGATCGCGTGCACGCGAGTGTAACAAGCCGCGGGCGCCACCCCCGGGCGTTTAACCCCAAACCGCTGCGTGGCACGTTTGATGACCTGAACGGCCAGCAGGAATTCGCGTAGGCTTGCTTTGGTGAGTATGGAGCGCAGCGACGAATCCCTGATGCAGGCCTGGGTTGGCGGCGATGCAGCCGCCTTCGAGGCGTTGTACCTGCGGCACAAGGGCATGCTGTTCCGCTACCTGTTGCGTAGTTTAAAGCAGCAGGCCGCCACCGAGGAGCTGTTCCAGGAGACCTGGGTGCGGGTGGTGGCTGCCCGCCTGCGCTGGCAGCCGCAGGCGAAGTTTTCCACCTGGTTGCTGCAGATTGCCCACAACCTGATGGTCGACCACTGGCGCCGCCAGCGGCCGGCCGAACCCGATCCGGAGACCGCACTGGCCGCGCTCGATGCGCCTGAGGAAGACCGCCCCGATGCCCAATGGTCGCAATTCGAACAGCGCCGGCGACTGCAGCGCGCGCTCGAGGCCCTGCCCGACGAGCAGCGCGAGGCGTTCCTGCTGCGCGCCGAGGCGGGGCTCGGCATCGAGGAAATTGCCGAGGCGACCGGCGTTGGGCGCGAAACCGCGAAATCGCGCCTGCGCTATGCAATGGCGCGCCTGCGGGAGTTGTTGACGCCATGACCGACCCCAGCGAAATCGACGAGAAACGCCTGCTCGAGGCCTACCGCGCCCTGCCGCGGCCGGAACCGCCGGCGGCACTCGACGCTGCGGTACTCGCGCATGCCCGTGCCGCACTGGCAACGGTGCGGCCGGCGCGATCGCGCTGGGTTGCGGGTCTCGCTAGCGCGGCGGTACTGACGCTGGCGGTCGGCACCGGCTGGCAGATGCGCGAGAACACGCTGGGCACAGCACCCTTATCGCCGATCGATAGCCGGCCGGAGGCGGGGGCAGAGGCGGTCGTCGGCGCGGTTGCCGAAAGCACGCCGTTGGCAGCTGACGCCGGATCCAAGTCCGCGGACAATTCGGCACCAAGGCCAGACAGCAGGGACGTGCAACCTGTGGCCGCGGAGCAAAAGGGGGAGTCGGCGACGCGGCAAGACCGCTCCGAGCGGCAACGATCGATGCAGGACGAGACGGCGGGGAGCGCCCAGCAGTCGCGCCAGCCATATCGCGCACAGGCGCCACCGCGTGCGGTGGTTCCAGCACCCCTCGCAGCCGCCGCGCCGGAAGCACCACCACCGGCACCACCCGCACAAGAGGCGGCAGCAGCACCGCCGGCAGCGTCGATGTTGCGCAAGTCCACGGCGCGTGCGGTGGAGGGCGGCGCGGACGGCACGCAGAGCACTGCAATCGATGCCTTGGCCAAACCCGCGCCACAGGCGGACAGCGTTCCAGAGCCGACCGAGAACGAAATCCTGGCAAATGACGATGACGCGGGCTCTACCCGGTCCATACCACAGACGCTCAGCCCGCTAGAATGGCTCGACGCCATCCGGCGTATGCGCGACCAGGGCGATACCCGCCGCGCAGCGGATGCACTCGCGCAGTTCCGCGCCGTGTATCCGGATGAGCCCGTTCCGGACGACCTGAAGAACCTGCTGCCTTGAACCTTGCTGCAAGACAACCTCTCGGCCCGATGGTGGGCTGCATCCTGTCCGTGCCCGCACCCCGGCATGTTCGCCCGCGCATGGGCCGGTTTGCCACGACCGATCCGGCCACGTTTGCCTCGCGCTGTCTGGCGGTGGGCATGGGAAGCACCCGATGAGCGACACCGAAGCGCGCCCGAAGAGCCAGCAGGGCCTCAAGCCGCTTTCGTCGGTGCTGCCTTATGTGCGCCGCTACCGCGGCCTGATCGGGGCGTGGCTGACGTTCCTCACCCTGTCATCGGCCGCTACCCTGGTGCTGCCGATTGCGGTGCGCTTCATGATCGACGATGGCTTTTCGGCAGCCGATGCGGCCTTCGTGGATCGCGCCTTCCTGGTCCTGCTGGGGGTCGCCATCGTGCTCGCGATCGCCACCTCGCTGCGTTTTTACTTCGTAAGCACCTTGGGCGAGAAGGTCGCGGCCGATCTGCGCCAGGGCGTGTACAACCGGCTGCTTTCGCTCGACCAGTCGTTCTACGAGACCACCCGCACCGGCGAGCTGCTGTCGCGCCTGACCACCGACACCGAACTGGTGCAGACCGTGGTCGGCTCCAGCGCATCGATCGCGGTGCGCAGTGCGGTGACCCTGATCGGCGCCTCGGTCTTGCTGGTGTTCACCAGCCCGAAGCTGGCCGGCTATGCGGGGTTGGTGATCCCGCTGGTGATCGTGCCGATGATCCTGTTCGGTCGGCGGGTGCGCGGCCTGTCGCGGCAGAGCCAGGATCGCATCGCCGACACCTCGGCGATGGCCAGCGAAACCTTGAACGCGATACATACCGTGCAGAGCTTCACCCGCGAATCGACCATGTCGGCGCGCTTTGGCGAGGTGGTGGCGCGCACCCTGGCTACCGCGCGCCGCCGCATCGCGATGCGCAGCCAGCTCACGGCGGTGGTGATCCTGCTGGTGTTCGGCGCGATCACCGGCGTGCTGTGGGTCGGCGCGCGGGAGGTGCTGTCCGGTGCGATGGCGGCCGGTGAGCTCGCGCAGTTCCTGCTCTTCGCGGTGATGGTGGCAGGCTCGGTCGGTGCGCTGGTCGAGGTGTGGGGAGACGTGCAGCGCGCGGCCGGTGCGATGGAGCGGATCGGCGAGTTGCTGGGCAGTCAGCCCACCATCGCCGACCCGCAGGTACCGGCGACCCTGGTGCCGCCGATCCGCGGCGGGTTGCGCTTGGAGAACGTGCGCTTCAACTATCCGTCACGGCCCGATACCGCGGCGCTGGATGACTTCAGCCTGGACATCCGGCCTGGCGAAACCGTGGCCCTGGTCGGCCCGTCCGGTGCCGGTAAAAGCACCGTGTTCCAGCTGCTGCTGCGCTTCTACGACCCGCAGCACGGTCGCATCACGCTCGACGGCCAGGATCTGCGCAACCTGCCACTGGGTATCGTGCGCGGCGCCATCGCGCTGGTGCCGCAGGACACCGTGATCTTCGGCGCGAGCGCTGCGGACAACATCCGCATCGGACGCCAGTCGGCCAGCGACGAGGAAGTACGCGCCGCCGCGCGCGCGGCCGAGGCGAACGAGTTCATCGAAGCGCAGCCGGAGGGCTACGACACCTTCCTCGGCGAGCGCGGCGTGCGGCTGTCGGGCGGCCAGCAGCAGCGCCTGGCGATCGCGCGCGCGATCTTGAAGAATGCGCCGATCCTGCTGCTGGATGAAGCCACCTCGGCCCTCGATGCGCAGAGCGAATCGGTGATCCAGGCAGCACTTGAGCGCCTGATGGAAAATCGCACCACCCTGGTCATCGCGCATCGACTCGCGACCGTGCTCAAGGCCGACCGCATCGTGGTGATGGACCGCGGCCGGATCATCGCGCAGGGGCGTCACCACGAGCTGCTCGCCCAGGGTGGTCTGTACGCAGAGCTCGCCCGCCTGCAGTTCCATTCGCCGGTACTCACCGCATAGCTCGCGCGATGAGCCAGCGCTTGCGCATCGCCTGCGTGCAGTGGCGCTTCGATCGGGTCGCTTCGTTCGAGCAGTGGGCCGGGCGCTTCGCCGAGCAGGTGCGGATCGCCGCCGACTATCGCGCGCGCTTCGTGGTGTTTCCGGAATACGTCACCGCCGAGCTGCTGTCGGCGCAACCGCTGCGTCTCGACGGCCCGGCCAGCATCGCCCACAGCAATCGTAACGATCGTGGTCGCCGATCTGGACTTCGCCGAGTTGCAGCGCGCGCGCGTCCGGCACCGTGCAAAACCGCAACGATCGCCGCCTCGATGTGTACGAATCCCGTTGGAAAGCGTCGTAACGCCGCGCCGCATGCGGCTACCCGCGCACGACCAGATTCGCATCCACCAGCTCCTTGACCAGCTTGGCCGCCAGCGTCGCGGTGATGCCGCTGCTGTCGCGCGCGGGCAGCACCTCGACCACGTCGGCGCCGACCCATGCGACGGGAAGGCGCTGCAACAGGCCGATCAACTGCCGCGGCAGCAGGCCACCGGCCTCCGGATGCGCCACGCCCGGCGCGAACGCGGGGTCGAAGCCATCGATGTCGATCGAGATGTACAGCGGCGCGAACAGGCTTGCCGGAGCGAAATCCGCGATCGCGTCGGGGCCGAACTGCAGCACGTTCCAACGTTGCGCCATCGCGCGCTGCGGCGGCGTGTTGGCGCGGATGCCAAGCTGGATCAGCGCAGCGATCAGCCCCTCTTCGAGCCCGCGCGCGAACGGCGAGGCGTTGCTGAAGCGACGCCCATCGAGCTCCGGGTACAGGTCCGGGTGGGCATCGATATGCAGCACGTTCAACGGGCCGTGGCGGCGCGCCGCTGCGCGCAGCAAGGGCAGCGTCACGCTGTGATCGCCACCGATGGCCAGCACCGGACCCTCGACCGCGGCCTGTTCGGCAGCGAGCTGGATCGCCGCAAGCGCTTGCGCTTCGTCGTGCGGCAGTTCGGCGTCGCCGCAGTCGATCAACGCGGCCAGCGCATCGCGACCCGATTCGGCGTGCCCGTTTCCGGCCGCGCTGTGCAGTCGCGCGCGCACCGCAGCCGGTCCTGCCGCGGCCCCGCGTTCGAACGACGAACCGCCATCCCACGGTACTCCCAGCAAGGCGATCATCGTCGATTCCGTATGCGGCTGAACATCCCTGAAGTATGGCAAAACGCGCTGCCCCACACCCGCTTCACCGCCAGCGGCGACAATGGTGCATGCCCGAGCCTGCCCTGATCGAACTGCGCCCTGAAGGCCTGTACTGCGCTGCCGGCGATTTCCACATCGATCCGTGGCGACCGGTACCGCGGGCAGTGATCACGCACGGGCATTCCGACCATGCGCGCAGCGGTTCGGCGCACTATCTTGGTACTCGCGCCGGCCTCGGTCTGCTGCACGCACGGCTGGGCGCCAATGCCAGCATCGACGCGCTCGACTACGGCGCGCAGATCGCGCTCGGGACCACCCGCGTCAGCCTGCATCCGGCCGGGCACATCCTCGGCTCGGCGCAGGTGCGGGTGGAGCATGCGGGTCAGGTGTGGGTGGTCACCGGCGACTACAAGCGCGATCCGGACCCGACCTGCGCGCCGTTCGAACTGCTGCCCTGCGACACCCTGATCACCGAGTCGACCTTCGGCTTGCCCGTTTACAGCTGGCCCAGCGCCGAGCAGGTTACGCGCGAGGTGATCGCATGGTGGGACCGCTGCGCGGCGCGGCGGGTGCCCGCGGTGCTGTTTTGCTATGCACTGGGCAAGGCGCAGCGGCTGCTCGCGGAGCTGGCCCTGCGGGTGGACCGGCCGGCGTACCTGCACGGCGCGATGGTCGAGTTGGTACAGCGCTATCGCGAGGCGGGCGTGGCGATGCTGCACACCGAGGCGGTGAGCGAGGCCGCGCGCGGACGCGACTTCGCCGGCGCCCTGATCCTGGCGCCACCATCGGCCGAGGGCACGCCGTGGATGCGTCGCTTCCGCGACGCCTCGACCGCGTTCGCCTCCGGCTGGATGCAGGTACGCGGCAATCGGCGGCGACGCGGGCACGATCGCGGCTTCGTGTTGTCCGACCACGCCGACTGGCCAGCACTGGTAGCGACAGCGCGCGAGTGCGGCGCACGCCGCGTGCTGGCCACCCATGGCAATACCGACGCCTACGTGGCGTGGCTGCGCGAGCAGGGAATCGATGCCGCGCCGTTGCGAACACCGTTCGGAAGCGAAGAGACCGCACCTGCATGAAGGCATTCGCCGCGCTGTATGCCGAACTCGACGCCAGCACCGCGACGCGCGACAAGGTGGCGGCGATGGCAGCGTACTTCACGCACGCTGCGGCCGCCGATGCGGCGTGGGCGCTGTGGTTCCTTGCCGGCGAGCGTCTGAAGCGCATCGCAGGCTCGGCACTGCTGCGCGAGCTGCTCGGCCGCGCCAGCGGCTATCCCGCATGGTTGGTGGAAGACAGCTACGCACACGTTGGCGATCTGGCCGAGACCATCACCCTGCTGACCCACGGCAATCCGCAGGACGTGCCGGAACGGCCGCTGCATGCATGGGTAGCGGCGCTGCGCGAGTTGCCCACGCTGGCGCCGGAGGTGCGCGACGAGCGCATTCTGGACTGGTGGAAAACCCTCGGCGACGAGCAGCGCTATGTGCTCAACAAGCTGCTGACCGGCGGCCTGCGGGTCGGTGTCGCGCAGCGGCTGGTGGTGCTCGCGATCGCGCAGGCCTTCGATTTGCCCGCCGACCGCATCGCGCAGCGCCTCGCCGGCAGCTGGGAGCCGACGCCGGCATCGTGGGCACGCCTGACGGCGGATGCTGCCACCGACGACGACCGCAGCGACCAGCCCTACCCTTTCTTCCTTGCCTCGGCGCTGGAGCAGCCGGTAGAAGCGCTCGGCACATGCACCGCATGGCTTGCCGAATGGAAGTGGGATGGCATCCGCGCGCAACTGATCCGCCGCGGCGACACGGTCGCGGTATGGTCGCGCGGCGAGGAGCGCCTCGACGGTCGCTTTCCGGAAATCGAGCGCGCAGCCCTTGCGCTGCCGGGCGGTTGCGTACTCGATGGCGAGATTCTCGCCTGGCGCGATGGCCGGCCGCTGCCGTTCAACCTGCTGCAGAAACGCATCGGTCGCCTGCGTCCTGGCGCGCGTTCGCTCACCGAGGCTCCGGTGGCTTTCGTGGCCTACGATCTGCTGGAGTTCGATGGTACCGATCGGCGCACTTTGCCACTGGATGAGCGCAAACGGCTGCTCGGCATCGCGCTGCAGGACGCAGCGAATCCCAGCGTGCTTCTGGCCTCCCCCACCATTGCGGCCGACGACTGGCAGACTCTGGTCGCCGCACGTGAGCAAGCCCGGACGCAGGGCGTCGAAGGCCTGATGCTCAAGCGTCGCGACTCGGCCTATCAGACAGGCCGTCGGCGCGGCGACTGGTACAAGTGGAAAGTCTCGCCGTTCACCCTCGATGCGGTGTTGATCTACGCGCAGGCCGGTCATGGTCGACGATCCAACCTCTACACCGACTACACCTTCGCGGTGTGGGATGGCGAGACCCTGGTGCCGGTGGCGAAGGCTTATTCCGGCCTCGACGATGCAGAAATCGCGCGGCTGGACCGCTGGATCCGCGCGCATACGCGCGAGCGCTTCGGCCCGGTGCGCTCGGTCGAGCCGCTGCAGGTGTTCGAACTTGCGTTCGAGGGCGTCGCGCGCTCGACGCGGCACAAGTCCGGCGTGGCGGTGCGCTTTCCGCGCATCCTGCGCTGGCGCGAGGACAAGCCCGCCACGCAAGCCGATCGCCTGCAGACGCTGCAGTCGATGGCCAGCGCAGGCGCATGAGCGTCGCGCAGGATGACGCGCGCTACAGCGCGGCACTGTTGCAGATCGAATCGTGGTTCATTGGGCGCGGCTGGACGCCCGCAGACTTCCAGCGCGAGGTCTGGAAGCACTGGCGCGCGGGTCGCAGCGGCCTGATCCACGCACCCACCGGCAGCGGCAAGACGCTGGCTGCATGGGGCGGTCCGGTGCTCGCCGCATTGGCGCGGCAGGCTGCCGATCCGACGCCGGCGCTGCCGCCGCCAAAGCGCCGCGGTGTATCGCCGCGGCCGCTGCGCGTGCTGTGGGTCACGCCGTTGCGCGCGCTGGCCGCCGATACGCACGCCAACATCGCGCAGTTCGCGCAGGACCTCGGGCTGAACTGGCGGGTGCTGCGCCGCACCGGCGACAGCGGCAGCGCGGAGCGCGCGCGACTGGCGCGCGGCGAGGCCGATGCGCTGGTCACCACGCCGGAATCGCTGTCGCTGATGTTGAGCTATGCCGATGCGAGCGAGCGCTTTGCAGCGCTTCAGGCGGTAATCGTCGACGAGTGGCACGAACTGCTGGGCAGCAAACGTGGTGTGTTGCTGGAACTTGCGCTGGCGCGCCTGCGCGGGATCGCTACCGCTGGCGGCGGCGCGCTGCGCCTGTGGGGCGTCTCGGCCACGCTCGGCAATCTCGACGGAGCCCTCGACACCTTGCTCGGTGCATCGGGTCGCGGAGTAATCGTGCATGCAAAAACTCCGCGTGCGACTGAAATCCGCAGCCTGCTGCCGGCAACCACCGCGCGCTTCCCATGGGCCGGGCATCTGGGCCTGAGCCAGCTGCCGCAGGTACTCGATGCGCTCGCCGCCGTGCGCTCGACCCTGCTGTTCACCAATACCCGCGCACAGGCGGAGTTGTGGCATCAGGCGCTGACGGCGGTATGGACGCATGAGCCGGAAACTCTGGCACTGCATCATGGCTCGCTCGATCGCGTGCTGCGTCAGCGGGTCGAAAATGGCTTGCGCGATGGCGCGCTGCGCTGCGTGGTCGCAACCTCCAGCCTCGACCTCGGGGTCGACTTCGCCAGCGTCGACCAGGTAATCCAGATCGGCAGTCCCAAGGGCATCGCGCGACTGCTGCAGCGCGCCGGACGTAGTCGCCACCGGCCCGGCGAGGCCAGTACCGTACTGTGCGTGCCGACCCACAATCTGGAGCTGGTCGAGATTG
>Ga0209181_10005859_pt1 | contig 17551 bp, 14 predicted proteins | sample MAT05_FD_187208 | JGI IMG/M metagenome (GOLD analysis project Ga0209181, IMG submission 187208) | Freshwater microbial communities from Lake Fryxell liftoff mats and glacier meltwater in Antarctica - MAT-05 (SPAdes) (version 2) | ecosystem: Environmental > Aquatic > Freshwater > Ice > Liftoff...
CGGCACGAGCGCGAACACGAGCCCCACGGACCCGAGCGAGACGACGGCGAGGCCCGTCGCGACCCGCGCCGCGTGCGCAGCCTCTTCGGGCAGTCGCGCGCCGAGCCGCTGCGCGACGATGGACGCCGCCGCGATGCCGAACCCGTCCGCGCTCAAGAAACAGATCGACTCGAGGCTCACCAGCGACTGATTCGCCGCCATCGCCGTCGCGCCGAGCGCGCCGATCATCGTGACGAACAAGAAGAAGCCGACGTGCTGGATGATCTTCTCCGCGAACGACGGCGCCGACACACGCAGGAAGCGACGCGCCGCCGCGAGCTCCCCACCGCGCCCGCGCAGCGACACGCGTCCGTCTCTGCGCATCAGCGCAGCGAGCAGCAGCACGACCTGCACCGCCATCGCCAGCACCGAGCCAGTCGCAGCCCCGCGCGTACCCATCGCGGGCATGCCGAAGTGCCCGAAGATCAGCACCCAGTTCACCCCCGCGTTCACCAAGTTGCCGACGACCGCGACGAGGAACGGCGTGCGCGTGTCGCCCGACGCCTGCAGCGCGGCCGCCGCGACACCGACGACCAGCAACAGCGGCATCCCCGGCGCGAGCACCGTGAGATAGCCGCGCGCGGCGTCGTGCACCTCTGGCGTCGCATTCGGAAACGCAGCGAGAATCAGCGGCATGCCGACGAGAACGAGCAGCCCTGCGAGCGCGCCGACGAGCAGCGCCAACACCAGCCCGGCGCGCACTGCGGCGCCCGCGAGCGCGCGGTCGCCTGCGCCAGTTGCCCGCCCGACGAGCGCGACGACGCCGACGGCGAACGCGCCCATCACGCTCAGCACCGACCAGGTCAGCGGCCCGCTGATCTGCATCGACGCGAGCGACGCCGCGCTGTGTCGGCCGAGCATCGCGCGGTCGACGAGGAACACCAGCGTCTCCAACAACGACTGACCGATGGCCGGTCCGGCGAGCGCGATGACGGCAGCAAAAGTCGCGCGGCGAGAGTCCGCGAGCGCGGACGACGCAGCGTGCGGCACGCTTACCTCGACATCCGCATCTTCGTCTTCTGACGCATCTGATAGCCGCCCGCCTCGAGCGACGAGAGCGCGATCCTTTGCAGCTCCGGGCTCGCCTTCGGGTCCATGAACGGCCCGATGTGGTTCGGATCGAGCGCGACCAAACCGTCCATCGCCTTCCGCGCGAGGCCACGCTTGGTCAGCGCGAAGTACGTCCACACCTGCGCGCGCAAGAGCGCAGGTCGCAGCTCTGCGAGCGCCGGATCGTCGGCCCTGTAGGTCTCGAGCAGCACGCGCGCTTCTTCCGGCTTACCGGTGCGCGCAAAGCTCTCCGCGATCACCGCCGCCGCCATCGCCTTCGCCTTCGCGTTCGCCTGCCGGTCGAGGCGAATTTTGTCGGCGACGGGACGCGCATCGCGCGGACGATTCACCGCGAGATAGAGCAACGCGAGCATCGCCCGCACCTCGTCCTGCACGGTGACGGGCGCCTTCTCGACGTCGATGGCGACCAGCGTCTCGATCGCCTTGTTGGGATCTTCCTGCGCCTGAAGCTGCGCTGTCGCCAGCGCGTTCAGCGCGTCCTTCGCGTCGCCGCTGGCGAGCTGCTCGAGCGCCGCCCTGCGCCCATCCGCATCCGTCGCGCCTTGCAGGATTTTCGCGATTGCCGACGTCTTCCGCGTGAGACGCCAGATGTAAATGCCGAAGCCCGCCGCGACCGCCGTCAGCGCGGCGACCACGCCGACACCCCAATAGGAGATGTACGGCGTCGTCATGAACGCGGTGACCCAGAGGATCACGAAGCCGCCGCCGATCTGCGCGATGACCTTCCACTTCAGGCCCGGCTTCTCGACCTGGACCGGCTGCGCGGCCGCCTGGTTCGGCGTAGGAATTTTCTTCGGCTTGGCCACGCGTGCTCCTCGTGCGGCCCGGTGTGTAGTCCCGAACCGCACGGCAATCAACCGCGCGCTCGCGGCAGCTGATCAGCGCGGCTGGAACAGCGCGCAGGTGCCCGACCAGGTGATGCAGCCGCCGCAGGTGCCCGGGCAGTCGGCGTCACGGGTGCAGCGTGTCTCGCCGCAGCCGAAGAACGGCGCTTCGGCTGTGGCCAGCGACATCTGCGCTTCGAGCGGCGCGACGACCGTCGGTGCAGCAGCGACGTCGGACGAAGACTGATCCGTCGCCTTCCCGAGCACGACGGCGAACACGATGGCGAACGACACGGCGAGCGCAGCTAGCACGAGAACGACTGACCTTTGAAGACGCATGGCGACCTCCAGAGCGAACTCATCGAAGGTGTGCGCCGAGGTGCCAACCGTCAATGGGCAGCGCGTCGTTGCGCGCGTGCACGCCAGCCGAGCACGAGCGCCGCCGACGTGACCATCAGCACGCCGGCGACGGCCATCGCGGCAGGGAGCGAGAGCACCGGCCCGATCACATGCACGAGCCCAACGCCCGATGGATACAGCATCAACAAGTGCAGCACGTAGAGACCGAGCGTCTCGCCGGAGAGCGTCTCGAGCGCGCGGGGCAGCCTGCGCACACGCGCGGTGAGCAGCACCAGCAGCGCACAGATGCCTACGACGATGGCGAGCTTCAGCAGCGCGTAGCTCGCGTCGAGCTGTGGATCGCGGGGCGTCTCGAGGCGCAGCGCGAGCGTGTGCGCGGCGTAGAGCAAGAGTGCGAGCATCGCGAGGCGGCTGAACATCGTGCGACGGGGCGTGCGCGCTCCGTGCGGCAGCGCGATGGCGCCGGCGACGATGCCGAAGAACAGATCGGCCGCGTACGGCGCGAGCGGAAAGAGCGAGCCACCGGTGCGGGTGACGTAGTTGAGCAAGAAGCCGAACGGCCCGGTCGCGTCGATGCCCGCGCAGAGCGGCGCAGCGACGACACACGTCACGGCGAGCACGGCCGACGCCGCCACGACGAGCGAAGCCCGGCGCAGCGCGACGCAGAGGAGCTCGGCGACCGCGAGCGTCACGCCGATGCACTGCAGCACGTCGACGATCAGAAATTGCGCGAGCGGCGTACCGATCGGCAGGTGCAGCGCGTAGCCGACCGCGAGCAGCACGAGCGCGCGCCGGAAGCGCTTTCGCACTGCGTCCGGCCGCGCGAGATGTGCGGGGAGATCGCCGAGCGTCGTCAGCTGAAATGCGAGGCCGGCGGTGAACAAAAACGCGACCGACGTGAGCCCGCGCGCGAACGACCACGGCAAGAACAGAGGTCCCGCGAGCGCGAGCGGCGTCGTGAGTCCGCCGATCGCGTGCCCCTGGATCATCTGGAACGACGCGACGAGTCGCAGCAGATCCACCGCGACGACACGCGCGCTCTGCGGCTTCGGCGAGCGCGCCGTACCGCTCGCGGGCGCGACGTCGCGCGCAGATGCGAACTCGCGCGCAGATGCGTCTACGTCGACCGTGCGCGCTCCGGGCTCGCTCACGCCGGCGAAGCTCGCAAGGCGTCGCGGAGCGCATCGAGCGTCGGGCGTGCGCTCGGATCACGCGCCGTGCACGACAGCGCGAGCGTGAGCAGCTCCGGGGGCACCGCGCCGCTCGCCTGGGAGAGCAGCTCGCGCATCGTCGCGCCGAGCGCATGCACGTCGGCGGCTGGGTCGGCGGCGGCGCCTGCGCGCTGCTCGGGCGGCATGTACGCGAGCGTGCCCTCCCCGCCCGCTTCCGCGCTGCCCGCCGCGCCCGGCAGCGCGCCCGCTTGGCGCGATAGACCGAAGTCGGTGAGGACGACGCTGTCGTCCGCGCGCACCAGCCAGTTGGACGGCTTCAGGTCGCGGTGGACGAAGCCTCGCGCGTGTACGTGCGCCAGCGTGTCCGCTGCGGTCAGCAGCCAGCGCCGTGCCCGAGCGAACGGCACCGCGCCGCGGCGCAGCGCGTCGCGAACGCTGCCGCCCGGCACGTGCTCCATCGCGATCGCGAGCAGGCTCTCGTCGAGGTCGAAGATGCGCACGACGCCGGGATGCTCGAGCGCAGCGGCGACGCGCGCCTCACCGCGCAGTCGCTCGCGATCGAGCGCAGAGCGCCCGTGATAGAGCTTCAGCGCGACGACGCGCTCGGTGTGCAGATCGCGCACCGCGAACACCGTGCCTGCCCCGCCGCGCCCGAGCTCACGCAGCACGCGATAACGTCCCTGAGCGAGCGCACCGTCGGCGAGCAGCGTCGCGCCCGCCAGCGCGCTGCGACCGCCGCGGGCCTCACGCAGCCGCGCAGCGCGCTCTTTGGCGCGCGGATAATCGACGTCGCGCGCCAACGCACGCTCGTACGCGGTGAGCGCCGCATCGACGTCACCGCGACGCTCGGCGAGCTCGCCCGCGAGCACCAGCCCGCGCATCGTGGCGTCAACGCGCGCGTCGCGCGGCGCGGTGAACGGCGCTGCGGCCAGCACTTCGAGGAGCTGCGCGGCCAGCGTGTCGTCACCGCGCGAGGCCGCGAGCTCGGCCAAGTGCACGGCGAGCTCCACCTCCGCCGGCCGCGCGGCGAGCACGCGCCGCCCGAGTCGCAGCGCGTCGAGCTCGCGCGCGTCGCTGACCAGCGCGTCGATCGCGACGAGAGCGCGCGCCCGATCGAGCGGCACGAGCGGCGACGCGGCCTCCTCGAGCACACTCTCGGGCGAGCGCTCATTCGACGCGTCCGCGGCGGCGCTACTCTCGGCGCCGCGGCTCTTGGAACCGCTCTTTTCGGCAGCGAGGTCGACCTCGGCGTCCTCGATAACAGCGCGATCCGTCTCCGCCCGCGCGTCAGTGCGCCGTCCAAACCAGCGCGTCAGCCGCTGCCACGCGCTCACACGGGCACCTCGACGGTCACGCCAGCGACGTCCACGCGATCCCCGCGCAGCAGCACGATCGGCATCACGCAGGCGCGCCCACCGAGGCCGATGGACACGCCCTCGTCCGGCGCGAGCCACGCGTGTCCGTCGACGAACGACACCGAGGCGCGCATCCCCGGAAGGCGCAGCGCACCCTCCCCGACGACGAAGCGCGCGCCGCGATCCGGACCGCGCTCGACGTCGACGAGCACAAAGCCTGCGTTCGGCGTGAAGCGCACCGTCACGTCCTCGCCGAGCCCAAAGCTCACCTCGTCGACGAGCGCGAGCGGAGCGCCAATCGGCAGCCCCGCGACCAGCGTGCCGTTGCGGCTGCCTAGATCGCGCAACACCAGCGCGCCCGCCGCGTCGCGCGCGATCTCTGCGTGCCGGCGCGACACCGAGGCGCCGCGCACCGTCAGCTCCGCGTCGCGCCCGAGCGCCGCCGGCAGCGTCCCGACGAGCACGACCTTGCGCCCGGCGATGACCAGCTCGACGCGCCCCGGCTGCAGCAGGCGCGCCTCGAGTCGACGCAGCAGATCGGCGACCGGCACGTCGTCGGGCGCCTCCGCGAGCGCCTTGCGCAGCGCCGCGCGCGCCTCGAGGCGCTGGCCGACCGCCATCCCGAGCTCGTACTCCGCGACCGCGCTGCGCAGCACGCGCGCCCGCGAATCTTTGCGCTGAACGGCGTCGAGCAGCGCCTCGAGGCGCTCGATGTCGCCCGCCTTCTCGAGGCAGCGCGCGAGATCCTCCGTGCGGCCGAGCAGCTCGTAGGCCGTCGCAGCGTCGGACTCGCGACCGTTCGCTTCGAGCCGCGCGGCAGCCTCCGCCAAGATGCGCCGATCCTCCGCGCTTGCCGTTCCCCGATTGCGCGCATCTTGCACCCGCGCGAGGCCGATCTGCACCTCCACGGCGCCACGCCGATCGCTCTGCTCGGGCAAAAAGCGCAGCGCGTCTTCGTACGCGTCGGCGCGCTCCTGCAGAGTCGAGGCGCGCGCGGCGAGGAACATCAGCGCGGCGGCCGCCTCTTCCGGCGCGTCCGCTTCGGCATAGAGCTGCGCTGCCTCGCGATATTTCCCCGCGGCCTCCGCGACACGCGCGCGACGGTGAGAACGGCCGAACAGTTTGCGTAGCCCGAGCACGACTGCGGAGGCTACCAGAGCCGTCGCGCTGTCGCCCTCTCGCGGCCTCGAAGAGAGGCGCAGGCTGGCGTAGTCCCGCTCTCACTCTTGACAAGCCACGGCGCGGCCGGGGACTGTAACGCCACCGCGTCCCTGTACGCAGAACGGAACCCACGCCACGATGTCGACCGGCAACCGTCTCGGAGAGCTGCTCGTTCGCGAGAAGCTCATCAGCCTGCAGCAGCTGCGCAACGCCCAAGACGAGCAGAAGCGAGGCAACACCTCGCTCGGCTACGCGCTGGCGAAGATGGGCTTCATCTCCGACAAGGCGATCACCGACTTTCTGAGTCAGCAGTATCGCGTACAGGCGATCGATCTCGCCGAGTACGAGATCGAGCCGGACATCATCAAGCTGGTCTCGAAGGACGTCTGCGAGCGGCATCGCGTGATCCCGGTATCGCGCACCGGCGCCTCGCTGATCCTCGCGATGGCCGACCCATCGAACCTGCACGCGATCGACGACGTCAAGTTCCTCACTGGCTACAACGTCGAGCCCGTCGTCGCGTCCGAGAACGCGATTCAGAAGGCGATCGAGCGCTACTTCGCGACGCCCGACATCTCCTACGACGACATCATGGAGGGCTTTGACGAGAAGGAGATCGAGGTCGCCGACGCCGAGGACGAGATCAACTCGCTCGACCTCACGCGCGCCGCCGAAGACGCCCCCGTCGTGCGCCTCTGCAACGCGATCCTGCTCAACGCGATCAAGAAGCGCGCCTCCGATATTCACATCGAGCCGTACGAGCGCTCGCTGCGCGTGCGCTACCGGATCGACGGCGTCCTCCACGAGGAGATGGCGCCGCCGATGAAGCTGAAGAACGCCATCGCGTCGCGCCTCAAGATCATGGCGAGCCTCGACATCGCCGAGCGTCGTCTGCCGCAGGACGGCCGCATCAAGCTCAAGCTCGGCAAGGGCCGCGAGATGGACTTCCGCGTGTCCGTGCTGCCGACGCTGTGGGGCGAGAAGATCGTCATGCGGCTGCTCGACAAGTCGAACCTGCAGCTCGACATGGCGAAGCTCGGCTTCGATCCGAAGGCGCAGGCCGACTTCAAGTGGGCCATCAGCCAGCCCTACGGCATGGTGCTCGTCACCGGCCCGACCGGCTCCGGCAAGACGACGACGCTCTACTCCGCGCTGTCCGAGCTGAACCAGCCGGACACCAACATCAGCACCGCCGAAGATCCAGTCGAGTACAACCTGCTCGGCATCAACCAATGCCAGATGCACGAGGATATCGGCCTCAACTTCGCCGCCGCGCTGCGCGCTTTCTTGCGGCAAGATCCGGACATCATCATGGTCGGCGAGATCCGCGACTTCGAGACCGCGGAGATCGCGGTCAAGGCCGCGCTCACCGGTCACTTGGTCCTCTCGACGCTGCACACCAACGACGCGCCGAGCACGGTCTCGCGTCTGCTCAACATGGGCGTCGAGCCGTTCCTCGTCACCGCGTCGGTGAACCTGATCCTCGCGCAGCGGCTCGCGCGCAAAATCTGCGAGGTGTGCAAGACCACCATCACCGTCGAGCGCGAGGCGCTCGTCGACATCGGCATGTCGCCGCAGCAAATCGAGGGCGCGACGATCATGAAGGGCGCCGGCTGCCGTGAGTGCAGCAACTCGGGCTACCGCGGCCGCATCGCGCTCTACGAGGTCATGCCGTTCACGCCAGGGCTCAAGGAGATGGTGCTAGGCGGCGCCAACACCGCGGAGATCAAGGTCGCGATGATCCGCGATGGAATCGCCACGCTGCGCATGTCGGGCCTCGCCAAAGTGCTCGCCGGCGTCACCACGCTCGAAGAGATCACGCGCGTGACCGCTGCGGACAAGTGAACAGCGCTACGGCACCGACGCGGTGAGCGGACCTAAAGCGCCGACGCGGTGAGCAGCGCGTTGTAGACGAGGTGCGCGAGCATCGGCACAGCGACCGAGCGCGTCGTCGTGCGCAGCGTGGTCGTTGCCACGCCCACGAGCGCGACCGCCGTGAGCCCGCCCCAGCTGCCCCAATCTTGCGGTGCGTGCGCCGCGAGGAACGTGCCGACCGACAGCGCGAACGCCGCCGGGGCGCCGAGCGCGCGCTCCGCTGCGCCGTAGACGAGCCCGCGAAAGAACAGTTCCTCGGCGATCGGCACGACGAGCGCGAGCACGGCGAACGCGAGCATTCCGCTTGGCCGCGCGACGAACGTCTCGATCGGCGCCGCGCCTCCGCTGCTCGGCACGAGGCGCAGCGCAGCGACGCCGGCGATGGCGCACAGCGCACCGACAGCGGGCGTGAGGAGCAGCGCCAGCGGGCCGCCGCGCGGTCGATCGAGGCCGAGCAGCGAGGTCGCCGTCACGCCAGCGTAGGGTGCGAGCCAGCCCGCGATTCCGAGCGCGAGCAGCACCTCTGCACCACCGAGCATGAGAGCGCGCGTGAGGCCGCAGAGCGCGCTGCCATCGCCGAGATAGCGCACCGCCTGGCCAACAAAGGCGGCGCCGACAACGCCGACGAAGAGCGCGACGAACGCCGGGAGACGCCGCCGCGCGCGCTGCTCCATCGGCGGCTCCGCACGCGCCATCAAGAGCGCCGCCGCGAGACCGAGCGCACCGAGCAGCGCGATCAGCAGCGAAGGACGCGCGCTCGCGGGCCTTGCGCCGCGGACGTGAATGCGCGCAACGAGGTGCAGCGCCGCAGCGCCCTCCGCGTCGACGAGGTGCGCGCGCACGACTCCGGCGCCGGCCGCCACCGCTTCGTACGGCGTCCAGCACGCGCTCTCGCCATTGCGTCGCGCAGCGCCGAGCGTCGCAGGCGCGACGGTGAGCACGGCGACGATGCTCGACTCGCCGCGCGCGTTCGGCGCCTCGACGACGACCGGCACTGGAAGCGACGCGGCCGCGACGCCCACCGCGCACACCTCGACTACGACGCTCGTGCCCGCCGCGACGCGCGTGTGCGCGTCGACGGTCTCGGACAGCGCGGCCTCGACGTCGCGCTCGCCGGCTTCCGTGCGCGCGACCGCGAGCGTGCCGCCGCTCACGCCTATGGCCATCGCGAGCACAGCGGCCGCGATGGCGAGCCTGCGGCGCGATGGCGAGGTCAGCGGCCGAATACCTGGGAGAGGCGCACGGCGCGACTGTAGCAGCCGCGTTCGTCTACTCTGGTGCGATGAATTTCCGACAGCTGCTCGACGCGAGCGCGCTCGAACAAGCCGCGCTCATCCGCGCCGGCGACGTCTCCTCGGTCGAACTCGCGGAGCTCTATCTCGCGCGAATCGCCGAGCACGACTCTCTGCTGCATGCGTACATCGACGTTCGGCCCGAGCAGACGCTGCACGAAGCGCGGCTCGCCGATCGGCGCTTCCCGACGCGCGCGGTGCCGCCGTTCTGGGGCGTGCCGATCGCGATCAAAGATCTGAACCTCGCCGCCGGCTTCTTCATGCGCATGGGCTCGCGCTCCTTCTCCAACCTTTTCGCGCCGCGTGACGACCGCACCGTTGCGCGCTTGCGCGCCGCCGGCTTCATCGTGCTCGGCAAGACCACGGTGCCCGAGTTCGGCTCGATCCCCATCACCGAGCCCGCGCTGCATTCACCGACGCGCAATCCGTGGGACCTCGAGGTCACGCCCGGCGGATCCTCGGGCGGCGCAGCGGCCGCTGTCGCCGCGCGCCTCGCGCCGATCGCGCAGGGCTCAGACGGCGGCGGATCGATCCGCATTCCGAGCGCGCTCTGCGGCCTCGTCGGCATCAAGCCATCGCGCGGCCGCGTCGCCAACATGCACGGCTTTGCCGACGAGAACATCCTCTACACCGATGGCCCCATCGCGCGCGATCTCGACGACGCCTGCGCGCTCCTCGACGTGATGGCGGGCGTCACCGTCGGCACGCCGCACTGGGCGCCGCCACCGGAGGCGAGCTTCCTCGCGCTGTCGCGCCGCGAGCCAGGACCGCTGCGCGTCGGCGTATGCCTGAGCTCGCCGCTCGCGACGACGCGCGCTGATGTGGCCGCGAGCGTCTTGCGCGTCGCGCGCGTGCTCGAAGCGAGCGGCCATCACCTGCAAGAGCGCAGCTTTCCCGAGATCGATCCGCAGGACTTCCTGCTGCTCTGGCGCGACGGCATGGCGAAGCTGCGTCCACCCGACTGGAACCGCGTCGAGGCGCTCAACGCGTTCCTGCTGCGCGACGGCGGACCGATCGGCCCACGCGAGCTCGAGCAAGCGCGCTCGCGGCTGCGCACGCAAGTCGCGGCGACGTTCCGCGGCCTCGACATCTTGGTCACGCCGGTCGTGCCCGAGGGCCCGCTGCCCGTCGGCGCGTGGACGCGCTTCACGCCAGAGAAGATGCTCGACGAGGCGAAGCGCATCGCGGCGTTCGTCGCGGGCTTCAACGTCTCTGGTCAGCCCGCGCTGAGCCTGCCGATCGGTCGATCGGATCGCGGTCACCCGATTGGCGTGCAGCTCGTCGGCGCCGACTTCGGTGAGGCGACGCTGCTCGCCGTCGCGCGCCAAGTGCTCGATGCGCTGCCCATCGATCGTCGCTGGCCGGCTGGCTTCGACCCGCGGCTAGCTGCCGCAGCGGCACTTTCGGATCGCTTCTGATACACGACGATCGCCTAATAGTTTCATCGGCTTACACGGCAATCCGGTCAGTGACATTACATTCAGTGACCCTACATCGCACGTCAGGCGTTGTCGCGGCCGAGATCGCGTGATAGATCGCCTGGCATGCGCATCAGCAACAGCTTCTCGGAAGGCGAAATCCAGGTCATGGAGTTCATCGTGCAGACCCTTCTGCGCGGTGGCTCACCCACGATGGCTACCCGCCACAAGGAGTTCGCCTCCCTGTGCCGCAAGGTGATGGCCATGCGAAACAAGGTGAACGACATTCGTGCACGCCCGGCTCCCGAGAAGAGCTCGGTCGGCCTGATCGAGGCGCCGAACCTCGACGTCGAAGACGAAGAGATCCAGAAGGTCGGCTGACGATCTGCTGAGCGCGCGCCTGTGCTGTGCAGGCGTTGACAGTCCGCGCTCGCTCACGTAAGCGGCGCGCATGCTGATCCTCCGCGGTGGCCGGGTCGTCGACCCGAGCCGGGGTCTCGATGAGGAGGCGGACGTCGTCATCGAAGACGGACGCATCGCGCGCGTCGGCCGCGGCGCGGCAGAGGGCCTTCGCGGGGAACGCGTCGAGGTCCGCGACGTCACGGGCTGCTGGGTGGTCCCCGGCCTCGTCGACATGCACGTGCACTTCCGCGAGCCCGGGCAGGAATACAAAGAGGACATCGCGAGCGGTCTGCGCGCTGCGGCGGCGGGCGGCTTCACGCAGGTCTGCGCGATGCCGAACACCACGCCGGTGAACGACACGCGCGCCATCACCGAAGCGATGGTCGCGCGCGGACGTGAAGTCGCGAGCGCAGGCGGCGCGACGCGGCTGCATCCGTTTGGCGCAATCACCAAAGGCCTCGAGGGACGCGATCTCACGGAGATGGCGGATCTACGCGACGCCGGCGCCATCGGCGTGAGCGACGACGGCAAGTGCGTGATGAACGCCGCGGTCATGCGCCGCGCGCTCGAGTACGCGCGCACCTTCGACCTTGTCGTCTCGCAGCACTGCGAAGATCACGACCTCAGCGCAGGCGCGCTGATGCATGAAGGTGCCGTCTCGACGAAGCTCGGTCTGCGTGGCTGGCCGCGCGTCGCCGAGGACGTGATCGTCGCGCGCGATCTGCTGCTCGCAGAGCTGACTGGCGCGCGATATCACATTGCGCATCTCAGCTCGAAGGTCGCCGTGCGGCTGCTGCGCGAGGCGAAGTCGCGCGGCATCGAAGTGAGCGCCGAGGTCACGCCGCATCACCTGACGATGACGCACGAGTCGGTGCTCTCCTACGACACCGTCTGCAAAGTGAACCCGCCGCTGCGTGAAGAAGAAGACGTCGAGGCGCTGCGCGAGGCGCTGCGCGACGGCACCATCGACGTCATCGCGACCGATCACGCGCCGCACTCGCCGCTCGAAAAAGACTGCGAGTTCGCCGCCGCATCGCCCGGGATGATCGGCGTCGAGACCGCCCTTCCCGCGATGCTCGAGCTGGTGCGCCGCGGCATCCTCACGCCGCTGCGGCTCATCGAGGCGATGTCGACCGGCCCGGTGAAAATCACCCGGCTCGAGGGCGGCTCGCTGGTCGTCGGTGCGCGCGCAGACGTGACCGTGATCGACCCCGAGGCACGCTGGACCGTCACCAAGGACGCGCTACGGTCGAAGTCGCACAACACGCCATATCTCGGCCGCGAAGTCGTCGGCCGCGTTCGGCTCACGCTCGTCGGCGGAAAAACGGCGCACGAGATCTCATGACGACCCAAGCGCACCTCGTGCTCGCAGATGGCACGGTCTTCACTGGTACCGCGATCGGAGCTGCGGGCGTGACTGTCGGCGAGGTCGTATTCACGACCGGCATGACGGGCTACCAAGAGGTCCTCACTGACCCGTCGTATTGCGGACAGATCGTCACGATGACGGCGCCGGAGATCGGCAACACCGGCGTCAACCTCGACGACGAGGAGGCGCGCAAGCCGATGCTCGCCGGCTTCGTCGTGCACGAGCTGAGCAGCGTCGCGAGCAACTGGCGCAGCACCGAGTCGCTCGACGCGTACCTGCGCCGGAACGGCATCGTCGGCATTCAGGGCGTCGATACGCGCACGCTGACGCGTCACATCCGCGACGTCGGCGCGCAGATGGCGGCGATCGGCACCGAGGATCCGCAGACGCTGCACGACCGCGCGAAGTCAGCGCCGCCGATGAGCGGCCGCGACCTCACCGGCGAGGTCACGACGAAGCAGAACTACGCGTGGACGCAGGGCTCTGGCGTCTGGCTCGAGGATGGGCGCCCTGCTCCGTCGAAGGCGCCGCACCACGTCGTCGCGATCGACTTCGGCGTGAAGCAGAACATCCTGCGCTGCCTGGTCGACGCGGGCTGCAAGGTCACCGTGGTGCCGGCGACGGTCACTGCCGATCAGGTGCTCGCGCTCTCGCCTGACGGCGTGTTCCTCTCGAACGGTCCGGGCGATCCGGCCGCGGTCACGCAGGCCATCGAGACGACGCGCACGCTGCTCGGAAAGAAGCCGATCTTCGGCATCTGCCTCGGCCATCAGATCCTCGGACTCGCGCTCGGCGGCGCGACCTACAAGCTCAAGTTCGGTCACCGCGGGCTCAACCAGCCGGTGAAAGATCTGCTCACCGGCAAGATCGAAGTGACGACGCAGAACCACGGCTTCTGCGTCGACATGGACAGCCTCGCGGGCAAGTGCGAGATGACCCACGTACACCTCAACGACGGCACCGTGGAGGGCCTGGTACACCGCGAGACCGGCGCGTTCAGCGTGCAGTACCACCCAGAGTCGAGCGCAGGTCCGCATGACGCGCGCTACCTGTTCGACCGATTCGTGAAGTCGATCGAAGCGGCGCGCTGATGGCGCACTCGAGCGCAGCGGCCCGCGGATCGTCGACGAGCGCAGCGGCCCGCGGATCGTCGACGAGCGCAGCGGCCCGCGGATCGTCGACGAGCGCAGCGGCGCTGCGTGTGCCGGCGGAGAGCGAGCTCGAGCATCGGCGCATCGCCGTCGGTCCCGATGCGGATGGGCGCCAAGTCGCGCTGCACGTGGTGCTCGCCGGTCCGGAGACCGGCACGCCGGTGATCTTGCTGCACGGCTTCCCGGAGTTCTGGTGGTCGTGGCGCTATCAAATCGCGCCGCTGGTCGAGGCCGGCTATCGCGTGATCGCGCCGGACATGCGCGGCTACAACACGTCCGACAAGCCGTCGGCGGTACGCGCGTATCGCATGGCCAATCTCATCTCTGATGTCGCCGGGCTAGTACACGCGCTCGGCTACACGAAGACGCACCTCGTCGCGCACGATTGGGGCGGCGCCATCGCGTGGGGAGTCGCTGCGCTGCGGCCAGATGTCGTCGACCAGCTGGTCATCCTCAACGCGCCGCATCCGACGCTGTTCAGCCGCGAGCTGCGCAACCCGTCGCAGCTGAAGAAGAGCTGGTACATGTTCTTCTTCCAGCTGCCGCGCCTCCCGGAGCGTCGCCTGCGCGAGCACGAAACCATCGCGCGGACGTTCCGCGGCTGGACCCACCGACGCGAGCACTTCGATGACGCGACCATCGAGCGCTACGTCGAGGCGATTCGTCAGCCCGGCGCCGCGACGGCGACGGTGAACTACTATCGCGCGGCGCTGCGCGAGGTCGCGTCGCGCGGGAGCGTGCCAGTGATCACGGCGCCAACGATGGTGATCTGGGGCATGGACGACCGCGCGCTCGGCCCCGATCTGATCGTCGGGCTCGAGCCGTATGTGCCCGGCGTGCGCATCGAGCGCATCGAAGACGCGAGCCACTGGGTCGCGCAGGACGCGCCGGAGAAGGTCAACGCACTGCTGCTCGATTTCCTCCGCTGACGCGCGCCGACGAAGAGCTGCTCTTCACGTCATGTCGGGGCCGATGCCCTTCAGCAGACAGAAGCGCGTTGCCCGGAACGCGAGCGGATAGATCAGGCCGGCTGGGCTGTACGCTGCGGGAAGTGGATCGCCGTCGAGGCTGATGTCGCCGCCCTCCGCGTCCCAGTTGTTCCAGACCGCTTGGTTCGCCGAAGCGGCCATCTCGAGCTGCGTGATCCACGCATTGGTTCCGTCGGCGGGCGCGACGCCCCGCGGCAGGATGAGCGAGAGGAGGCGTCGCCGTTGGTCACGCACCCACGCCGCGTCGTAGACCGCGACGTTCAGCTCGCCCTCGTAGACGATGCCGCGGTTGTTCTTGTTGGCGGAGCCGACGCTGAGGAAGACGTCGTCGACGATCAACATCTTGCTGTGAACGTCGATGTCGGTGAAGCGCTCTTCGGTCTCGTCGAAGCCGAACGTGACCTCGGTGTCGAAGCTGCGCAGCTGAAACAAGTGATAACGCGTCGGGAAGCGCGCGCTGAGCTCTTCGGTCGTGCGGTACGTCCACTCGCAGCCTGGATCGGTGTACTCGTTGACCGGCTTGGTGATCACGACGAGCTCGAGCGACGGAATCTCGTTCATCCGCTCGATGATCAGATCGACCAACATCGGCACGCGGAAATACTGATCTTCGATGAAGATGTAGCGCTCCGCGTTGGCGACGGCGTTGAACCAGCTCTCGGCGATCGCGTGCTCCCAATATGGCTGCGGCAGCGTCGCGGTGACCTGCGCCTGCACACCATCGGCGAACACCGGCTGATCGCGCACCAGCTCGAACGGAGTGGCGTTCTCCGCGTACATCGCCCCGGAGTCGAGCTGCGTCTCCCAGCGGATCTGGAACACCTCGTCGACGTCCTGCACGATGGGACCTTCGATGCGCGTCATGAAGTCTTTGCGCGGCCCGTTGTCCGGCAGCGCCTCGCGATCGGCGACGGCGAGACGCTCCGCGGTCGTCGCGTTAATCGCCATGCGTCGCGGCTCGAACACCTGGTGCGCGTCGGTGTCCCAGTCGGCCGGGCGCAGGTTCATCCCGCCGACGAACGCGATACGCCCGTCGACGGTGGCGAACTTTTGGTGATAGCTCGCGCCGGCGATGTCGAGGCTGATCGGCCAGTCGGTGAGATCGACGTCGCGCGGCGCGATCGTCGACTCGATCGGGCTCTCCGGATCGAACGTGCGGTCGGCGAACATCGGCCGCTGAGACAGCAGCACATCGACGTAGTCGAACGCGGGAATCTCGAAATAGAACATGCCGCGCGTCACGTTCGCTTGGCCCATGAACTCGAAGTCGTCGCCGATCGCCGCGCCGCGCGCGCGCAGCGTCGCATCGGTGCTGACCCAGTCGAGGATGCCGTCCTGCGAGATGAACTGGCCGACGAGGATGCGCTTGGTCGCGGCGAGTCCGTCGAGCACGCCGACGATCGTGTTCGATCGACGCTCGGCCAGCGACGAGCTCACGTGCGTCGCCGCGTCGCGCTCGAGCTCGAAGGTCGACTGCCACCACCAGGTCGACATGTGCACGCGGTCGGTCGACGCGCGCAGATCGTCGGCGACCGCGCTCCACGCCTCTTCGCCGCTGGTCATCAGGCGGATCTCGTTGCCGCGCCGCGCCGGTCGCCCCGCCGCGGAGAACCAGAGATGACGCAGGCCGAGGTAGACGACGTGCACCGGCAGTTCGCGGCCGAGCACCGTGCGCGTGTCGTGGCTCATCGACACGCCTGCACCGACCGCGCTCGATCCCGTCTGCAAGATCGCGCCGTCGAGCGCGCGGCTTCCGTCGAACGTGACGCCGACCATCAGCGGCTCATGCGCATCCGCCGAGAGCGCGACTTGATAGGTCGTCGCGGTCGTCAGCGGGATCGACACGACCGGGAAGCCAGCGACTGGAACGGCGGCGCCGTCGCGCGTGATCGAGAGCGTGGACTCCGATGCGAGCAGCGGCTGCGCCCACAGGTCGAGCGCGTGAATCTCGAGCAGCGCGACGATCTCGGGCGCGAGCATGCCGGAGTCGACGCCGCCATCTGCATTTGCGTCGGGAATGGTCGCGCCATCACCGACGACGCCGAGGTCCTCGTCGGGCGCGCCTCGCGTCGTTCCGCCGCCACAGGCGGAGAGGAGAGCCGGAGCGAGGAGCAGCGCGAGCGGGAGGCGGTGTCGAAGCATAGCCGCCGAGAGTATCAGCGTTCATTGGCGCTGAGAGCGGGGCGCAGACGCTCGATCGGTTGCGCGCTCAGAACTTCATCACGACGAGGTCCGGCCCGGCGTGCAGCACCGGCTCGGTCTTCGCTTGGACGTCGCGCGCGCTCACACCGGGCGCGAGCTCGCGCAGCACCAGGCCCTCGGGCTGCACGTCGATCACCGCGAGGTCGGTGATGATGCGGTGTACGACACCCTTGCCGGTGAGCGGCAGCTGGCACGCGCGCAGGATCTTCGGCGCGCCGTCCTTCGAGGTGTGCTCCATGATCACGACGACGCGCTTGGCGCCGTGCACGAGGTCCATCGCGCCGCCCATGCCCTTGATCATCTTGCCGGGGATCATCCAGTTCGCGAGGTCGCCGTTCTCCGCGACCTCCATCGCGCCGAGGATCGCGAGGTCGATGTGACCGCCGCGGATCATCGCGAAGGAGAGAGCGCTGTCGAACGTCGCCGAGCCCGGCATCGTCGTGATCGTCTCTTTGCCAGCGTTGATGAGGTCGGCATCCTCTTGGCCTGCGTCCGGATACGGACCGATGCCGAGCAGCCCGTTCTCGCTCTGCAGCACGACCTCGATGCCGGCCGGCACGTAGTTGGCGACGAGCGTCGGGATGCCGATGCCGAGGTTCACGTAGAAGCCGTCGCGCAATTCTTGCGCGGCGCGGATCGCGATCTGATCACGGGTCAGCATCAGACGCTCTCCTTCTTTGCGGCCGGCTGCGCGGCATCGTTGGCGGCGCCGACCGGCTTGCGCACAGTGCGTCGCTCGATGCGCTTCTCATGCTGGCCGACCACGACGCGCTGCACGAAGATGCCGGGCAGGTGCACCTCGTCCGGGTCGATGCTGCCGACCTCGACCAGCTCTTCGACCTCGGCGATGGTGATGCGACCGGCCATCCCG
>Ga0209181_10005860_pt1 | contig 17550 bp, 18 predicted proteins | sample MAT05_FD_187208 | JGI IMG/M metagenome (GOLD analysis project Ga0209181, IMG submission 187208) | Freshwater microbial communities from Lake Fryxell liftoff mats and glacier meltwater in Antarctica - MAT-05 (SPAdes) (version 2) | ecosystem: Environmental > Aquatic > Freshwater > Ice > Liftoff...
CCCGAAACACGCCGAATCCAGCAGTTGTTCGGCCGGGCCACCGCTGGTCTGCGGCTGCTCGAACCCATCCGAAGCCGGGTCGCCACGGGCCTGTTTGAACTAATGGACCTGACCGGCCATACTAGCTCACAAAAAGAGAAAAGCCCCCTACGAGGGGGACTTTTCTACTGAGAAATCAATCGCGCAGAAGCCAACAATTCAATGAATTATTAAGCAAATGCTCTACCCTCACACAGGTAGTTTCCTAGACTTCGTCTTACCAGCCAATGTTCTGTGAGAAGCCGGCTGCAGCCCCTTCGGCACGGTCTATTTGCGTTTGAGGAATAGGCCGAAGTACATGGTGAGGTTTGATGTTAGCGGCTCCCTGCTTATTGTATTTTTGTACACGCTCTATCAAAATCCCCCAGCGCTTAAGGTCAAGCCAGCGCATTTGCTCACCAGTAAGTTCGCGCTCACGCTCTTCGGTGATAAACTCCAGGTTGAGCTGACCAGCTGTGATCTCCATGGCAGCTTGCCTGCCGGGGAAAGCAGCACGGCGGCGTACGGTGTTGATCGTTGTGGTAGCGGCTGCTACCTGACCGGCAAAGAACTGTGCTTCGGCGAGCATCAGGTGGGTATCTGCTAGGCGGAAGGCGATGTAGTCGCGGCCTCCTTCAAACTGCGTGCGGTCCACGCGTTGGCCATCTATATGCTTGCGAAGTGAAGGGAAAAGCCGCTCATCGTAACGACTTGGTACTAGTACCTGATAGCGTTTCGTGGCGCGCTCCTGTACAGACATTTCAAAACCCGGAAGGAAGATGGCGGTATCGCCCCGCGCAAAGGTTACCCTGGGCTTAGATGTATCAAAGGAAGTACTGTAAGATCCCGGGCGGTTGGAGAAATATACGTCCACAAAGGTTTTTTTGTAACGGCTATCGTTTACACGATCATTGAAAATTACCTCTGTGGTATATTCAGTAACCCTGTAGCGTCTGAATGGCCGACCATTTTCGGTATCGCGTTGCATACCGGCCTGTGTATCATATTCCATCAAGAAAAACACGTGGGCATTATTGCCACCGCCGTTAGTGAGCGGGCTACGGGTATATTGGACAGACCATACTACCTCGTCATTCATCTCGTTGCCTTGGCGGTGTACGTCAGCAAAATCAGGAAGCAAACGAAGACCATAATTGTTGATCACAGACTGCAACAACGGAATTGCCTTTTGGTAGTCGTCAGCAGCCTTGGCTTCCGAAGTGGCCTTGGTCAGATAAACCTTCCCGAGTAGATGCTGCGCGGCAGCACGCGTGGCACGCCCGAAGTCGTTTGAACGGCCACGGTTTTCGAGGTCCGGGATAGCCTCATCCAAATCCTTGATGATGGCCGCGTACTGCGCCTGTACGGTAGAGCGTGAGACTTCTTTGGTGGGGGCAAGAGTTTCGGTAAGCCGAAGGTCAACCGCCCCGAAAAGCTGCGTAAATATAAAGTAGTGATGCGCACGTATAAACTTGGCCTCAGCTACACGCTGCTTTTTGAGTGCCTCGGGCATACCCGTAACGGCTGCGGCGCGTTCGATGACGGCATTACAGGTGTTAATTCCGCGGTAAAACTCCTCCCAAAGCTCGCGTATGTGGCCGTTCTGTGAGTCGAAGTCGCCTGTATAGGTGTTCATAAACTTCCAGCTACCATCGGATCCATTGGTGTAGGTGTCCGTACCGAAGATAGTGAAATTATTACCGCGCTCGGTACCATACCACGCACGCATAGTGGTATAAGCAGAATTCACGGCATCAGTTAAGCCGCTAGGGGTATTGATATAGTTGTTGCCGATTAGTGAAATAACATCCTCTTCGAGGACATTTTCACACGATTGCCCGGCTAGTAGGAAAGCACTCAGGATTCCTACCTTTGCAACTTTCGCTATTTGATTTCTAAATAGTTTCATATCGGTTAATAAATAGAGTTAACAAAATTAGAATCTTGCGTTGATACCAAACGTAAACACCTGAACGGCAGGCGAGACGTTGGATGACACAGCGCCACCTTCCACACCTTGCTCCGAGTCTATGAAGGTCTCAGGATCAATACCCTGATAGCGCGAGCGATACGTAGCCAAGATAAGCGGCTGCTGTATGCTGCTGTAGATCCGTAGGCTCTCCATGCGGAGCTTAGAAGCAATCTTAGAAGGTACTTGGTAGCCAACGTTGATGTTTCGAATCTTCAAGAACGTTCCGTCAAAGTAGGTAAGAGCCGAGTAGCCGGCACCGTTATACTTTGCAAATTCCTGTGTTACTACAGGCTGCGGGAAGTCGTTGGTAGGGTTGTTTGGTGTCCAGTAGTTGACGTTGATTTGGTTGTAGCGTCCGGCTAACTGATTTTGTCCTTGGTGGAAACCTGAGCGGAGCATACTGCCGACACGTCCAAACACGAAAATCGAAACGTCAATACCCTTGTAGCTGAAGCGGTTGGTCATACCTCCCGCAAATTTAGGGACTGCAGAGCCTAAGATTTGACGGTCAGCGGCGTTGATACGGCCATCACCGTTTAGGTCTTCGATCCGAATCTGACCCACTCTATCCCCAAAGCGTGCGGCCTCATCTTCTTCGCCCAACTGCCAAATGCCTAATTTCTTCACATCAAAAAACACTGATAGAGGCTGACCGATAAAACGTCCGGCAGCAATATCATCCACTTTGCCATTGGCAAGTTCAAGGACCTCTTCGCGGTTGCGGTTCCAGATAAAGTCCGTACGCCACTCGAAGCCCCCTTTGTCTACATTTATAGTTGTTACCGTAAGCTCTATCCCGCGGTTTTGGGTCTTACCGATGTTCGTCGTAAAACCTCCGAAACCCGTAGAGGTAGGCAGTGGCTGCGGAGCAAGCAGGCCGGAGGTGGTCGTGACGTAGTACTCAGCCGAACCCGATATGCGCCCATTCAGGAAGCTAAAATCAAGACCCGTATTGAAGGTCGCAGAGCTTTCCCAGCGAAGGTCGGGGTTTCCGATGGTATTTGGCCGGAATCCGAAGGCTGCGGTGTTGTCCCATGCATAAGACGTACGACCCAAGAGTGCCTGCGTCTGATACGGGTCAATCGCTTGGTTTCCTACCGAACCGTAGCTAACACGTAGCTTCATCATATCCACACCCCGAAGGCTACTCATAAATTTCTCGTCCGAGATATTCCAGCCCACGGCAACAGAGGGGAAGTAACCAAACTTGGTGTTGGAGCCGAAACGCGAGGAGCCGTCGGCACGAAGCGTAGCCGTGAACAGGTACTTCTCTTTATAGTCATAGTTCACACGCGCCATGTACGAGAGCAACGTCCATTCTACGAGGTTAGTGGTGGCACTGTTGATTGTACTCGCATCTCCCAGGCGATGGAACGATTGTGTCTCAGCAGGAATACCCAGTACCGAAATACCTGACTGCTCGAAACGATCTTTCTGTATAGACTGGAGTCCGGTAAAGTTTAAATTATGTACCTGACTAAATTGTTTAGTATAGGTCAAGATGTTTTCAAGTGTATAGTTCAGACCAAAATCTTCACTTACGCTACCCGTAGCAGCACCGCCACGCCGCCCTTGTGTCTGCGAACCTATGAAGCGACCACTACGACGGACGGTTACGTCCGGCCCGAAGTTCACACGGTATTTTAGTCCTTTGGCGATGTCCCACTCTCCGTAGATACTGTTGAAGATACGATACCGCTTGGTTTCATCAGTCTGTGCGCCGGGAACGATCTCCGCAAAGGGATTGGTACGAAGCCCATCGTTGGTGGGCAAGAAGATTATGTTGCCATTGTCATCGTAAGGCTTACCAAGGGGGTTTTCTTGCATAGCACCACCCAGCGGATTAAAGTTTTCGCCATTGCGCTCGCTAAACACGAAAAGTGTAGAGGTACCTACTCTCAGCTTATTATTGATTTTGTGGTCGAGGTTTATACGGAACGTATAGCGTGTAAAGTCCTGTCCGATGATGACCCCCTTATCCTGGAAGTAGTTACCCGCAATGTTAAAGTTGGTTTTCTCGGTACCTCCCGATACACCCACCTGATGACTCTGAATTATGCCTGTACGAAGCGAGCCCCCTACATAGTCGGTGCTGCGGCCTTGCTGAATACTTTCTACTTCAACAGGCTCGAAAATCCTAGCATCAGCTTCAGGCGTAGCGGGGCCAAGCGGATATTGGCCGATTGCACGGCGCGATTCCCGCTTAAATTCGGCAAACTGCTCTCCGTTCATTACCGGAATGGTGCCGAGACCAGAGTTGGTGCCGACATAGCTGTCGAAAGTCACCTGCGTTTTTCCGGATGTGCCGCGCTTAGTCGTTACGATTACCACACCATTAGCACCCCTAGCTCCGTAAATTGCCGTTGAAGAGGCGTCTTTAAGGATCTCCATGGAGGTGATATCCTGTGGGTTGATGTCGTCAATACCACCGGCTAGCGGAATCCCGTCCACCACGAAAAGGGGGTCGTTGCTTGCGTTGAACGACCGACGTCCACGGATACGAATCTGAGGCCCGGCACCGGGCTTGCTACCCGCCTGCGTTACGTCCACCCCCGCAGCACGTCCTTGAAGTGCCTGACGGGCGTTGGTGATGGGTAGCTCCATGATTTCTTTGGCACCAACCGAAGAGATCGCGCCAGTCAATTGGCTTTTCTTTTGGGTTCCGTATCCTACCACCACTACCTCATTTAAGGTTTTTAGATCAACACCCAACTTGACATCGACCACGCTTCGATTACCGATGGCAATTTCCTGAGTAGCAAAACCCACGGCAGAAAAAACCAACGTGGCATTAGCACCTGCATTGATCGAAAACTTGCCGTCGGAGTCGGTGGAAGTGCCGTTGCTGGTGTTTTTGACAACTATTGTCACGCCCGGTATGGAGGAGTTGTCTTCCGTGGAGAGCACGGTGCCCGTGACGGCGCGGTCTTGGGCCAGCGTGAGCAGGGGGAGGGTTCCTAAGACCCACAGCAGCAGAAATGACACGATGCGGGATGGACGCAGCACCCGGCTGCCCGTCTCTTCCCGACTTTTTCCAGTAAATGATTTTCTCATTGGTTTTTAGATAAAAGTGTAAAGATTAAATTGTACTAAACTAAAACTGCGTAATAACTACTCTAAACGACCAATATTTTTCGCGCTATCGGGATAAACGCCCGCTTTGGTCGAGTCTGCCTTGGGGTGTTTGGCTTCACCGAAAGTCTCCCCCTGAGCATTTCGGCTTTCCGATTGACCGGGATTGTTGCCCACAAATAGCTCCTTTTCGGGGTTCCAGGTCAGCTTCTCTTCCAGTTGGCAGGCTATCAACCCAATCTGTGAAATGGAAATCGTCCGATGGCCTACCTCAATAGGGTTTAGCGTGGGCTTGTTGGCCTTGATGCTGGCAATAAAGTCGCCCTTGTCCGACAGGTAGGCAGAGAAATCCAGTTGGCCTTTTTCGGGCTTGATTGTTAGCAGTCTGGGATCGCTGGCCGTGGGGCTGACGTTGTAACCGTCCACAAAAATCCACCCGTTCGAGCCCGTGTATTTTATGCCTGGTTGGCTGGTAGGGGTTTGCTTACAGGTCATCGTTACGCCGTTGGCATAGCGGTATGTTACCTCAAAATTGATCATCGTGTTCCATAGGCTCTTCGGAAATTCGCCCTTGCCCATTATCTCCACTGGCCCCAAATATTCACTGTTGTTGGCCCACTGCGCCAGGTCGAAAAAGTGTGCGCCCCAGTTCGAGATCATACCCTGCGCGTAGGTGCTGATGCGCATCCAGTTGGGGCGTTTCAGTAAATCGAAAGGTGTATGAACCCGCATATCCGTGTAGGGCGCGTAGGCAGCCGGACCCAGCCACATGTCGTAGTTCAGTTCTTTCGGCACGGCCATATCGGCCTGAATGGGTACGGGTGGGGGGTCAGACGGGAAGGTGATTTCTATCTTTTCCAACTTCCCGATGTGTCCGTTTCGTACCAGTTCGACGGGCAGGTTCTGATTTCGTATAGACCGAAACTCGCTGTCGGTACGGTTGATTACCGGAACGCCGGAACGCTCGGCTTTTTTGATGGCTTCGACCAGTTCGCGGCCCTGATGCACACTCAGGCTCAGGGGTTTCTCGCAACTGATATGCTTTCCGGCTTTTGCTGCCAGAATCCCCATCGGTACATGCCAGTGGTCGGGCGTGGAAATCATGACGGCGTCGATGTCTTTACGGTTCAGGATTTCCCGAAAATCGAGGTGGGTAGAGCAGCCCTTGTATCTGCCCGTGGGTGACTTGGCCGAATACCGGCTGTCGATTAGTTTGCGGGCTTGCTCCATTCGCCACGAATCAACATCACACACGGCCACCACTTGCGCGTCGGGCAGGTCGAGCAGGCCAAGTACGTTCGGGATTTTGGCCCCCTGCAAATTCTGTCCGTACCCCTGCCGACCAGTGCCAATCATACCGACCGTAATCCGATCCGACGGAGCCACTATCGAACTCGTAGACCGGTTTTTGCCCAATACCGATGCGGGTACAAGCGTGGGAATACCTACCGTAGCGGCAGTCAGTGTGCTTTGTTTGAGAAAATCTCTGCGGTCCATGCTAAGGCTTGATTTGTCGGATTTTGATATTTTTAAAGGCAACGCTATGGCCATGGTCTTGGAGCAGAATGTGACCTTCGCGAATCTGGCCGAAGTTTGGATAGGTACTGAATTTGCTGTCGGACACACCTTTTTTGAACCCTTCCGAATTCCGGTCGACGGACAGAATCCGTTTGCCATCGAGCCAGTGTTCGATGTGATTATTGTTGACCACAATCTTTGACGTATGCCAGGCACCTACGGGCAAATCAGGCTTTTTGGCAGCCACTACGTCATAAATAGACCCCGTTTTTAGATTCTGAGGCAGGTGTTTGCCCTGATAGATGTAATCGGCATCGTCGATCAACTGGTATTCGTAGCCTGCCTGAGAACCGGTGGGTTTGGGTTGTCGTTCTTCAATGAAATACTTGACCCCACTGTTGCCGCCCTGGCCCAGTTTCCAGTCGAATACCAGTTCAAAATTTCGGTAGGTGTTCAGCGTTACAATATCGCCCGCATCGCCCGACTCCGCTCCGTTGGTCAACTCGCCCCGTAGTTCGCCATTAGCCACTTTCCAGCCCGTAGTCGGAAAGGTGTTGGCGTAGGCACCCCGCCAGCCGCTGGTCGTCTTTCCATCAAATAATAACTGCCAGCCTGCCCGGGGCTTGGTGGCACTCAGCTGATTTGGAGGCTGCCTCAACCAGGCCGGAGCAATCAGGAGCAGAATAGCTAAAACTATGTTCATGAAAAATCTTTTTTTTGCAAAATTCTAACAATATATTATATCCTCCTAATAGTATTTTTGCAAAAAATATTGCTTAATTTGCATTTATAGACAATTTGGTCGTTTTAAAGCAAAATAAAAAACACTTACCGTTCCTTTTACCACCATGCGTCCCAACCGGTTAGCTGTTCCACAAAACAAAACGTGTTCTTTCGACCTGCGTCATGAGCACGTGCCTTACTTTGCCAACCCCTGGCATTTTCACCCCGAACTGGAACTAAATTATGTTGTTTTGGGAACGGGTACCCGGTTCATCGGGCAGAGTGTCGAACGGTTTGATGGGGGTGAAATTTTGCTTTTGGGCAAAAATTTACCGCACTACTGGAAGAATGATCCTGTCTTCTATCGTCCAGATCGGCCGTCTTTTTCGGAAGCGATGGTAGTTCGATTTACGGAAGATTTTCTGGGAAAACCGTTTCTGGAACTACCCGAAACACGCCGAATCCAGCAGTTGTTCGGCCGGGCCACCGCTGGTCTGCGGCTGCTCGAACCCATCCGAAGCCGGGTCGCCACGGGCCTGTTTGAACTAATGGACCTGACCGGCCTGCGGCAACTGACGGCCCTGCTGCTGCTGCTTGATGAACTGGCGACCTCGGAGGCTGTGGCGATAGTCTCGCCCCGTTACGTACCCAGCCAACATCTCGAAAAACAAAGCGAGCGCCTGAGCCGGGTAATGGCCTACCTGGTCGGGCATTTTACGGAGCCCTTCTCTCTGTCCTACGTTGCCGATCTGGCTAGTATGAATGAGGCCGCTTTCTGCCGGTATTTCAAAACTCAGACAGGGCAGACGTTGACCCAGTTTGTCATCGACCTACGCATCCGCTACGCTTGTGAGCTGCTCAGTAAAGGCGACGATTCAGTGGCGAAGGTATGTTTTAAAGTGGGTTTCGAGAATGTATCTCACTTCATTCAGGTGTTCAAAAAGCTGCGTCATCAAACCCCTTTCGAGTTTAGAGCCCAGACCAACCGGCTGGTCAATAGCGTTTTACCAAGAACCGAATAATGAACTTGGGCGGGGTTTCGGGTAGTTGCCAACATTCCGGGAAAATGTTTCAGAATACTGAACAGGAACATATAAAAAATACAAAAGTGGGTAGCCTGTGGTATCCTGCTCGTATTGATGGATCGTCTACGGATCAACTTGCCGTACCCCCTTGCATTTATCCGTGTGCCAGCGTCGGTGGCGGGGCAATCAGGGTATGACTTGGGGAAAACAGCGATTTGCCTGCTCTTGGCGTATAGGTCCGGAAAAATAAGTCATCCTTTTTTGAATCCAGTGCTGGCCACACGCCTGATCATTCGAGATTTTACCCGGCCAGTATAGATGCTGATCAAACCACTGCCTGCACCATTAGTGAATGAAGTCAGCCGGTATCATCGCAATCGTCACGCTACCAGTCCATGTGAGTATCAGTAGGATTAGTATCAACAAATGTTCACGTAAAACCTTTAAGGCCCGACATACTAGATTGCGGGCCGCCTGGTTACTCATCTGCATGGTCACACTGATTTGGTCATACTCTAATTGCTCAAAAAAGCGCAGGTGAATCGCTTCCTGCTGGCGGGGAGTCAGTCGGCTCAGGGCCGAATCGAGCTGTTTCCGCTGCTGACTTTCAGCCTCTTCATCAATCCAGGCCCACTCCGAACCGGTGCTTACGGGGTCAATAACCAGCAAAGACGAACGCCGTGACGCGCCTGACTGAACGCGCTGGAGTTTATAGCGGAGTGATTTCAGCAAGTAGGCCTTTTCAGCATTTACGTCCTCCAAATCAGCCAAACGTTCGCCTGCCTGCCAGACTTCCAGAAACAGTTCCTGAATCGTGTCCTCAACAACGTCCCGGTCGGGCAATACCCGCATGCCGTAGCGAAACAGGTGCGCCCTGAACAAGCGGCCCATAGCGGCCCTGTCCCCCCTGTCTCACCCGTTGCCAAACTGATGGTTCACCTTTTATAAGTGGCTTTTGTGAATGATTATGGCATTAAAGCCATTTTTTTTAGCCTTTGCTGATTACAAAGTCCAATAAAATATCGTTATCATACAAATAAAACTTTTCTCTCATGCTCTACACCGAGTACGAACCCGAAGACTTCCTGGCCGACGAGTCATTTCTGGCCTGGCAACGGAAGACCGACCCAATTGCCCAGGCTTTCTGGGAAAAGTGGCTGGCGCAGCACCCTACTCGACAGCCAGTAGTCGACCAGGCAATCAAGCTCCTGACCTGCTGGATTCCGAACGGTTGACAGTTCCACCAGAGCAGATAGCCCAGGCCGAAGTGCGTTTTTGGGAGCAGGCCGAAGCGCAGCCTTATCGCAGACAGTGGCTTACGATGCCACGCTGGAATTGGGTGGCTGCCGCCTGTGTAAGCCTGATTGCCCTGGCCGGTGCGCTCTGGTGGTACGATCAGCAGCCGGTAACAATCTCGACGGCCTTCGGCGAAACGCGAACCATCCGCCTGCCCGACGGCTCGCACGTAACCCTGAATGCCCACTCAACGCTCAGTTACCCGCGCCACTGGGATAGCGGCCAGGCCCGGCAGGTATGGTTGCAGGGAGAAGCCTTCTTTTGGGTGAGCCACACCGCTACGCTTCTTAACCAACGTCAACGAATTGCGGGGGAGTGTACAGGTAGGTTTGCACCATCATTCTTTTTCTGATCCTTCTGCAACCCATCCCCTTCTTTTCGACTCTCTAAAAATAAACCAGACAACGAGCCATGAAAACGATACTCATTGCCCTAACGACCCTCGCCTTGTTGAGCTGTGAAAAGGAAGATGTACTCAGCGATTGCGTCGAAAAAGTCAACCCCAGCATGGTCTGTACGCAGCAATACGACCCCGTGTGCGGGTGTAACAACAAAACCTATGGCAATGCCTGTATGGCCGGTGCGGCTGGTATTCGGGTAGTAGCACTGGGTGAGTGCAGGAAGGCGGGTAATTAACAGGATTGTATTTAGCCCTGTTCTCCGCCGTTCCCCTACTCAGGCACTTAACCTGCCTTTTCCTGACTCATCGTCTTTTTCCCTTAGCTCATCGTTTTTAGATTGATTGCCGGGGTGCGTGGCCGCAGATTTGTCAAAAAAACGACTATGCAACGCACAACAAACCTCCAACAAGAAGTCCGCTGGCTGAAACGATACGTCCTGGTGTCGAGCCTATTATTGGTCGTGATTCTGCTCTCGGCCTATCAGCACGTACAGACGCAACGCTTTGAGATCATCGAAGCCCAACGAATCAACATCGTGGAGAAAGACGGAACGGTGAAAATGATTCTGACCAACAAAGACAGATTTCCCACCGGCAACGAGCTTATCAACAACCGAGCCACCAACAAAACACGCCAGAAACGGCCGGGAATGCTTTTTTTTAATGACGAGGGGATGGAATCTGGCGGCCTGATCTTCGATGGAAAGAAAAACCCGGACGGACACGAGGGCGGCATGTCGCTCACCTTCGACCGGTATGATGGCGATCAGGTCATGCAGATGCTCAGCACCGACCAGATGGTGAAAGGAAAACGATATACTACCCACGGGCTGGCGTTCAACGACTACGCTAACGATACCCTCACGCAACAGGGCTTCAGCCACCACATGGACAGGCTCATGGCGCAGAAGGACCCCGCCAAGCGCGACGTCATGGAGACGCAGATGAGACAGCAGGGCATGTTTAGCGTACCAAGGATTTACCTGGGCCGGACCGGCGACGCCAACAACGGTCTGTATTTGTTCGATAATGCCGGAATGCCCCGCGCCATGCTCTATGTGGATAAGCAGAATCAGGCGAAACTTGAATTTTTCGACGACAAGGGGAATGTCGTCGATTCATGGCCCAAACAGAAATAAAGCAGTACCGATGCGCATATTTCGAGCCAACTGGAAAGGGTTGCTGCTGTTGCTGGGCTTCAGCTACGTGATGGCACTGAGCGATGCCATGCAGGGTGGTTCGTGGGAATCGTTCAGCTTCAAAGTCGATGCCCCATGGTGGCTGTTTCTACAAAGTTTGCTGATTATCCAATGTATTCGCTGGGCAAGGGGCTTTCTGGGTCCCTACCAGCCTTCCCGCAGTCGAATTAGCACCTACTACGCGGGTGTGTGGATCGGCAGCCTACTCTTATTTGTGGTGCTGATCAAAGGCATCGGCCTGCTGATTGCGCTGGCATTTGACAACGTTACCCGCAATTTCAATACCTACACGCTGCTGTTTTCCACCCTCGCCGACGTGCTGCTGTTCCGTTTGGTGGGCAATGCCTGTTTGCTGTGGCAGTATTTGCAGGATTACCACGCCCTGCAACAGAAAACACTGGCAGCAGAAAAAATGGCGGTCCAGCTTCAGTACCAGTCCCTCAAAAAACAACTCGATCCACATTTTCTGTTCAACAACCTGAACGTGCTGTCGCAGTTGATTGGCGAAAACAGTCTCCGGGCCGACCGTTTCCTGCACAAGCTGTCGGACTTGTATCGCTACACACTGCACCATCAAACCGGCGACCTCGTCCGGGTTAACGACGAGCTTATCATTGCGCAGAACTACCTGTTTTTGATGAACGAACGCTTCGACAACAGCTACCGGCTTGTGCTGCCAACTACTCCCGGACCCGCCGACCGGTACGTACCCTGCTTCTCGGTCCAGAATCTGGTGGAGAATGCCGTTAAACATAATGTTGGTACGCCCGAAGCCCCGTTGCAGATTACGATCAGTCAAACATCGGATGAGCTGACGGTGGCGAACGAACGCCGGGTCCGGCCCCGCAAGCCCGACAGCCTGGGTATTGGCCTGCAAAACCTGCAGAAACAATATGTCATTCTGTCGGACCGGAGCGTTCAGATTGAGCAGACAGAAACCAGTTTCCGGGTTAGTTTGCCGCTTTTAACGGTTGCGCACTATGAACGTAGTCCTTATTGAAGACGAAAAACCGGCCCGAAAAAAACTGCGCCAACTCATTGGCCAGTACCCCACTCCCATGCAGGTTGTGGCCGAACTTGACACCGTCGAGAAAACGATTGATTACCTCCGCACCTCTCCCCCGCCCGAGTTGATTTTCTCGGACATCGAGCTGCTGGATGGCAACGTATTTGAGGTCTATAAAACCGTTGCTCCTCCCTGCCCAATTATTTTCACCACGGCATACCGGGAGTTTCTTCTCGATGCTTTTCGGTACAGCGGCATCGGCTACCTGCTCAAACCGTTCGACTACGACCAGTTTGCGCAGGCTGTTCAGCAGTACGAGACGCTATACCGGAATTTTCAGGATAAGCAGCGTGCCTTAATGCACCGCCTGGAAGCGTGGATCATTCAGAGTCAATCGGTTAGGTACGCAGCCCGTTTTCCGGTCAGACGCAGCGACGGTATCTACTTCGTGGAGACAGCCACGATTGTTTACCTCAAAGCCGATGGCCCGGTGTTCAAAGCCGTTGACGAAGCGGGCAAAACGCACCTGCTCACCGACGATTCACTCAACGACATTCAGGTCAGGCTGGACCCCGCCCACTTTTTCCGGATCAACCGGAGCGAGATTGTTCAGAAAAGATTCGTTAGAAAAATTGATTTCTACACTAAAAACTCCCTCGCTGTGTATTTCAGCCACACCACCGACTGCCTCATTACCAGCCAAAGTCAAACGGCAGACTTCAGGAAATGGCTGCTGACATAGTTCCTATGCGGACTGTCAACGGCACCATTTCCCAGTTCGGGCAGTTTCTGACCGCAAACGGGTACGGAAAGGACTCATTGATCACCCATTCCTCCTAATCACCCGCGGTTTTGCACTCGCCTTGTGCTACTACCCGAATGCCAGCCGCCCCGGCCTGGCAGGCGTTGCCATAGATTTTATTGTTGCAGCCGCAAACGGGGTCGTACTGCTCCGTACAGGCAATAGTGAGGTTGTAATTCTCCACACAATCGCTGGGTACGTCTTTTTTTTCGCATCTCAACAGCGCGAGGGTCGTTAGGGCAATGAGTATCGTTTTCATAGATCGTTATTTGGTTTACGCATACATGAGGAGTCGAAAAGAAGGGAATGGGTTGCAGAGGGATCTGAAAAGAATGATGGTGCAAACCTACCTGTACACTACCCCCTAATTCGTTGACGTTGGTTAAGAAGCGTAGCGATATCCAGGGGCGTTTAGAACAGGTGTCCGTTCTACCTAACGCTCAACCTGACGGGCGACAGGATGCGACGGTGGCGATTTCACCACAAATACTGACCTGGACACTACTTTTATATTCGCCCATAAAACTGCCATGCGGAGTACTAAACGGCCCCTTTCCCCAAATCATTGTTAGCGATTCGTTGTTTTTTGTCCTACTTGTATTTACTGGTTTGGTAATGTCGTAAATATTATGGGTAAAGGTGAAGTTTTCCAAAATGAAAGAGAATGGCTGTTCTGAACGCTTTTTGTGAAGAAAACCCTCTGGCCTTCGCTTTAAGTTGTTGAATGCGTGAATTAAGCGATTCGGCTATGCCATTGGAAATACGATGCGTAATGTAATTGGTCAAGCCCTCAAGGTGTCCCTTAAAGAGGGTAGCCACTTTTAGCAACCCAGCATTGCCACCAGAAACTACGCGCTCATGCCAAGTAGTGAAAAAGTCGCTCGCTTCTTGAGGGCTTCTGGACTTGAAAAACTGCTTAAAGTCCGACTTAAGTTGAAACGCCTGCACTGTTTTGAGGCTTTTATCGAGCAGAATGGTGTCCAATAAGTCTGTCTCTTAAAGGGATAAATTCTCCCTATTCGTAAGCCAAAGGTACTTCGTACCCTTCAGCAAGTCATTCGCTGTCTGGCGCAGTTTTTTGTTCTGGGCCCGACGGGTAATATCCACTGCATTATTGAGGTAGGCTGATAGATGGAATTTATCATGGACTATAGCCGCTTGGGGAGCCACTTCCTTAGAGACACTTTCAAAAGGCGACCACATATCCATAGAAATGCCTTTGATAGTGGCTAACTGATTTTCGTTCAACGACTTATAGGACTCCCTGACCGACTCTATGGTACGATCTGCAACCACTTCCAAGACTCGGCCATTATCAGCATCCGTTAAAATGGTCACATAATGGTGCCCTGCTTTATACGCTTTCTCATCAATGGCAACATAGTTGATAGGTTGTCCACAAGCTTGACGAAGGGCTACGCCCCGGTCAACACTTTTTTTGATGAGATAGCTTAATTGATCGGCACTAAGTTGTAACAATACCGCACTGCGTTCGATAACTTGACTCGTTTGGAGTACATCAAGGGCGTGGCACTCCAAATAATCCGTCAAGCGGCTATAGGAGCGAGACCAAGAAGCCACAACTGTTTTAATGCCACAGGCCGAGCAATTTATTCGGGGTAATTGGGCTTTTATATACGTTTGGTATTGACACGTATCTAAATGGCGCCATATTCTGCCTTTTTGGTGGTCATAGACCGCACACGGTTTATGGCAGCAGGGACAAGCAAACTGTACTCCCTTTTGATGACCTAAATAGATATAAACTGCCGATTTGGTTGAGTCTACTTCTGTCTTGGTTATTTGCCAGGGCCTGTCTAGAGCTAGGAGTTCCTTATAAAAGTCGGCTAGTTCCATCCGTTAATTTTCGGCTAAAATACGACTACCCACAATATTTACGACATTACCTATAAAAAACGGTTTTTGCATCCTGTGCGTAGTAATCCGTCAAATACTACTGGACAAATTTGATAAAGATTTAAAAATGAGGGGATTATGATGGAGTTTTGTTGTACCAAGAACAAACACCTATCAAAATGTCCCCTCACGTCGCCAAATTTATCAGGACTTACCCGACTTTTAGGCCCTCAGTCATACAAAATCTATTTATTGTCTTGGGCGCAATCATTCAAGCCAAGACCGTAAACCTCTATGAACTCAGAGACGAAGTCGGTAAACTATTGGAAAAGTGCAAGACTAAATCCGATAGCCACTACCGACGACTCACCCGTTTTTTTACTCTCAACTCCGATAGCCTACTTTGGGCTTGTATCTTAGAGTATGCGTTAAGCTTGGTAGGAAGAACCACCAACCAATGTTATTTGGATGCTACGGAATGGAGCATCGGAAAATTTAAACTCCATTGTTTGGTGTTAGCAGTTGATTATCAAGGAGTTGCTATTTCTGTTTATTTCAAACTCTACCAACATAAGGGCGTATTGTCTCAGCAAGAACGGATTGCCTTTATGGAATCGGCCAACTTGTTTTGTCAATTAACCGACTCGGTCATCATCGCCGACCGAGAGTTTATTGGGGACGATTGGTTTCTACACTTTTATACGGCCTCATTGGACTTCATAGTTAGGCTACGGAAGGGACAATATAAGCATCAGTTAGTGGGCAATCGCCACTACGAAACACTTGAAAAGAGAGCCCGCAAAAAAGGGAAAGCCTCTGCCCTAATAGTGATTGATGGATTTAGGTTTCGTTTGTGGATAGTAAAGAATGCAAATAGGACTGATAAGGAATCATTGATATATATTTTGACGACGATTCTCGGCAAAAGGGATACTCCTGATCTGTATCGGCTGAGATGGAAGATAGAAACGCTTTTTAAACATCTCAAAACGAACGGGTACAACCGCGCGGGCGGCCCCTTCGTCTGACCGAGCTTAGCAAGATTAGGCTGTTAGTATCGCTTGTGGTTCTGGCGTACATTATAGCGATTTTGATGGCCTTGGATGCACGTAAAACCAGGTCTGTCAGTAAGAACTATTATAAAGACGGCACTTCGTTTGATCGTATTTCTATGTTCAAAGAAGGCCAATCGCTACTTAAACAGAGTTTTATAACAGTCTGGCAACTTCTTGAAATAATACAATACATAAATATCAAAGCATCTGTCCCAATTCCCAACTGGAGGTTAAATGTCCAGTAGTATTAATCCGTCAATAAGCGAAACGTTACTATATCCGCTTCGGCAATTCGTTTTTCCTGGAAATAGACGTGGGTGCTGTCGCGGGCATAATCAATCTCACTGTCGCCCCATTGCCTGAATGAGGCAGGATCGGCGGATGGCAACAGATTGTCTTTGTAAAAAGCGTGCGCCTGATCGGTAGCGTGATACATGCCGATGACCGTAAATGAGTCAGGAACCGCCAGCTTAAGAATGTGTATGTCCGAAGCAGGCGGGCCATCCACATCCCGCGATGTGTAATAAACGTGCTGGTTGTCTTTCGCGTAATTGGCACTCAACACACTAAAGGAGCGACCGTTACTTCCGGGGATTGGCTTAAGGTCGACATAGCCCGTTTCGTTGTCTCGGCCAAATCGGTAGTCAAGCGGTTTAAACGAAGCAACATCGTTGACGACAAATCCCGTTTCCTTATTGTAGCACCGAAACCTGTCTTTGGCGTAGTCGCTGTCGATCACCTCGAAGGTAACCACATCAGCACCGGAAAGCTGGCTGATTCGGTCCCTGCGTCGCGTTTCGAACAGCTTGAAATCAAGGTAATTATCGCAATAAAAAGCCGCTGTATTATCTTTGCCATAATGCTCATCGAGCGCGCTGAAACTGGCACCGTCGGCACCCGTAACGGTTTCGCCCCGGTACTACACGCTCTTTTTATCCTTGCCAAAAACGTCATTCAACACCTGAAACGACGCGTAGTCAGCCTCGCCAAGACGATAATCCTTATAATACACAGACCCATCTTTGGTGTCATAACCTGATTTTTTGCAGGATACCAGGATGCCCAGACCGAGCAGCGAGAGCAGGACGTGGAATAGTTTCATAACCAGCCAGTAAATCAGTTTGATAAAGTTGAAGAAATCTGCCATTAGTGCGTGGTAATGTAGCGAACCAGTAGCAGAACCAGTATTCCAAGCAGGAACGTGACGACCTTAGTCCAGTGGCAGGGCAGCCAATTGAGTCCAATGAGAACAAGCAGGACAAAAACGCACACCCCTTTGATGGCTGATTCCAGACCCTGTCCGGCGGCATCGGTGGAGCCATTCGGCAGTGTCAGGTAATAGAACACCATGACCGCCCAGACCGCGATGAGCAGCCAGTTGATGTATGTAAGCGACTTCCAGATTGTCATGCGGGTGGGGTTAGAGGGTGGTGGTATAGGTTACTTCACGAGGTAAAGATGCCATCCGTAAAGGGGTACTGCGCTACAGTCAGACGGTGATTTAGCCATTTTTTTTCCTGCCAGTTGGGGTTGATTCGCCCTAACAACTCTTCCTGTTTGCTGAACAGGATGCGTCTGAAATCTTGGGCGTGATTTCTGTTTGTCAA
>Ga0209181_10005861_pt1 | contig 17550 bp, 17 predicted proteins | sample MAT05_FD_187208 | JGI IMG/M metagenome (GOLD analysis project Ga0209181, IMG submission 187208) | Freshwater microbial communities from Lake Fryxell liftoff mats and glacier meltwater in Antarctica - MAT-05 (SPAdes) (version 2) | ecosystem: Environmental > Aquatic > Freshwater > Ice > Liftoff...
ACCTAAGCCCCGAGCCCCGGCACCTAAGCCCCGGCACCTAAGTCCCGAGCCCCGGCACCTAAGTCCCGGCACCTAAGCCCCGAGTCCCGCTGTTTTTATCGCCTTCATCCACAAACGCTAGACCATGCCGTTATCATCGTGTTAGCGTTCTCGCCTGCGCGCCAGTCGGTTTCGACTTTCGGCGCATCGTAGCAACCCATCTCGCTTCGTCGCCGGTGCTCCGCACCGACCTCCGCTGCGTTGATCGCGCACTTCGCGCACCTCGTCCCATCCCCCCACGCCCAACAAGGCGAATCGCAACAAAGCCCATGCATCTAACCGAACTTAAGCGGAAGACCGTAGAAGAACTCCTGGTCATGGCCGATGCCATGCAAATCGAAGGCGTCGCGCGAGCGCGCAAGCAGGAGGTGATTTTTGCCATCCTCAAGGCGCACGCGAAATCAGGCGAATCGATTTCCGGCGAGGGTGTACTGGAGATCCTGCAGGATGGCTTCGGCTTCCTGCGGGCACCAGAATCCTCCTATCTGGCAGGCCCCGATGATGTTTACATCAGCCCAAGTCAAATTCGTCGCTTTAATCTGCGTACCGGCGATTACATCCGTGGCAAGGTACGACCGCCCAAAGAGGGCGAACGTTACTTCGCGCTGCTCAAAGTCGATGACATCAATGACGAGCCGCCCGAGTCAAAGAAAAATCAGGTCCTGTTCGAGAATCTGACCCCGTACTATCCGACGGCCCGCTACAACTTGGAGCGAGGCAACGGATCGGCCGAAGACATTACGGGTCGCGTCATGGACTTGATGTCGCCGGTCGGCAAGGGCCAGCGCGGCTTGATCGTCTCGCCGCCTAAAGCCGGCAAGACCATGATGTTGCAGAACGTGGCGCAGGCGCTGATGGCCAACCACCCAGAAGCGCATCTGATCGTATTGCTGATCGATGAGCGCCCGGAAGAAGTCACCGAAATGCAGCGCATGGTGCGCACCGGCGAAGTCATTTCATCGACCTTCGACGAGCCCGCCGCGCGCCACGTACAGGTCGCCGAAATGGTGATCGAGCGCGCCAAGCGTCTAGTTGAGCACAAGCGCGATGTGATCATCTTGCTCGACTCGATCACGCGTTTGGCACGTGCCTACAACACCGTGGTGCCGTCCTCAGGCAAGGTCTTGACCGGTGGTGTAGACGCGAACGCGCTGCAACGTCCAAAGCGTTTCTTCGGCGCCGCACGAAAAGTGGAAGAGGGTGGCTCTTTGACCATCCTTGCCACCGCGCTGGTAGAAACCGGCTCGAAGATGGATGAGGTGATTTACGAGGAGTTTAAGGGCACCGGCAACATGGAAGTGCATTTGGAGCGGCGCATCGCTGAGAAGCGCGTCTACCCGGCAATCAACATCAATCGCTCCGGCACGCGTCGCGAAGAACTGTTGCTGGCGCCCGATCCGCTACAAAAGATCTGGATCCTGCGCAAGCTCTTACACGCCATGGACGAAACCGCGGCGATGGAATTTATGCTCGACAAGATGAAGAGCACCAAATCCAATGATGAGTTCTTCCAATCGATGAAGCGCCAAAGCTGAGGCTTGGGTCTTATCGGCGGTGTTATTTGGGCTCTCCACACACCGCTTTCGGCGGGTGTGGTGAGCCCAGCGAAGCGCACCGCATTCATAGGCTCTTGTAGGGCACCGGTGATCGCGCAGCGGTCTACGTGACACCGCGCGTAAACCAAAGCGCACTGGCATCGCGTTGCCGCCTTCCTCATCGTGAAGATTCTTTGGGGGAGCGCTCCGGCGTGGAACAGAGCGCACAGACGGATGCATTTGCCCGCGCGCAGGCGGGAATTTCCCAAATGAACGGTGTCGCCGCCCAGGCTGACTTCAGGCCGCTCGAACAATGGGTTGCGTGATTGAATTTCGTCGCCGCGCTTGGCCTCCCTTGTGCCGCCGTCTGCCGACCATCAGCAGCTTGGGTTTCGGGTTGCGCTTCAAATTTCGTGCACTGATTGCCACGCAGCCAAGCGCGAGAAACAACCAAAAACCCAGGTTCGCAGCAATGCCGAGCGGTTGTGTCAATGCGGATGGCAATGCACTGATGACCAAGCCGCCGACACTCCAGATCAGTACGGCGTGACGCAGGCGGAGCGGAAGTTTGCAAAATTCAGTCACGAAGTTCATGGCAAGTCTCTATGGGTGGGCGACGTGGCGAACTTTCGTGGTGCCGCGTCTCACCGGCTGAGACTGCAAACATAAATCGCGCTTGCGATTGATCTTCAGGAAAAAAAGCTGCCAAGAAACGGCACCCAGAACACCGCTATCAGCACCCCATAGCCGACCAGGGCACTGGCGACATCGGGCGCCATCCGCGCGCTGATGGCGAGCGCCCCTGCGGTAATCATCGTCGGCATCGCCGACTCCAGCGTGTTGACGGCGGTAATCATCGGGTCGGCCGAAACCGCATGGGCGATGCCGAAGGCGATCAAGGGACTAAGCAACATTTTGATGGCGAGACCGATACTCACCGGCAAGGCGCTGCCAGGCGCCGGGATGAGCTTGAGTTGGAAGCCGACGGCGAAGATCGCCAATGGCACCAGCAAATCCGCCAAGCTACTGATCAAAATATCCAGCCAGAGCGGATGCGCAACCGGCAACAAGCCCACGATCAGCGCCACAAAGGCTGGAAACAGCAAGATGCGGCGCGCGATCTCGGTGGCCGTCGGGCGTTCCCCACCGCTGTAAATGGCCACGATTGCCAGTCCGAAGGTCGGCAGTAAGGCGAAGGTGCCGAGTTGGTCGTACACCACGGCATAAGGCACAGCCTGCGCGCCCAAAGTGGCCTCGATCAAGGGATAGCCGATGAACGCTGTGTTGCCGAGTGCCACGCACAGCAGCAAACAGCCGACCAGCGCACGCGACCAGTTGAAAACGCGGGCGAGAACAAGCACCAGTGCGGCATTGATCGCCGCAAGCAGCCACGGCGTGAGAATCAGCACCAAAAGTTCGGCGTGAAAACTCAATCCGGCAACCGACCGAATGACCAAGGCCGGCAGCAATACCCAGATCACCAGGGTATTCAGCACCTCAGGCGTGTTCTCGGGCATGCGCCGCGTGATCGCCAACAACTTGCCCAATCCCAGCATGGCCAGTACCAGGATCAACTCAGGCGAGAGCGACATGGGCGAATCCGATAGCGCGCGGCGGCAATGGGGTTCATGATGGGCCGATGGAACATCACGGTGAATGTCTGGGTGTGGTGCTGGCTGGCGGCCAATCATCGCGCATGGGTAGCGATAAGGGGCGGCTGCGCTGGCGCGGCCAAAGCTTAGTGTCGGATGCGTTACAGCGGCTTAAGCTGGCGGGTTGCGGGCGCGTGCTGGTCAGCGGCGACTATCCCGATTTCGCACACGTGTGCGATGTGAACAGCGAACGCGGGCCCTTAGGGGGTCTCGCTAGCGTTGCTGGGCATGCAACTGAATCACGCTGGCTGGTGATTGCCATCGATCAGCCCTTGGTGGACGCCAGCATGTTGCGTCGGCTACTCGAAGGGCTGTCACTCGGTTCCACGCAAGGGCGCATGGTGTGCAGATTCGGCGAGGAGCAATTGCCGATGGCCCTGCTCATCGATGCAACAACGCGCGCATGGTTGCACGAGGCCGTGAACGGAGATTCCGGACATCGTTCGCTGAGCGCTCTGCAAGAGCGTCTGCGCATCCACGCGTTGCCCTCAGACGCCAATACGCGTGCCGCATTGCGTGGCGCCAATACGCCGCAGGAATGGCACGCGCTGCTGGAGCGGCAAACGCGCTGATCGGCGTTTTTTTTCGCAATCATCGTTCACTTGATCGCAGGGACTAGGTCATGTTGCGTCCGCAGGACGCGACTGACATGTCGGCCTTACGCATCAACTAGGCCGTTGCGGCCAACATGGCTCAAAGGGACCCTACTGCACCTGCGGCGCGACGCTAGTCGTTTCGTCCGCAGTCTCGTCCGCATCGCGCGCGCGGTCGCGTCGATCGCGCCGACGGTCGTGGCGGCGTTCCAGCGTCGCTGCAATGCGATGACGTCCCTGCACGCTCAATCGCGGCGCCAGATCCAACAGAAAACGATGCATCGCCTGCGCGGTCACGGTCTCGTTGGCGCGCACGCTCGCTAAGGCTGCATCCGCGGCGTCAGGATCGAAAGGATCAGCGCCGAGCACCGCGGACATCTCGCGCCGCGCCGCGCCCAACGGCCCGAAACTCTCGCGCATGCCCTGCCGGTGAATGCCCATCACTTCACGCAAAATCTTTCGATCTGGCTCATCAAGAATGCGCGACAAAGCGCGTGGATCTGGCACGCGCGCCCAGCGCCGATCCTCACTGGCCGCATGCCCATCACGGCCTTTCCAATGCATGCCCAACATGGCCGTGCCGAGGCCAAGATTGAGGGCAAGCGAGAACAGCAACAGCAATCGGTATCTACGCGGTAACTGGCTCATGGCCATTACTCCAACGGCTCGTCGATAAACTGCACCGCAGCAATCAAATCTTCGTCGGGCAAATCGCGCTGGCTGTCGCCGCTCAAAAGCGGCAGTAGCGCGCCCAACGCCAGACTCGCGGCAAAGGCCGGGCCGGCCAAGCGCCAGCCGCCCAGATCCGACCAGAGCTGCGCCAATTGGCTGCGCCAAGCGCCGCGCGCAATCGGCAACTGCGCCAAGATGCGCGCCGATAAAGCCGCGTCGGGCGCCGCTGGCAGCCATTGATCAAGCGCCGAATCCAGCGCTTGCGCCGAATGCCACAGCGCACGCGCCGGCTGGCTCGCGAAGATCAATGCGAGGGCCGCATCGCGCTCGTGCGCAGGCCAATGCGCAGACTCGGCGCCGTAGGCATCGAGCAATTCGCGCAATCGGGACAGCGACATCGCGTTCATGGGGATTTCCTGCTGGAGGCGTCGGATAAGGACGCAAGACCTGATCGCAGACTACGACGAGCGCGGGCTAACAGCGATTCCAGCGCGTCGACATTAAGCTTGAGTACGCCGGCCGCCTCAATATTGGTGAGCCCTTGGAAATGGCAAAGAATCAGAGCCTCGCGCTGCCGCTCGGGCAGTGCGTTCACCGCCGTTTGCACCAGTCGCGCGGTATCTTGGCTTGCCCGTAACTGCTCCGGATCACCATCGGCCTGCAATGCTTCCAGCCCGTCTGATTGCAGCGGCGGCATACGTGACCGTAGCCGATCACGACACAAATTCAAGACCACTTGATGTAGCCAAGTGGAGAAGCGCGCATTGCCGGCTTGCCAGATGGGCACCTGCCGCCACGCCCGCAAAAACGCGTCCTGACAAACTTCGTCAGCATCAGATGCGTTGCCAAGCATTCGCACGGCGAGCGCGTGCAGACGGGTTAGATGGCGTTGCATCAAGCGTTGGCAGCCGCGCGAATCGCCCGCAGCGATCAGCTCAAGCGCATCGGCATCGGGGTCGGTGGAAACCGTTGCCGTCGACAATGTCGCATCCGCCTCTGGCAGGCATAGGGAGACCCGGACCATCGCGCGATCAAACATCGCAGACAAGTCCGGGTCTCAGTTCTTAAAACTTAGCGCTGACCGTATCGGCCGCGATGCCGGCGGTCGGTCGCGTCCAATACACCGTCGCCGTTCTTGTCCATACGGGCCACGCGCTCACTGCGCGCCGCCGCGAACTCTTCAGTGGAGACGCGGCCATCCTTGTTCACGTCCATCGTCGCCAGCCGCGCATCACGACGCTGCGCGCGCATCAATTCGCGGTGCGCTTCCAGTTCAATACCGGTGATCACGCCATTTTTGTCGGCATCGATCGCAGTGGCCGTTTCCAATTGCAATGCGCTGATTTCAGCGATCGTGGTCACGCCATCGGCATTCTTGTCCGCCTGTTTAAGCAGACCGTGGCCACCGCCATGACGTTGACCATGACCGCCGCCTGCTACCGCGATTTGGGTGACGCTCAATCCCGCGCCAGCCAACAGAAGGGCGCCCACCATCCACAATTTATTGAATTTCATCGCTTCGTGTCCTTCCGAGAGAGGTCATCTTGCCTCGAAGGATCTAACGCGCGAGCGTGTCCACTTCCGTCGCCTTGGAGGAATTCCGTGCGTGCTGTTCAGTCGGCGCGAACGAATGCGGCCGCGTGATCGTGGCGCAATCACCCGCCCCACGCCAATAGAACAAACTAGACCGGGCCTTCCAACTCATCAACGATGTCGCGCACCTTAAAGACCATGCCCAAGAACTCCGGGTCGCGCTGCGCGTCGCGTGCAGGGCGCTCGGCTGCGGGAATCGGAATTTCATGCAAGATTGTGCCCGGAGCGCGCGACATGATTAGCAGGCGGTCGCCCAGATAGACCGCTTCTTCGATGGAATGCGTGATGAAAAAGACCGTCGCTTGTTGCTCGCGCCAGAGTTTTACCAGTAAATCCTGCATCGCGTAGCGCGTGCCCGGATCGAGCGCGCCAAAGGGTTCATCCATCAAGATAATGCGCGGTTGCAATATCAGCGTGCGCGCGATGGCCACGCGCTGTCGCATGCCACCGGACAACTGATGCGGGTATTTGACCGCATCCACATCCTTGTTCAAGCCGACCTTTTCAATCCAATGCATTGCCTGCTCGCGGCGATCTTTGAGCGATACACCGCGGCATTCGAGACCGAAGGCGATGTTGTCGACCACCGACAAATGATCAAAGCTGGTGTAGTCCTGAAACACCATCCCGCGATCGGCGCCGGCAGTCTGTACCGGCTTGCCGAAGACCAGCGCGTCGCCGCTAGTCGGCGGATGCTGCGGTGACAAGCCCGCAATCATGCGCAGGATGGTGCTCTTGCCGCAGCCCGAGGGACCAAGAATGGGCACGAACTCGCCATGATCTGGCCGGTCGTCGACAATGAAACTGACGTTCCGAATAGCCGTGTACGCGTTTGGACCTTCGCCATAAGTCTTGGTCACATCGCGAAATTCGACCACATGGGTATGCGCTCGCTTTGCAGTTGCAGGGGAAACGACCGGCACTGCTTCCGCGGGCGCGGGCGCGGCTTCGTTCGGCAAGATGCTGCTCATGATCGAAGTTCCAGAACGGCAGAAGCGCGCATGATCCCCGATTCGTCGTGGTGACGCATCCATGGCAGTCGCGCCAAGCTATTCGCGCCGGATTCTGACAATGCCTGCAGCAACGGTATCGCTTTGTCGGATGCGCCGAATGCAGGGCGCCGCTTGCACACGCGCAAACTAAGTACTGGATCCGACCTTTGCTGCGATGGACGGTCTGGATTCGACCGAGTGTGATGTTCGTACTCGCTGTCCGCATCCGTCCGCGGCTCGTCCGCGCGTTGTCCGTTCGCAAGGCTGTACGGCATAAAGCTCATAAGATCAATGGTTTAGGAAGTGGCACGGGATCTGCATTCTGAGTATGTCGTTCCCAAACGCTGGACGCATCCATGTTTCGAGACACCTCCGCCACCGATACCAAGCTCGCGTCGGGCCCAGGGGTCTTCACGCGTAAGCATATCGTGGTGGGTCTGGTCGCGGCGGCGGTGTTGGTGGCCGGTGTTTATGCGGTGTCGCCGATACTTAGCTCGGAGCAAAGCTTGTCGCGTGAGCGCGTGCGCGTCGGAGCGGTCAAGCGCGGTACGCTGATTCGCGACGTCTCGGCGCAAGGTCGAATGGTTGCGGCGCGCAGCCCGTCGCTGTACACCTCCGCCGCGGGGATTGTGAAGTTTTCGGTCGAGCCGGGCGCGCCGGTGACCAGCGGTACCTTGCTCGCCGAGGTTGATAGCCCGGAGCTACAAAGCCAGCTCAAGCGCGAGGAATCCTCTTTGGCGCGTGTGACCGCGCAACTGGCACGCCAAGAAATCGCCAATCGGCGTGCGCTGCTGGAAAAGCAGCGCAGCATTGATGCCGCCAATGTGGCCGAACGCGCGGCCACGCGCGAACTCGAGCGTGCGGTGAAGGCCGGCGGCGCGATCGCTGAAGTCGAGCTGCGGCGCGCACAAGACGAAATGCAAAACGCGGCGAGTACCCTGAAAACGGCACAAGCGGATTTGGCATTGGAGCGCGACTCGCTGGTGCTGGAGTTGCGTACCTACTCCGAAGAGCTTTCGAGTCAGAAATTGCTGGTGGACGAACTGCGCCGACAGGTCACCGCGCTCGCGGTACGCGCACCCTTTGATGGTGTGGTCGGCAATTGGCTGGTCACTGATCGCGCCAGTGTGGTGATCAATCAACCTTTGCTGACGGTAGTCGATCTGACTGAATTGGAAGTCGAGGCAGCGGTGCCCGAGGTCTATGCCGAATCGTTGCTGCCGGGCCAGAGTGCGGAAATCACAATAGGCGCGGAACGACGTCGCGGCAGTGTGCATCTGGTCTCTCCCGAAGTGCAGAACGCGCAGGTTCTGACGCGAATCCGTCTCACCGACGGCGGCTCGACGGCTCTGCGTCAGAACCAGCGCGTACAAGTGCGCGTGCTGCTGGAAGAAAAGCCCAATGTGCTGCTGGTAGATCGCGGCCCGACGTTTGAGCGCGATGCCTCCTTTGCATGGGTGATCGAGGGTGATATCGCGCGGCGAACGCCGATCACTCTTGGGGCCAGTTCCGTGACCGCGTACGAGGTGCTCGATGGCCTGCAGCCCGGCCAGGAAGTAATTGTCGCCGGCATTGACGATCTGCGCGGCGTTGACGAGGTCCTGCTGACCCGGTGATTCAAATGGCGAACGCCGCCGTCATCGCCACGCACACAAACAAAAACTATTACTGGCAATCCGAGGGTCAAACCATGTTGCAGATGCAAAACTTACGCAAAGTCTTCCGCACGGCTCTGGTCGAGACGCACGCACTGCGTGATTTTTCACTGGAAGTGAAAGCCGGCGAATTCGTCGCGGTCACCGGCCCCTCGGGCTCTGGCAAAACCACCTTCTTAAACATTGCGGGCTTGCTTGAAGAGCATACCGATGGGCTGTATGCGCTCGACGGCATCGACGTCAACAAGCTCGATGACGACGCGCGTTCGCGCCTGCGCAACGAAAAGATCGGTTTCATATTCCAGAGTTTTAATCTGATCCCGGACTTAGATCTATTCGACAACGTCGACGTGCCACTGCGCTATCGCGGTTTCCCAAAAGCTGATCGCAAGCGCCGCATTGAGGGCGCACTGGGACGCGTGGGTTTGGGCTCGCGTTTACATCATTACCCAGCCGAACTATCCGGCGGACAACAACAGCGCGTAGCGATCGCGCGCGCGCTGGCAGGCGAGCCGAAACTGCTGCTCGCAGACGAACCCACTGGCAATCTGGACACGGTGATGGCGCGCGGCGTCCTTGAGCTGCTCGAAGAGATCAACGGCCGAGGCACCACCATCATCATGGTGACGCACGATCTGGAACTCGCGCGGCGTGCGCGTCGGCATGTGCACGTGGTCGATGGCCAAGTTGTCGATCTGGCGGAGACGGATTTCGCGCCGATCCGCGCGCCGGCGCGCACGCAAGCAGCCGCTTGAAGTCACTGGCTTTGATCGGCCCCCGCGTTGCGGATGATGAGATCGAAGCGATCCTTTGATGAGTGTCACCAGGAATCCGCGCATGTTCACCTATTACTTGAAACTTGCCTTTCTCGCCCTGAAGCGCACGCCAGCCTTGTCGTCCTTGATGGTGCTCGCCATCGCGCTCGGCCTCGCCACGGCAATGACCGCGCTGACGCTGCTGTACAAGCTCTCAGGCGATCCCATTCCGCAGAAGAGCAATGTGCTTTACGCGGTGCAATTGGACAACTGGGACGCTGATCGGGCCTTTGATGAAACGCCTGCAAATCTGCCGCCGAACTTGATGACGCATCGTGATGCGCGTCGATTGCTAGCGGACGCCAAGGCGCCGATGCAGGCCGCGATGTGGCGGAGCGGTGTCAGCGTGGTGCCTGAAGACAAGGACGTGCGTCCCCGCTTGGTCTCGGCACGCGTCACGGGCGGTGACTTCTTCGCCATGTTCGATGTGCCGTTCTTACATGGTGGTACCTGGAGCAAAGCGGATGAGCAAGCCGAGCATCGCGTCACCGTGATTTCACGCGAGCTGGCCGAGCGCGTGTACAAACGCACCGATGTCGTCGGCGAGCGTATTCGCTACGGCGACGAGGATTTCACCGTCGTGGGCGTGCTCGACAACTGGAAGGTGCAACCGCTGTTCTACGATGTCAGCAATGACACGCTCGGTGATCCGGAAGAGATTTATGTGCCTTGGTCGGTCGGCACAGTCAAAGAAATGGACATCAATGGCAATACCAGTTGCTTCGCGCCACCCACGGGTGAAGGATTCGTAGCTTTGGCGGAATCCGACTGTATCTTTGCGCAGTACTGGGCCGAGCTACCGGATGCGGCGACGCGCGATGCCTATTTCGACTATTTGACCGCCTATGTGGCTGAGCAACGCAAGACGGGCCGCTTCAAGCGCCCCGACAACAACAAGTTGTCGCCGGTGAGGGAATGGCTGACGCAGAACCGCGTGGTGCCCGACGACAGCCGCATCTTCACCGGTATTGGCGTCGCTTTTCTGTTCGTCTGCTTGCTCAACGCGACCGGTTTGCTGCTGGCGAAATTCCTGCGCAAAAGCGGAGAAATCGGTTTGCGCAGGGCTTTGGGCGCCAAACGCCGAGCGATTTTTGCACAGCATTTGACGGAATCGGGGCTGATCGGGTTTTTGGGTGCAGTCGTTGGCTTGATCCTAACCGTGGGCGGCTTGGCTTTGGTGCGCATGCTGATTCCGCGCTTTGACGACGTCGCACGGATCGATGCCACCTTGTTTCTGTTGCTGATTGTGGTCGCCCTGCTCGGCGCTATAGCAGCCGGCGCCTATCCCGCTTGGCGCGCCTGCCGCATCGCGCCGGCCTCGCAACTTAAAACCAACTAAGGATCGCCATCCCATGGAAATCCGTCCCATATTTTCAGCATTGCGCCGCAGCCCCGTCGCCGCTGTCTTGATCGCCTCGCAGATCGCGCTCACCTTGGCAATCCTGGCCAATGTGCTGTTCATCGTGACCGAGCGCATTGAGCAAATGTCCGTGCCGAGTGGCATCGATGAGCCAAATGTCTTCTATTTCTCCAACGTCAACATCGGCAACCTGCGCGATAAGACTGCTTCAGTGAAGGAAGACCTCGACGCGCTGCGCGCCATGCCCGGCGTGGTTGCCGCTGTCGGCCAGTTTGCAATGCCGATGGGCCGCAGTGGCTGGCAAACCTCGATCGCGCTGAAAGTCGGCGAGCAGGAGGAGGCGCTTTCCGAGCGCACAGCGGCGGTGTACTTCGCTGATGAACATATGCTCAGGGCGCTCGGCACCCGCTTGCTGGAAGGGCGTGAGTTCGCGCCCGGCGAAATCCAGATCTTCAGCGACGGCATGCAGCCCAATCCGCCGGTGATTATGGTTAGTACGGCGCTGGCCAAGGTGCTATTTCCGGACGAAAGTGCCATCGGCAAGTTGGTAAATATGACTGGCGACCAGAACCAGCCGAGCCAGCGCATCGTCGGTGTGGTCGATCATGTGGCCAGTCCTTGGCCGAATTCGCGCAATATTGATCGGGTCATTTACGTGCCCTTCGTCCCGGCCGGATTCGGCTTTATGGTGCGCACAGACCCCGGCGAGCGCGATCGCGTGATGGCCAAAGTCGAAGACACACTATTCGCGGTCAATCCCAACCGCATCATCCCGAGCATGCGCAGCTTTGATGAGATCCGCCGCCGCGCATTTAACGACGACCGCGCCATGGCCTTCCTGTTGAGCTTCATTGGCATCGCCTTGCTCGCAGTCACCGCCTTCGGCATTGTCGGTCAGGCCAGTTTTTGGGTCACGCAGCGCACCAAGCAGATCGGCACGCGACGCGCGCTGGGCGCACGCAAGGTCGACATCCTGCGTTACTTCCAGACGGAAAACGCGATGATTACGCTGATTGGCGTTCTCATCGGCTCCGGCTTGGCGCTCGGCATCAATGTGCTGTTGGTGAAGTATCTGGATTTCGACCGTCTGCCATGGACTTGGCTGCCGGTCGGCGCGATAGTGGTTTTGCTACTCGGCCAACTGGCCGTACTCGGCCCCGCTATGCGCGCCAGCAAGATCGCACCGGCCATCGCCACGCGTACGGCTTGAGGTGGAAAATGCGGCTCGCTCCCCTCTCCTAGGCTGTTTTGCGCGAGGGGCGCGAAGCGCTGACATTTCGACGGTGATTCGCGTAGGCAAACGCTCTCAAAATAGTTCCTCAACCCTGACCTCAAGCGAGTAACGCGCGAATATGTCCACGATTCTCGTCATTGATGACAACCCTTCCATCGGCACCGCGCTGGAACTGCTGCTGGGATTGGACGGGCATTCGGTCGACACAGAAGTGACCGTGGCCGGCGGTTTGGCACGGCTGGCGCGTGGGGATGTGGATCTGGTGATCCAGGATATGAATTTCTCGGCCGACACCACCTCGGGCGAGGAAGGCGTAGCCGTGTTTCGGCAGATTCGCGAGCGGCATCCGGATTTGCCGATCATTCTGCTCACCGCATGGACGCATTTGGAGCAGGCGGTGGATTTAGTTAAGGCGGGCGCCGCTGACTATTTGAGCAAGCCTTGGGACGATCGGCGGCTGGCGGTTGCGGTGCGCAACTTACTGGAGCTGGCCGAGGCCGGTCGCACGATACGCAAACTGTCAGCGCGCGAATTCGAAGGCCGCAGCGCGCTCGCGCGTGAGTTTGATCTGCGCGGCGTGGTCTATGCGGCGCCAGCCACTGAACGCGTACTGCGGCTGGCCTGTCAGGTCGCCAAAGCCGATGTTTCGGTGCTGATCACGGGGCCGAATGGCGCGGGTAAAGAACGCGTGGCAGAAATCATCCATGCCAATTCCAAGGTCAAGAACGGCCCCTTCATCGCGGTGAACTGTGGTGCGCTGCCGTCAGACTTGCTGGAAGCGGAACTATTCGGCGCAGAAGCTGGCGCCTATACCGGTGCTGGCAAGGCGCGGGAGGGGCGTTTTGAAGCGGCCGACCAGGGCACCTTGCTACTCGATGAGATCGGCAATCTTCCCGCTGCCGGACAAATGAAGTTGCTACGTGTATTGGAAACCGGTCGCTTCGAGCGTCTAGGGTCAACGCGTACGCGCGAGGTCAAAGTGCGTGTAATTTCAGCCACCAATGCCGACCTGCCGGCGCTGATCCGTCGCGGCGAGTTCCGTGAAGATTTGTACTACCGCCTCAATGTGATCGAGATCCGCCTGCCGCCCTTGGCGGAGCGCCGCGACGATATTTTGCCGCTGGCGCTGCATTTTCTGGACCGCTCGCTGAGGCTATCGGAAGGTGCGCGCCGCGCGCTGGAAGGCCATCAATGGCCCGGCAATGTGCGCGAGCTTAAGAACGCGATCACGCGTGCCGGATTGCTCAGTCGCGGGGGGCTGGTTGAAGCGGACGATCTGGGGCTGCCGGCACCGGTCAGTGCCCAGCCGGCACCTGACAATGCGCTGCGAGAGCCGAGTCGAGACGAGATCGAAGCGGCGCTGGCCCGTGCGCACGGGGTGGTTGCGGAAGCCGCCGCGGCGCTCGGACTAAGTCGTCAAGCGCTGTACCGGCGCATGGAAAAATATGGCGTTGACGTGCGCCGCGACTAGGATCATGAGCGAGAGCGAATCCACCGCCAGCGAAAGCCCTGACCGACGTCGCCGCCACCTGGCGCGATTGCGCAGACTGCCCGGCTGGAGCGCGTACGGCGCGCTATTCACGCTACTCGGCGTCTGGATCGGAAGCGCGTTCGGGATATTGGCGGCGCTGAGTCTATCGCTCGCAGTCGGATTGGCATTCGGCCTGATCGCCGTGCGTCGTGAGCGCGCGCCCAATGCCGAACACTTACGCGCGCTGTCCTCGCTGGTAGCCGCGTGGACCGACTCGGATTTCGCCACGTCGATCCGCGTGCCCTCGGACCCGGATCTGGCGGATCTGACCACCGCGCTCAACAGTCTCGGGGGTCAACTACGTGACGAACGCAAGCGCTTGGTACAGCGCGAAATGCTGCTGGACACGGTGGTACAAAACACACCCACCGCATTGGTGCTGACCGACCCGCGGGATCGCGTGATCTACGGCAATATCGCCGCGCGCGAGTTATTTGGCATGCCCGGAAAGATGGAGGGCTACGCCTTCGAAGAATTACTTGAGCGCCTGCCAGAGCCGCTTGCGGAGACCCTGCGTGGTGGGCACGACGGGTTGGTGACGCTGAGCGTTGACGGCGAGGAGGAAGTCTTCCATTTCACGCGGCGCTCCTTTGAACTGCACGGCCGACGCCATGCTTTAAGCATGTTGCGACGCTTAACGCGCGAATTGGCACGGCAGGAAGTCGGCACCTGGAAAAAGGTCATTCGCGTCATCAGCCATGAGCTCAACAACGCGCTGGGGCCGATTGCGTCGCTCGCACATACCGGGCGTGTGCTGGCGGAACGCGGTGACAAGGACAAGCTGGAAAAAGTCTTTGTCACCATCGACGAACGCGCGCGCCACCTCGAAAGCTTTATCGCCGGCTATGCCCATTTTTCCAAAATGCCAAGCCCACGCTTGGCGCCAGTTGAATGGGCACATTTGCTGGACGGCGTGGTCGCCGTGGCGGCGGTGACAGTCGTGCATCCCTTGCCCCAGACACCGGTATGGATCGATCGCGCGCAGATCGAACAGTTGCTGATCAATCTAAGTAAGAACGCAGTCGAAGCGGGTTCACCGCCCGACCAAGTCGAATTTCAAGTTCTCGATATCGGGCCGCAATTCTTGTTGCAAGTACGCGACCGCGGCAGTGGCATGTCACCCGCAGTACTCGGCCAAGCGCTATTGCCTTTCTATTCGACCAAACGCTCCGGCACCGGCCTTGGACTCGCGCTCGCCCGCGAAATCGCCGAGGCACACGCTGGCCGCATCCGCCTGGCCAATCGCGCCGATGGCGGTTTGATCGTGAGCTTGTGGCTACCCAAACCGCCGCGGCTGTGAGCCGGGCCGCTGGCAGCGGAGCTCAGGAAGCTAAAGCGGAGCTGGGGTGCCAAGATCGGGGCTTAGTTTTTCGCCGCTTGCAGGAGCCGGGCTGGGGAAGCAAAAGCGGGGATGGGGTGCCAAGAGATCGGGGGGGCTGCTTTTTCGCAGCAGCGGAGCCGGGAAGCAAAAGCGGAGCTTGGGGTGCCAAGATCTGGGCTGCTTGGATCTAAAAGCGCGGCTGGTTGAGTAAGAGCGGGGCTGGAGTGCCGGTCTGAAGTGCATTCGTGGCGGTGCCTATGGTGCCCTCCGCGACGGCTGGCCGGCATCCACTACGCGATCAAAATATCGTAAAAAGTCCTTACGTTCTTAGCTTCAAAGCGCATTTTCCGAGCCCCGGCACCTAAGCCCCGAGCCCGAGGCACATGCATGTGCCGCGGGAGGCCAAGATGCCGAGAGCGGCCCGAGCCCCAGCCTCAAATCGCCTGCATCAGTTCCGGGACGATCTTAAACAGATCGCCAGCCAAACCAATATCGGCGACCTCGAAGATTGGCGCTTCGGCGTCTTTGTTGATGGCGACGATGGTACCCGCGTCTTTGATGCCGGTTAGATGCTGGATCGCGCCAGAAATGCCGATCGCGATGTAAAGCTCGGGTGCGATGATCTTCCCCGTTTGACCAACCTGCATATCGTTCGGCGCATAGCCTGAATCAACCGCCGCGCGCGAGGCGCCGACGCCGGCTTTGAGTTTGTCGGCTAGGTCGTAAATGATTTTGAAGGCGTCCGCACTGCCAAGCGCGCGACCCGCCGAAACGACCACGCGTGCCGTTTGCAAGTCCGGGCGATCACCGCCACCTTGCTGCAATCCGACAAAGCGCGTGTGCTTTGGCAAGCTTGCGCTTGATGTCGCGGCTTCAATAGGCGCAGGGCCAGCGTTTGAGGCGGCAGCGGCAAAGGATGCGGTGCGCACGGTTGCGACCACCGGTTTGTCACTCGGCGCTTTCACCGTCACGATAGCGTTGCCCGCATAGATCGGGCGCTTGAAGGTATAGGCATCTTCAACCGACATCGCATCACTGATCTGGCTCACGCCAAGCTTGGCTGCTACCCGCGGCATCAAATCCTTGCCGAAAGTGGTCGATGGGCCAAGCACATGCGTATAGCTTGGCGCCAATTCGACGATCTGCGGTGCGTACACGGCGGCCAGCGCATGCTTATTGGCTGCATTCGCAATTGTCAGCACGCGGCTTACGCCGGCGATCGTCGCCGCTTGCGCGGCAACCGCGGCAGGATCGTCCGCGAGCACCAACACGTCGATGGCCTCGGCTTTGATCAAGGAGGCGAACTGGACGCACTTGGCGGTGCTCTGATTGAGCTGACCGTTGAGGTGCTCTGCAATGATCAGGACGCGTGACATGGAAGACCTCGGTGTCGTGAGTGAGTGTACGTCTGACGAAGGTTATTTGACTTGGCCGCTTCGGCAGCGCTCACAGCAGCCCTTTGGCCTTGAGCGCGGCGACCAATTCCGGTACATCTTTTACCATCACGCCCTTCTGCCGTTTCGGCGGCGGCGCGTAATGCGTGACGCTCAAATGGTCACCCGCTTCCACGCCGAGGCTTGCAAGTTCCAGCGTCTCGCGTGGTTTGGACTTGGCTTTCATGATGTCCGGCAACTTGATGAAACGCGGTGTGTTCAAGCGCAGATCGGTGGTGATCACGGCCGGCAGATCAACCTCGATGGTCTCTAATCCGGCATCGACTTCGCGCGTGACGCGCGCCACTTGGCCATCGACCTCGACTTTGCTGGCAAAAGTTGCTTGTGGCAGATCGAGCAGCGCCGCCAACATCTGGCCGGTCTGGCTGGCATCGTCATCGATTGCCTGCTTACCGAGGATCACCAGCCCAGGCTGTTCCTTCTCGACCAGCTTGGCGAAAACGCGCGCAGCCGTCAGCGCCTGAATCGGCTTTTCGGTCTTCACCAGAATGCCGCGATTAGCACCCATCGCAAGCCCCGTATCGATCTGCTGCATCGAGCTTTGCTGTCCGATCGAGACAACGATCACCTCCGTCGCCTTGCCGGCTTCGCGTAGGCGCAGCGCTTCTTCCAACGCAATTTCATCGAAGGGGTTGATACTCATCTTCACGCCGTCGATGGCCACGCCCGAACCATCCGGCTTGACCTGCACGCGCACCGTGTAATCCACCACTCGCTTCAATCCCACCAGAATCTTCATGGCGTGCCTAGTTACCTGTGAACAATGATCAGACCCCGATGGTAGCCAAGGCGGCTAGAGGAACCAAGGGGGCTGCTTGAAGCAAAGACGGGACTGGTGAACAAGGAGCGGGGCTTGGGGCTGGGGCGTAGCGATATAGTGCCTGGGCTCTGTTAGGTAAAGTTGCGCCGCAGGGACTACCCGACAGCGCGACTTCGACACGATTTGAAGATTTAGGAACCGCGCGCCGCCATCAAAGCCGAAAGTGAGCTAAACAGTCCTTGCGGTCTTAGCTCCAAAGCGCATTTGTCCCGAGTCCCGAGTCCCGAGTCCCGAGTCCCGGCACCTAAGCCCCGGCACCTGAGTCCCGGCACCTAAGCCCCGGC
>Ga0209181_10005865_pt1 | contig 17529 bp, 16 predicted proteins | sample MAT05_FD_187208 | JGI IMG/M metagenome (GOLD analysis project Ga0209181, IMG submission 187208) | Freshwater microbial communities from Lake Fryxell liftoff mats and glacier meltwater in Antarctica - MAT-05 (SPAdes) (version 2) | ecosystem: Environmental > Aquatic > Freshwater > Ice > Liftoff...
CGATCGCCCTTGCTCCCACCCTCAGCCTCGAAGAATTTCTCAAGTTGCCTGAGACAAAGCCTGCCAGCGAATTTGTAGAAGGACGCATTGATCAAAAGCCCATGCCTCAAGGCAAACATTCACGCCTCCAGTTTAAGCTTTGTGAGACTGTTAATCAGGTTGCAGAAGCTCCAAAGATAGCCCTGGCTTTTCCAGAACTACGATGCACGTTTGTCAATCGTTCGATCATCCCTGATATATCAGTTTTTTCCTGGGAACGAATTCCCTTAGATGCCAATCGAGAGATCGAAAACGTATTCAAAATTCCGCCAGACTGGGTAATTGAAATCCTCTCACCCGACCAGAACGCCACAAAAGTCATCAGCAATCTACTCCATTGCCTCAATCACGGTACAAAACTAGGATGGTTCGTTGACCCTGGCGATCGCATCATCCTAGTTTTTCTACCAGGACAGCAACCTATTGAGTTAACAGGTTCCCAAATCCTGCCTATCCTCCAGTCTGTAGCATTGGATCTAACGGCTGAGCAAATCTTTGGATGGTTGAGGGTAGGAGAGTCACTACGCCCGTAAATGCTGTACTAATGCTCTTAGCCCTAATCGATAGCTTTCTGCGCCAAAGCCGCTAATTTGCCCGATCGCCACCGGAGCAATATAAGAGTGATGTCGAAATTCTTCGCGGCGATAAATATTGCTGAGGTGAACTTCTACGGTGGGAATGGCGACTCCGGCGATCGCATCTCGAATGGCGACACTGGTATGAGTGTAGGCTCCTGGATTAATCAAAATTCCTTGGTGAAGGGCGATCGCGCTATGAATCGCATCAATCAAAGCCCCCTCATGATTAGACTGAAACGATGTCACTTGCACTTGAAGAGCTTGTGCATCTGCTTCTAGCAAACCCTGAATACTATCCAGAGTGACGACACCATAGACGCTCGGCTCTCGTTTTCCTAGAAGATTGAGGTTAGGCCCGTGTAAGACTAATATGCTTTCCAAAGTATAAAAATTCGGCTCGTGAAGGTTGCCCCAGAACGTAGTCTAAGCCAAGAGCCATCAGACGCAGGCGCTCTTTTCAGACCCGAAAGATGCCCCTTTGACGATAACAAAATTTTTATTCGTCTCTAACTAAACCATCCTACCGACGACGAGGATAGTCTTTGACAGGCACTGGGATTGGCTCTAGATCTGGCTGAACATCGGGCCCTAGCAGAGTTTCTACTAGCTTACGTGCCCACTCTTTTAGCTTCTCTAAGATCTGATCGATATAATCCATTAGTCGAATAGCTCCCATTTTCAATCTAGGACTGCACCAAACCCAAAACTTTAGGTTTAATCACTTTTTACACGACCTCACTACTTGATCATAGCGAATCGTGGCAAATGATCAAGATCACAGAATATTTATTTGAAGATGAATATTTAGTAAAAGGTGCAAATGCCTTTTACAGAAACTCCAACGCTCGGTCTATATTTTGCCGAACCTCTTGTGCCGATTGAGTTAGAGACTCTTTCTCACCTTTCGTCAAAGTCAGTTCAAAGATTTTTTCTATTCCTCCTCCGCCCAAGCGGGTCGGCATCCCTAGGAATAGGTTGCTTAAGCCGTACTCTCCTTGTAAATAGGCAGTAACAGGCAAAATGCGAGGTTGGTTTAACAAGATCGTCTCTACCATTAAGCAAACGGAAGCAGCAGGCGCATAGTAAGCCCCCCCAGTTTGCAGCAACCCGACAATTTCGGCACCGCCATTGCGAGTTCGCTCAATGAGGCGATCGATTGTCGGTTGATCCATTAGCTCTGTAATAGGAATACCGCTAACGGTAGAATATGCCGGAAGCGGCACCATTAGGTCGCCGTGGCTACCTAGAACCATCGCGCTGACGGCTTGGGGCGAAATTCCTAACTCCAGGGCAATAAAGGTTTGAAACCGGGCAGAATCTAAAATGCCCGCCATGCCCATGACTTGATGGGTCGGAATCTGGGTGACCTGCCATGCCACGTAAGTCATGACATCTAAAGGGTTAGTCACCACGATGATGAGAGCGTTAGGGGAATGGGCGATCGCCCCCGTAGCAGCATCTCTTACCACCAGAGCATTCGTTTTGAGCAAATCATCCCGCGTCATTCCTGGTTTACGCGGCAGACCCGCTGTGATCACCACAATGTCTGAATCAGCAGTGTCGGCATAGTCATTTGTCCCGGTCAGCTTCCGACCATGCCCCTCAACTCCGGCGGCTTCCATCAAGTCGAGCGCCACTCCTTGAGGGCGACCCACGACAACATCAAGCAGCACAACGTCGGCAAGATTCTTCTCGGCAATTCGTTGGGCCAAAGTGCTGCCCACATTGCCCGCTCCAACGATAGAAACCTGGTGGGAACGGTGAAGGGCGTGTGCCATCAATTTAAGCCTCACTTTTGGATCGCCTTTAATTAGGATGTTTGAAAAGTCTTTGATGTGACATTAAGTGTAAGGGTGGTTGATGTGACATCAAGTGTACGGGCGTAGCATTCGGACGAATATTTTCGGTGAGTCCGAGAACTTTTTTGCCGAATGCCACGCCCGTACGGGGGACGGGCAATAATTTTCAAACAGATTCTAATTGGTCTGCCCTTAACCAGATATTAGGCGTAGGCACATAGCCAAACTTCACCAGCACGTAATCACCTTTTGCAGCTAAAACTTCGCCCTTTGTCTCGAATAGGTAAGGTGGAAAGCGGGTATCGCTGGCTTTTGCCTCTAGACTGTTTTCCAGTTTCTCTCGAATCGCCCGAACGACATCGCCTTTTTTGACTGCCATAAACTTTTTCCTGTGGGGGAAAGGGATACCGCAATGGTAAAACCATCGACTTTATCCTGATTTTACTGGAATTTTGGCGTTTAGTCTTTGGCAGGCGACAGAACTGCAAAAGTACCGTTGGAGTTAGGAACGACTCTGCCGCCCAATGACTCAATCTGGCGAATGGCAGTGTCGTGAGTTCGTTTGTCGGGGGCACTGGTTAACACCATTGCCCAAGCCGCCACCTGTGCGGTTTTGCTGTCGGGATTATTGGCAAGAAATGTTGCCGTTTGCTGAGATTGGGCAGCCACGCGATCGCTTCCTGGCACCGAAGACTGACTTGCCCAGCTTGCCGCCGTTTCAAATGATTTCTTTGCTGCCTGGGCATCCCCTAGAAACAAAAGTTCGTCGATGCCAAGCTGCCGCCAAGCGTAGTAAGAACCGGGGGGAACATTGGGTTTGAGAGAAGATAAACCTTGACGGGCGATCGCCACTGACCGCTCTGGCAACCCCGCATATAAAGCAGAGCTGGTAGAGAGAAAGGTGTAGGCATTTAAGAAATAAGGATCACGACCTAAAATTACCTCAAAATAGTCTGGGCTAAGGGTAAAGTCTGTTTTGGCACGGGCAGGAGCATCGCCAAAATATTGCAAAAAGTTCAAAAACGTCCAGTCTGCCAGCAAATTATCAAACCCAAAGACAGGCAATTTTTTCAATAGTGCCAGTTGAACTTGCTCCTGCTTGGCATTTCGTTGAACATCTTCAACTGAGGCAGTTTGGCTCTGGGTCTTGAGCCGCTGCAACTGAGGCATTTGCAGTAAGCCAATCAGGGGTAAGCACAGCAGAGCAATAGCAGCCGGGAGCAGTGGTCTTTCAGAATGGGATGTGGATTGCATTTCGTCTATGCTCCAAAATTGGAATTTCTGCTTCAAATAATCAATGCTTACAGTTCCCCAAAGAACCATCAACTGCGCAAACTGTACCAATTCCTGAACCAATCTAGAAACAAAAGTGTCAATATTTAAGCTGAAGGCGCAGCACCGCTCTTATCTCCCACACTATGCCAGATCATTCTCTCTCCCTCGCCCAGCATTATCACGAACGCACGAAGTATCACCCTGATGCTTTGCCTAATCGCCAAATAGACTGGACAAACCAGCCGATCCCGTTTAAGGAATACAAAATCGGTAGCCCGTTTGACCTCAAGCCTTATTTGTCAGAACAGCTCAATCCATCGCCCGAAGACTCGAATTGGCGGCGGCTCTCTCGCTTTCTTTTTTGCAGCTATGGCTTGACCGTTAAAATGATGGCGCAAAATGGTGAACCCACGTACTTAAGAGCCGCCCCTTCCGCAGGCGGACTGTATCCGGCGGAGGTTTATCTAATTTCGCGCGGTACACCCATGATGCCTGCCGGACTTTATAACTACCAGACTCAATCTCACTCATTGCTGCATTTTTGGGACAGCGAGGTTTGGTCGGCGTTACAAAGTGCTTGCTTTTGGCACCCGACGTTAGAAGCAACCCAGTTTGCCTTAGTAACGACTGCGGTGTTCCACCGTTCGGCTTGGCGCTATGAAGACAGAGCCTATCGCCGCATTCTTTTAGATACGGGGCATCTGCTGGGCAATTTGGAGCTGGCGGGAGCCTTAAACGATTATCGTCCTTGCCTAATTGGGGGGTTTGCCGATGACTCAATGAATCAGTTGCTTTATTTGGATACTGAGCAAGAAGGCACAATGACGGTGATGGCGATCGCCGACCTCTTGGATGCGCAGCAGCATTTGTCGTTAGCACCGACCGCTTTACCATCTGCGTCGGTGATGGATTATCCCAAAATTATGGATGGCGATTTGTTGCGCTTTTGCCATGCTGCAACTCAAATTCCTCAAGGCGAAAAATCGATCGCAGTCAAAGATTTAGCGATCGCCCCAGCCCTCGAATCCCCAGACAACCCACCAACAGACAAGTACAACTTCCCTTTTTGCCTAAAAGTATCGACTAAAACTATTCCAATAGACTGGGGCGAAAATTTAGAAGGCTTAGGCAGCGCCCTGCTTAAACGTCGTTCTACTCGCACCTACCAGGGCACAGATCTAACTTTAGATGAACTTAAATTTCTGCTTGACTTCACCTATCAACCTCAAAATTACATTGAGCAAAACCTCGATCGCACCCCCGACTATTTCAATTTGGGTTTGATTGAAACCTTTATTGCTGTGTCAGGGGTCGAAGGTTTAGAGGAAGGGTGCTATTACTACGCCCCCAAAGTTCAAGAACTCCGCCAAATTCGCTTTAAGAACTTCCGGCAAGAGCTGCACATGCTGTGTTTAGGGCAAAACCTGGGACGAGATGCGGGGGTGGTTCTCTTCCATACGGCTGATTTACAAAAAGCGATCTCCCAATATGGCGATCGGGCTTACCGATACCTCCATATGGATGCCGGACACTTGGGGCAGCGCCTAAACCTCGCCGCTGTTCGACTGGGATTAGGCGTGAGCGGCATTGCTGGCTTTTTTGATGACCAGGTGAATGAGATTTTGGGGATTCCAGGAGATGAGGCAGTGCTGTACATTACAACGCTAGGACGAGCCAGGTAAACATCTTCAAATCTTCAGATTTCGTCCTCACGTCTGAGCAGCTAAGCCCGAGAAACTAGCGATTCCACCATAGTTTGGAGAAAATGGCTAAAGTCGCTTTGGATCAGAGCTTGGCTAACGTCGAGCGGGTAGGGATGTTGACGAGAGGAGTCTAAGAATAGACAAGAAGCGATCGCCCCTTCTAAGTTGGTCGTGGTGTCTATTTCTAAATTGGCGATGCAAGCTTCTGTCAGCACAGCGCTACTGAAATTCGTTCCCAATGCCTGAGCGCGGCTAAAGTCTGTTTTATTAAGGTTCGTGCAGCTTAAGTCGGCTAAGTTTAAATTGGCTTCTATGAGCTTCGCTTTACTGAGATTCGCCCAGTTAAGGTTTGCCCGCCTCAAATTTGCCCGAGTCAAGTTGGCGCCAGTTAACTCGGCATCCCGGAGATCGGTATTTCGTAAATCGGCGCTTTTAAGGTTTGCGCCTAAAAGGTTTGTCTTAAAGAGATGCGCTCCAAATAGATTGGCATGACTGAGATTGATGCCAAACAGAAAAAATTCGCTTAGCTCAGCCATACTCAGATCAGGCTGTATGGATGGATTTTGAATTCTCCACCGATTCCAAGCCCCCCTGCCTTGCTTCAATAAAGATAGATGTTCTTCATTAGCCATTGCTGGTTTCCTGGCGTACCTGATATTTACTTACTTAGATTCTAGGGACAGTAGTAGATGAAGCGAGGCGGTTGTTCTGGAATTGATGAGATCTTCACCAGAGCGTTACGATCGTTTCAGCAGAAGCACTGAGAGATAATGAGTGAGAGATAATTGACTAGAGGAAACCACGCATGGTTCAAGCTTCTGAGAAAACGTTAACGCTAAAGGATTTTCTAGAGCTACCCGAAACGAAGCCTGCTGGTGAATACATTGATGGACGAGTGAGCCAAAAGCCAATGCCTCAAGGAAAACACAGCCGATTGCGGGGTAAGTTAATTCCCACAATTAATGCGATCGTTCAACCACCGCGACTTGCCCTTGCCTTTCCAGAATTGAGATGTACCTTTGGAGGGCGATCGACGGTTCCCGATATCTCAGTCTTTATGCGTGACAGGATTCCCTTAGAGGATGTTTGAAAAGTAGCAAATCACGAGACTTTTACGCTCGATCCCCCCAACCCCCCTTAAGAAAGGGGGCTTCGGAACTCAAAGTCCCCCTTTCTTAAGGGGGATTTAGGGGGATCTCCAGAATTGAGGTGCTTGATCAGACTTTTCAAACATCCTCTTAGACGATCGCGGCAGAGTACAGAACGTGTTCAAAGCAGCGCCCGACTGGACGATCGAGATTCTTTCACCTGCTCAAAGCCAGAATCGCGTGACTCGTAATATCGTTCACTGCCTTAATCATGGCTGCCAGTTAGGCTGGCTACTTGATCCAGAAGATGAAACGGTTCTGGCTTATCCTCCGGGTAAATTGCCTGAGTTTTTTGAAGATCCAGCCGACTTACTGCCTGTCCCAGACTTTGCAAAAGATCTGAAGCTGACTTTGGAAGAGTTGTTTAATTTTCTGCGGTTTTAACTGGGCTAACTTTGGCGCGGTACAGTAATTTCTCGCCCTGCCGATATCCGGTATAGCGAACTTTTACCCGATCGCCCACTTCAGCGTTGCCCTCCATCAACTGATGGATTTGGGGGTCGTAGGCAATCTCTGCACCGACGGGGGCGATCGCTTCCAGTCCCCAAGTTTTAATCAACTGCTCAACCGGACGCATTAGCGGCAACAATCGGCTGGCAGGAACATTATTTTGTTGGGCTGCATAAGCCGCTGTTGGGTATTGAATCAGCCAAGATTCCAAAATTTGCAGGCTGTTGCTCTGGAACTCTCGCTGCAAAGTTTCTTGCTGCTGCTCAAGTTGGGCTTGTAGCCGTTGGTATTCTTGCTGAAGATTTGCAGACTGAAGATTTACAGGAATATCATTGGCGACCCCTTGCGGGTAACTCGCAGCGATCGACAATTCAGAGAACATTGTCACTAGCTCAACGAGAGGAACTTGAAGCGCTTGAGCCAGCTTATGAAGTGGCTCTACCCGCATTTTTGCCGCTTGTCCTCTGCTGAGCTGCTTAACTTGCCACTCAGAAACCTCAGCCGCGCAGCTAAGAGCTTTGAGGCTAGGAAGGTTGGCTTGTTGTAGGAGCGATCGCAATCGCTGAGGATAAGAATCTTGCATCTGATTAGATTCATCTTGATCCGTCTAAGGACAGCCGAGGGATTCTCTCGTATCCACGCCCGTCAACGGATTCACACCACTCGCAGTTTTGCAGAGTTGCAGCGTTTGAGTGCGATCGAGAACAGTATCCGTAAAGTCAGCGCCAGTCACGTTGGCATCTCGAAGACTAGTCTTCAGCATCATGGCAGAGTTCAAAATTGCATCGGTCAAATCTGCGCCCGACAGGTTGGTAATGTAGGCAATGCCATCGCTAAAATCGACCGCATGGAGGTTGGCATTTTTCAAGTCGGCTCCGTTAAATACCGCTCCTCGTAAGTCTGCGCCGCTGAAGTTGGCTTCTTTTAATTTGGCATCGCTAAATTCAGCTCGAATTAAACTCTGTCCTGAATAATCTTTACTCATTGATTCAGCGTCATCGTATGCCCGAATTGCCGCCGAACTAGCCGCTTGAGCTGAAATAGGAAAAGCCGTAATCAAAATCACGAATAGAATGACGAGGCTCAACAACTGCCGAAAGATACGCATAGTAAAAGGGGAAATCAAAGGCTTTGTTAAAGTTAACATTTTCTGCCCCTCGTCTTTTCTAATCATCTCCTTCTCAGGCGAACCATAAAAAATCCGTCCATGTTTTGTTGGTGGGGCAGCACTCTCAACCATCCTCGCTCTTCCACAAACTGTTTGGCTAGATGACCTGATTCGGGTGGGGCAATGTGCCACTGGGGAGAATCTTGCAAGAACTGCTCAATCACCGCTTCGTTTTCGGCGGCGTGCAGCGTACAGGTGGCGTAAACCAGGGTGCCCTGAGGTTTGACCCACGTTGCAGCCTGGTTAAGCAACTCCGTTTGAAGCTGAGCTAATCCTTGCACCGATTCGGGAGTTTGTCGCCAGCGGGCATCGGCATGGCGATGGAGAGTGCCTAATCCCGAACAGGGGGCATCTAAAAGAACGCGATCGCCCTTCCCGATAAACTGTGGCTGATGACGGCTATCTTCAGCATGAATTTGAATGGCGTGGAGCTGAAGGCGATCGGCGTTTTCTTGAAGCTTTTTGAGGCGGGAGGCTTGGCGATCGCATCCCCAAATCACACCCTGATCTTGCATTAGCTCGGCAATGTGCGTTGTTTTCCCTCCCGGCGCGGCACAGGCATCAATCACCGTTTCTCCAGGCTGCGGATCGAGCAAATGACCGACCAGTTGGGCGCTACAGTCCTGCACTGACCACCAGCCTTCGGCAAAGCCAGGCAGGTTTTGAATACTACCTGTGCCTTGGGGTAATCGGAGCGCTTGGGGCAAGGGCGGTACACGCTGAACCGCTATTTCGGCAGCTTGCAGGGTCGCTTCGACTTGTTCAAGGGTGGCTTGCAAGGGATTGATGCGGAGATCGATATGGGGCGATCGATTAAACCAGGCGCAGAGATCCTCTGTGGCGGTAACTCCAAATTGCGCCAACCAGACTTCAACAATCCAGTCAGGATAGCTATGAAAAATGCCTAGCCTTGCCGCTGGATCTTCTGGCAACACCAAAGGATCGCCTTTTTCAGCCAGACGAATGTATTGACGCAGCAAGCCATTGGCAAACCCCGCTAATCCCTTAAATCCATTCTGTTTGACCATCTCCACCGTCGTATCAACAGCGGCAGAAGCGGGGATATGGTCAAGATAGCGCAACTGGTAAAGCCCCAAGTGCAGCATCAGCCGCAGGTCGGTCGGCTGCTGGTGGACTGGCTTGGTCGCAAGTTGAGCCACCAGTGCATCCAATGTTCTTTGGCGACGGACGCTGCCGTAAACCAACTCGGTCACCAGTCGGCGATCGGGGGCGTTTAAAGAGGCTTGGCGAAGAACTTGATCGAGGGCGACGTCGGCAAAAGCACCGCTATGGACAGAGCGGAGGGCAAGGAAAGCGTATTCACGGGCAGAACGGGCGGGCGATCGAGAAGGATGCGACGAGCGACGGTCAACCATTACGCTCTTACCTGGGGGCTTAACGCCGCCTTGGGATAAGGAATCCGCTGATGGTTGAACTGAAGCCAAACCTGAACAAAAATTTCGGCAATCCGGGTCATTTCTACGCGGTTTAAGCCCGATTCGAGCAACTGATTATCTTGCCAGCGAGCCCGTAGAATACGATTGACCATAGCTAGGGCTTCCTCTGGAGATGCCTCTTTTAGCGATCGCAATGCTGCCTCACAAGAGTCTGCCAGCATGACAATACCCGTTTCTCGGCTCTGGGGAATGGGGCCGTCGTAGCGAAAATCGGCTTCATTGACCGTTAGCTCAGGATTGTCTTTAGCTTCCTGAAGCGCCTGATAGTAAAAGTAAGAAATCAGCATTGTTCCCTGATGCTCAGGGATAAAAGACTGAATTGCCTTGGGCAACCGACAGCGACGTGCCATGACAATGCCTTCGGTAACATGTTTTTTAATGAGGGCAGCACTCACCCAAGGATTATTAATTTCATCGTGTTTGTTGATTCCGCCCATTTGGTTTTCAATAAAGCCCAGCGGGTCATGCATTTTGCCGATGTCATGATACAGCGTTCCGGCGCGCACCAGTTCTACGCTACACCCGAGGGCGCGGGCAGCGGCTTCGGCAAGAGTTGCCACGAACAACGTGTGCTGGAAAGTACCTGGTGTAACAGATGCCAGCCGTTCTAATAGAGGACGGTTAGGGTTAGAAAGTTCTGAAAGGCGAATGGGAGTAACCAGATCAAAAAACTGCTCTAAATAAGGGCTGATGCCTAAAGCGACGACGCTCCAAGCGATACCAATCAGGCTTTGGAGGGCGGATGAGGTGAAGATGACGTACCAAACCGCACTACTAGCAGAGCTACTAATTAGAGTCAAAACCAGATAAACGAAGCCCTGGGTTAAGCCCACTACGCCGCCCAAGAGAGCGAGTTCTTCACGGGAACGCAGCTTTTCTGCCATGATCGCCCCCACTAAGCTGCCTACTGCTCCAGCAATTAAATTGGTGGGAGCAATTTCCATGCCAATCGGCAAAATGGCGGTCAGTAACCCAATCACCGTGATGCCCAAGGCTGAACCGTAGAAGCTGCCCACGAGCAAGCCAATCACAGGGAGGCTGGTGGTGGGCAAGCCAAGGGCAGAAATAGCCGGAGCGGTCAGAGTCAGGAGCAGAATGAGGAGGCGATCGCGGCGGCGCAACCCAGGATGAAATTTACGCTCAATTAATAGAAAGACAGCAACCGCACCGCTCACTACCCCCCCAAAGCAGACTAGCCCTAACCAATTGATCCGGCGGCGGCTCATCCCAAAATGGTCTAACAGGACAAAATCTTCTTGAAAGATTTGTTCACCTTGCCGCACAATCGTCTCCCCGCGACGAGCCGCCACCATAACATCTTTCACTGACAGAGCGGCTTGTTCAGCTTGAATTTTAGTGCGTTCTAGGTCTTGGGTTAAGTTAGGTCGAACGACTGTCGCCAGTATTCTGCTGGCTTGAGGTTGAACGTTAGCTAACACATCATTATCTAGCTGAGCTTTAATCGCCTGGTCAAGCAAAGCCGGGGGAATTCCGGGGGCAATGCCTTGAGTTAACATTCGTTCGAGAGTTTGCCGAACCGCTACCTTAGTTTGATCCCATTCGGGATCGGTGAGGTTGAATAAGGCAGGGTCGTAAAAGTTTCCTTCATTGTCATTAGTCGGCAGCGAAAGTGAGGCGGCAGCATATCGCTGACGGGCACGACCAATGACCTCCTTAAGGGCAGAAAAGTCATCGGCGGAAGAGGCACGGCGATAGTTTTGAAGTTCTAGAATAGCCAGCTCCTGGGATGAGCTGGCTAGATCAGTTTGAGCCAGGGAACGGGCAAGCGGAGGCGGGCTGATGTTAGTTTTGCCTTCAATTTTGCCCTCGATTTTAACAATCGTGGCTTGCCATTGCCATTCAGGAGCCTGTCGTAGATAGCGTTGAGCGGTAGTAGAAAGCATTGAAGGTTCGACAAAAGGCAATTTACCGACCTGTAGCCGTAAATCGTCGCCTTCTCGCAAAAGAGTCTGCAAGGTTTGATAGATTTTTTGATTGACCGACTGATCAATCATCATGACTGGAACCCCTGCGGTTCGAGCTGCCTTGCGGTTAGCCTCAGTGGTATGTTGATCGATGATTCTGACCGTAGCAGGGGCTTTGAGGCTTTGAGGGGCAATGGTGCCGACCGCTAGCTGGGGTTCGTTATAAAAGCGGTAGCCGATGGCGCTAGTTAATGAAAGGACGGCGATCGCCAGCACAATCGGGGGCTGAGAGCGTCGTCGTCGCAAAAACCGTCGCTGCGCTGTACTGGGTCTGAGCAGGAAGGGGATAATTTGGTTGGGCTTCAGATAAGTTCGAGCCAGTTGGCTCTGCCGAATCGCTCGCTCTACCCATTTTTCTATGGTTTGCCCAAAGAGCGGCGCATCCAATAGATACTCCTGCTTCCAGCTATGCAACTTCTGGGTCACGATCTGAAAGGGTTTCATTCAATACACCCAATGGCGATTAGCAAACGAGTCAACCTCTTAAAAAAGTAAAGCCAGTCTAGCCAGTTTTTTAGCGGAGTACGGATAGGGATATTGATTCATCCTGCAAGCATCTTGCAGAATTTTATCAGCCCTGTACCAGAACCGCTGTAACTAGAGGCGACGAATCATGCGGGGCGCCGCCACTACTGGATTAACAAGCCTTTGAGTAGAGTGATAGACCCCTGCCCAGGCAGCTAGTAGGTCATCGGCAATTTGCAGTAGTTCGGCCTCAGAGGCTAACCCCCAAAAGGAAGCATACCCTGCTCGGTTCAATCGCTGTCGCCAGCTTGGGGGAATGCCTGTAATGCCATAGGCGGCTCCAGCCAAGGCTCCGGCGATCGCGCACTGTACTTGCAGATCAGGCATTTTGGCGGTTTGCAATAGGGTCAGCCGAAAGTCTTGAGTCGGGGCAGACTTTTCTTGCAGGGTGAGGGCGATCGCTTCTCCAAACTGCAAGCAGCGCTCTAAAACTTGAGCCGAAGCATTGACTAGAGCTGCCTCAAAATAAAACTTCAACAGAGTCAGGTCTTCGTGGTAGAACAGGGCGATCGGGATCAGAGCAATCATAACGCTCTCATCGTCTGCATTGGGAATCGGCATTATACATTTTTCATGAATGAGAAAATGCGCCTGCATGACCGCCATTTTGCCCCACGCCGATGGCTCAACCGGATTATATAAACCCCAATGCTCCACCTCTCGCCACGCCTGGGGCTGCTGGCAATTAGTTCCAAAAATTTCACCCATGACAGCTCCTAAAAGAGCGCCCCGGAATCGATTGAGTAGTGAGTGATGCATGGGCAGATCTTTTACGTTCTGGGCTGTTGAAAGTGAGGCTGTTGAAAATGAGGCTAATGAGGCTGTTGAAAGTAAGGCTATTGAAAATGAGACTAATGAGGCTGTTGAAAGTAAGGCTGTTGAAAGTGAGGCTGTTGAAAGTGATAGATATCTCGAATCACCTGCGTCCAGCCTTCAATCAAAGATGCCAAGATGCGATCGCCCTTTTCCTTCGTCGCCACGGTTGGATCGCCCAACACACCGCTATCGCTCAAATCCTTCGTGACCCAGGCAAAGGGCAGCTTGCCCTCCAGACTCAGCAGGCTGTTTGGATGGCTAGCATCAGGCAACCGAGGATATTCTTGCACAGCCGCATCCATTTTTACAGTATCAGGCAAAATTGACAGCAACAAGCTAGTTTCGGCATCCCCAGCATGGATGCCGAGTTGGGCTTCTTTAGGCGTCAGCAGGTCTACCGCGACATTAGGAACATTCCAAATAAAGAGGGGGAAAACCTGAAAGTCTGGGTATTTCTGATGCAGATCGCGGGCTACGATCTCTAGCACTTGAGGCTGTCCGCCGTGGGCATTAACGAGGGCAAACTTTCGGAATCCTGCCCGATAAAGGCTCTCAGCGACCTCTGTTAGCAATGCAATCAGGGTTTGAGCGCTCAGGGTGATAGTACCGGGAAAGTGCCAGTGTTCGTTAGATTTACCGTAGTAAAGCGTTGGCAGGGCATAGGCTGGGATCGTAGACTCAAGTTGGGCTAACGCTTTGCCAAGAACAGAGGTGGCGATCGCCGCATCGACAATCAGCGGCAGATGGGGGCCATGTTGTTCGATCGCGCCAATGGGTTGAAGCATAACCACATTGCTTTTATCGGGCATCTGCTGAATATCTGTCCAAGTTAGATAGGGAAAAAACCGCTCTGGGGGAATGAAGCTGTGCATTGTGGCGCTCATAAAAATTCCCCGCTTCCTCAAGAAACCGGGGATCTGGGGGGCTAAGAAAACTACGGAGTCGTGAGGACGGGAGCCGGAGAAACTGGCTCAACCGTCTCCAGAGGAACCACTATGGGCGGTGGTTCAAAAATGGGGGCATCAGGCACAGGCGCAACACCACCCTCGACGGGTGAAGGGTCAGCGATCGCCGGTTCAATAGGAACAGATTCCGGAGCAGCAGGCTCAGTCGGAGCAAGGTCACTGGAGGCACTACCCGATGAGCCACTGCCTGATGAATCGCCCCCCGAAGGCACTGGATCGCTCTGATAGCTGCCCGAAGAAGAATCTACAGAAGGATCACTCCAACTGTTGCCGCCGTATCCATCCTCTTGCTGTGCCTCCGTGTCAGGGCCACCATAGCTGCTTGCCGAAATTCTACCGGGGGTAATGGGTTCAGCCTTAATGGTGCCATCTCGCCCTTCAACGTCAGGAATAGCGGGGAATTCTTCAACCTTCATGCCATCGGTCGCTGCAATCATAAAGTCATACCAGGTTGCCGCCGCAGTGCTGCTGGCACCATAGGTAGGGCTGCTGTCATCGTTGCCCATCCAAACCCCGGTCACAAGCTGGGGAATGTAGCCTACAAACCAAAGGTCACGACGTTTTTCCGAGGTTCCAGTTTTACCTGCAACCCCGCGATCGGGCAATGCCGCCGCTCCACCTGTGCCTTGGTTGACAACGCCTTCTAGCATCCAGGTCATAATGGCAGCACTATCTGCATCAATGGCGCGATTAGGCTTAAACTTCGACTCATAAATGACCTTGCCATAGCGATCAAGTACCCGCGTAATGCTATGAGCTTCGGAGTGATTGCCCTTTGCCGCAAAGGTTCCGTAGGCGCTGGTCAATTCTAAAAGGTTGACCTCCGAAGAACCCAATGCCAGGGAATAAGCGCCCAGGAGAGGAGATTTAATCCCCATCCGTTTCGCCATAGCAATTACAGGATCAAATCCTACATCGATCAGGGTTTTAACGGCAACGATATTGATCGATGAGGTGAGAGCATCCTTCATGGAAACCGAACCCCGGAAAGATTTACCGTAGTTGCGAGGTTCATAGCCATCGACAATCAGCTTGCCGTCTACGTAGCCCCGGTAGGGCGAAAACCCAGCGGCGATCGCCGCAGAATACACAAACGCCTTAAAGGTCGAACCGGGTTGGCGTTGTGCCTGGGTTGCCCGATTAAATTGGCTCTTGCTAAAATCATCGCCACCTACCAGCGCCTTCACTTCACCCGTGCGTGGGTCGATAGAAACAAGGGCAGCTTGTTCAAACACTTGACCATAGCCATAGTCGGCGATCGCATTTTTGATGGTATCCTGCGCCAATTTCTGCCACTTCAAGTTCATCGTGGTTTCCACCGTCAACCCGCCCAGCTCCATTTCCTCTTTAGAAATGTACTTAGGCAACTCTTGCAACACATAAGACGTGAAGTAAGGCGTTTCGCTTGCCTGATATTTAGGATTGCTGGGCTGAATGGCGATCGGAGCCGCCGCCGCCGCCGCTCGCTCTGATTCAGTAATGAACCCTGCCTTGACCATTCGCTGCAAAACAATATTACGACGCTGTTTTGCCAGATCGGGGTTGACTTGCGGAGAGTAGGTGCTAGGAGCGGGTGCCATCCCGGCAATCATTGCTATTTCGCCTAGGGATAATTTTTCTACAGGCTTGCTGAAATAGACCCAAGCGGCATCAGCAACGCCATAAGCCCCCGAACCCAGATAAACCAGATTAAGATAGCTCTCTAAAATTTGGTCTTTCGACAGTTCCCGCTCCATTTTCTGCGCTAACAACGCCTCACGCGCTTTCCGCGTAAAACTACGCTCTTGGTCAAGAAACGCAATCCGAGAAAGCTGCTGAGTAATGGTACTGGCACCTTCGACCACCTCACCCGCAAACAGGTTAGCCAGAGAAGCCCGAGCAATGGCTTGATAGTCAATGCCGCTATGGCTGTAAAAGTCGGTGTCTTCAGAAGAAAGAAAAGCTTCCGCTAGCTCCTTTGGTATTTTTGCCATCGAAACCTTGTCACGGGTGGCAGGACCAATTTGCTGAAGAATGGTGCCGTCTCCCGCCTTAATAGTGGTTGAGCCAACTCGGCTGTAGGTCAGAACGTCTTTAGTATTGGGCAAATCTTTTTCGATCGCCACGATCGCCATTCGTGCCGCCACCGCACCGCCAAGCGCCCCAACCCCAACGATCAATAACGCCCAACTCCACCAGCGTTTGGGCATGGGCACCTTGGGGATTGAAAATTTGTGTCGATCGCGCCGCCGCCGAGGGACTGCGTGATGCTGTTCTACTCTATCCGGGTCAAACATGGGCGAAATCGGCAGCTCAGAATCGTTGCCATTGGGATCAGTGTTGCCAGACATATTATTGTGGGTCATTTTTGTTGAGTTTTGACCGCTCCGTTGGCTTGACGCATCCCCAGAACCCGCTCGAAAATCTGTCACTTAGTAAGTCCTCACAAACCGCCAACACAGCCTTAATTACGATTCCCTTCTAAACCCTGTAGCCGTGTTGTCGCAAGTACTGCTTAACACTCACGCAACCTTCATTTAACTTCATCTAAACTTAAGGCTTTTCGGGATAAAGCACAAGCGCGGCAAAATTTTAACGCATCTTTGACAACTTGACTATGCTATTTGTCCAAAATAACTAAACGCCTGCATGACCCAGCGCGATCGCCGTCACCAGCATTCCCAAAACCAGGAAGGGCTGAGCGCTCGCCTGATACTTCACATCATTTTTGAGCGGATCGCGCAGAAAATACATGTCTTGAAAAGTGATTTGTGGAATGATCAACAGCACCAGCAGCACGGCGCTAAGGTTCTGGTGAATGCTCATCAGGTAAGCAGCAATCCCAGACTGGAAGACATCAATCATTAAGACACAAATCCAGGCGGCAGTACCCACGCCGAACATGACGGGCAGGGAGTTTAGACCGAGTTGGCGATCGCCCTCTACGCTCTTAAAGTCATTCACGATCGCAATTCCTAACCCCGCCAAGCTGTAGAACAACGTCAGCAGCACGATCGTCCAGTTCAAATCGCCAAACAACGCATGACCCGCCCACCAAGGCAAAGCAATATAGCTAGCGCCCAAGGCATAGTTTCCTGCCCAGCCATTTTTCTTTAGCTTTAGCGGTGGCGCAGAGTAGATGTAGGAAACGAAAGAACCGCCGATCGCCAGAGCGGTAACAATTGGGAAAGAATGCCCCGCCCAGGTATCTAGTGCATACGCCACGCCAACACCTGCCAACAGCAACACCCACACCTGCGCTATGACTTGAGGGAGGGTGATAATTCCCGAAGGAATGGGACGATAGGGTTCATTGATGGCATCTAAATCGCGATCGTAGAAGTCGTTGATGGTTTGGGTGTAGCCTGCCAACAGCGGCCCAGACATCAACATACATGCCGCCGCAATCAAAACATTTTCTAGCGTCCAGGTGTAGTTGCCAGAGGAGGCTGCCCCACAGACCACGCCCCAGATTAAAGGAATCCAGGTGATCGGCTTCATTAACTGTAAGCGGATTTTCCAAATAGAAGTTTCGCCAGCCTGTGCGCCTTTCATGCCTAAAAGCTGGCGGGTCTTGGCATTGCGATCGCTGGCAGCGTCAGATTCAGGAGGAGAGACGGGAGGAGTAGACTCTGACATAAG
>Ga0209181_10005869_pt1 | contig 17525 bp, 13 predicted proteins | sample MAT05_FD_187208 | JGI IMG/M metagenome (GOLD analysis project Ga0209181, IMG submission 187208) | Freshwater microbial communities from Lake Fryxell liftoff mats and glacier meltwater in Antarctica - MAT-05 (SPAdes) (version 2) | ecosystem: Environmental > Aquatic > Freshwater > Ice > Liftoff...
TTCTTGTTGTTTTTATAGAGACTAGCATTTTTGCCAATCAATTCTTCTTTGGCTATAATCTTTTTAGCAGCACCCCAACTTATTGAAGTCATTGAGTTTTTCTGTTCGTAGGAACGGGTATCTGTTAGTGGGTTGTGAGTAATTATTAGATCAAATCCGCCATAGTCTTTTCCATCTATGATTATTTTGAATAGTGCTGTTGCTCTTTCAAGATGGGCTGTGTCTTCATTTATATCTTTAGTCCAGGTAAGCGCTGAAAATACCTCATCTCTAAAATAATGCCTCTGGTCAATTCCCTCTGTCTTACCTTTTTTAAACAACATTGAACCCGTTGGGTTTGTATTTGAGCCTTTTGGAATATTCAAATCTCTTTGTGATAAAGGTCCACTTTTCCATAGTAATTTTGAAGGCTTACTTTTTACAACAACAGGTTCTACTGTATCAATTTCTTCTGATTTTTTTGGTTTTGGGCTACCTCTAAATTCCGGTGGAATTTTTGCAAGTGCTCTTTTAGGGAATATTTTTGAGATAATGTTTTCTGTTTCTGTTCTTTCTGCTTTTGCAGCTTTGTCTTGTGCTGCTTTTCTTTCTGCTTCTGTTGGTACAACTTTAGCCCTTACTAAGTCAGCAATAATTTTCTTAGAAAGTTTTTTAAGATTAGGGTCGGTAAAATCAAAAATGCCTTTAAAATAATCTTTCAATTGTTCAACTACTCTTCTATCTGCTTCTACTGAATTGTCAATACTAACTAGCACGGAAGCTTCCACATTTGTAAAAAGTCCTTGTGATGTTAAGTTTGAAGAACCAATAATCAGTTCTGTTTTATCGGCACCTTCAAACAAGTATATTTTTGGGTGAAAAATTGTGTATGATGGTTGATAAAAAACAAAAGCATTTATTTTCAAATTCAAAAGTGCTTCCAATGCTTCTTGTGAAGTTCCTTTTTGGTCAACTCCCGTAACGATTGTAATTATATTCAGATGTTTTTTAGCTGCTGCGATATGTTTTGAAAGACCGTTTACACCTGCCTGACTCGCAAATGCAGATATTCCAACAAAAGAATGAAAGCCAGTGTCTGCCAAAAATTTGATTAGGTATTTGCCAACAGAATTATTTGATATAGGTTCGTATCCTTGTCCTAGAAGTGTAATATTCATTTCGCTGTTAAGGTTTTGGCAAATAAAGCCAAAAAATAAGGGGTCAGTTGTTGTTAAAAAGTGTCTGCTTTGTTACCCTCGAATTAGCAGCGTGTGTCCGATAGGGTTGCAGCTTACGTTTGTATTTATGTAATCATCCACAATACTAAACTTATAACTAATAAATTTATAAATAAATAGTCTAAACTAAAAATTACATTTTGAGATGCATAAGCTAATAGGCGATCTAATGTAAACGTTTTATTTAGCGAATCCAAATCATTTATAATATCGAATCAATGTTCTTGTTAATCATTGAAACTATTCAGGCGCCTCCCAGCCCAAACCGATTCAATAATAATACTCAAACGGTTCATAAAAAACACCCACAATAGAAAATCACTTCCTCGTATTATCACAGCCAATGCTGCCTGATAAAATGGTATTACAATCGTATATAAATTCCGGTCTTCATCGCAAATTTCCGGGTGTTGGTATCATTTTAAAGAATTGTTATTCGGGATACAATCGGTTTGTGTGGTAAAATGAAAACATACAAGAAAAGGTCGCCACCTCCTTGCCAGATATTGCCTTAAGGCTTTTTCTGCCCAATAACAGGTAAGAGTAACCGGCATACAGAAACCGCTACAGATATGATTTCTGAAAGGAACTGTGCTATTCTCTTAAGTTGGCAATCCTCTAGCTTCTTTAAAGCCAATAACTTGAAATGCGCTCATTTTAATTTGTATGAGTTTCGATGCCCGTTGTGTTTAAAACACCAGGCGAAGGACGAAAACTTGCGTCTGTATATATTTTTACAATCAAACAGCAGTATGAAAACCTGGAAGTGTAATGCTATATTTCGGAAGGTATAAAATTGTGGTATTGCCAGGTGGAGACCTGATGAATAAAAAACTGAGGAATATTTGGAAGAACCAATGTTTGGATAAGCGATAAAGTACCGCCTCCTCTCCCTGGGAGAGGAGGATGGGTGGTGATGTCAGCAAGCCGAAAGAAGGTTTAAACAACGCACATTTTTACAACTTATGCAGTATAATTCCAATATCTTTAACGGTCACCGGTGCAGAAAAAGGCACTTGCTTTTCTCCGTAACAACTTTTACATAACTGAATATTCCGTCATTACCATCATGAAAAAAATTGTCTTGCTACTCATAATGAATTTAGCCGCCTTATCATTTATATATGGGCAAGACAGCTTGCCTGGTGAGTTTCACCGGAAAGTCATCACATCTTTAATTGATCAATATGTTGAAGCCAGGGAGAAAAGAGATACCGCATTGCTGAAAAAGATTCTGACCGCCGATGTGGATCAATTGGTATCCAGCGGTGAATGGAGAAATGGTATCAGCGCTGCTGTGGAGGGCATGTTAAAAAGCTCTGCCAACAGTCCGGGAACCAGGACGCTCCACATTGAAAACATAAGAATGTTTAATGCGAATACTGCCATTGTTGATTGTAAATATGAAATACAAAATAAGCAGGGCACCAGGCGACAAATGTGGAGTACGTTTTTAGTTGTTGCTGATCAAAACGTATGGAAGATCAGTGCTATCAGAAATATGCTGCCAGCCAGCCAATAGGAGGGAGAACGAGGGTATTTTTGCCAGGGTTTACTGGTGGTACAATATGCAGTGTTATTTTTAATTAATAAAACAAGAGTAGGGGCCTGCGCCTATAGCCTGCGTTGCGTTTTGGCCAAAGCAGGTCAACGCAAATCGGCCTTTTTTGCACTACTAAAACTGCTACAACCCGCAAAGTGAAATAATAGTTTCTCCAAACCATTAAGTACTTTAACGTACATTAGTCTAAAATTTATAATCAATGGCAAACACTGTTTTTATCAACTTCCGTGGTGGCATAATTTCCCCGGAGATCCTTCATGATATCCTGACTGTAACACAAAAAATCAAAGTGCTATATGTACGTTTTGGCCTGCGCCAGCAATTGCTGATTGATATGGAAAGTTATAGTTTGCCTGTGTTTACTGCGGAACTGGAACGGTTGAATCTACCTTACGAAATTGACAGCAGCCATTTTCCCAATATCATCAGTTCATTTCCTGCAGAGGATGTTTTTATTCGCAATACATGGCTAACGGAAGCGGTTTACAAAGATATTCTTGATGCCATTGATTATGCACCTACTATAAAGGTAAATATCTGCGACAGTAACCAAAGCTTTACTCCAATGCTGACCGGAAATATTAACTGGGTTGCGAACGCCCATACGCCGAATTACTGGCATTTGTTTATTCGTTTTCCAAAAACAAATACTATTTATGAATGGGATCAGTTGTGTAATACCAGCCACATCCCCACAGTTACCAAATCAATTGAGCAAATTATCACCTCCAATCCATCCGCATACATTGATAATTCCAATGCAGATGGCACCCAGTTATTTTCAACTTTAGATACTACAAATTTAAATATTAAGCCGGCTGAAAAAGGCGCACAACTTCCATTGTTTAACCTGCCCTATTACGAAGGGCTTAACCGCTACGACAATAAATACTGGTTGGGCATTTACCAAAGAGATGAATTATTCAGTGTTGCTTTTTTAAAAGAGGTTTGCCAGTTGTGTACAGATACCCAACCCGGCCAGCTTTGCTGCACCGCCTGGAAAACAATCATGATCAAAGGCATTGAAGAAAAAGATAAAGAGAGCTGGAACCTGTTGCTGGAAAAATTTCAAATTAACATGCGCCATGCAGCCAATGAATTAAATTTCCAGGTGGAAGATAATTCTGCGGAAGGGCTTGCACTTAAAAATTACCTGGTAAAGAATTTGAGTATTGATGATACCCGTACGTTTGGTATTTGCATTGGCATCAAGACCCGGAAAAAGAGTGAAATATTCAGCAGCATTCTTGTTCGGAAAAGATACCTGGTAGATTTTTTAGGGATCAAACTGTTTAAGGTATATGATGTTTTATGTGCCAAAGACTTTAATCCCAACGAGCGAACTGAAGAGGTGTTTAGCAGTAGTAATCCAAAATTTGTATTACCTGAACAGGTGCGCAGAAGTGTAATAAAATATTACAAATACAGGGCGGCTATCATTAAGAAATCAGCAAAAGCAAACAAGCCATTGAAACCGGCTTTTTAAAGAAAATGGCTGTATTTGTGCAGTAGTCTCAAACAGTATGGGAAATGTAAGTTGGCCGCTCAAGCCAATCATTTTTAAGCAAAAATGCAGTAGCAGGAAGGGTGTCATACAGGTGCCGGATACCTTTCCGTGGCCAGTATAATACTACTCTCCAAACCTTTAACAGTTGCTTTTACGGCTTATATTTGACTCGCCTGGCACCTGGCTTTTTGCGTAGCCGGAACGGCATTGGTTGATTACTGTTTACATCCATGGCGACGGAACCTACAATAAAAAAGATGAAGCACTTACTTCATCTTTTTTATTATTAAAGTATATACCTGCCTAATACCGCTGTACTATACGGAATTCAAACCTGTCGGGTGTACTGGTCACCCCGGATGCTGCCCTCCTTTTTTTAAGCATATCCGATTTCCAGTAAGCATACGCCTTTGCAGTGTCTATTAGTGCTGTTACCAGCATTATTTTCTTATTATCATCTGCATCATGGCCAAAAACCCTGTCGGTGATACCATTGTCAATTCTTTCCTGCTTTCCTTCTGCAAATCCTTTTTGCCATCCGTCCCAGTCCTTAACAGTAAAAGTGGTCATGGAGCGGATCGCTGAATTAATAACCACGGTATCCTGGAAAGTTGCGTTTAAAAAGGAAAATGAAGGCTTACCGCTTACGCCTCCTTTTTGCATGGCCGCTTTAAGCGAGGGGTCTGCTGCAAACGCTTTGGCTTTAGCCATATCATCGGTTTTTACTGCTACGAGTACCATATTGGAATCGTCTACCCCCCGGCCAATTACATAATTATGCATGCCACCCGCAACCCGCATGGAGTCATGCGCATCGTAAGAGGCTTTCCATTTTGAAAAATTGGCCACCTTGTGTTTCACCATTAACATACCCTGTGGGGTGGTGGTGATGGTTGAAGGAGGGTCCATGACGGTAGTTGTACCGGTAGTGCCGCTACTGTCGGTACTGGCGGCTTCGGTAGTACTCTTTTCTTCATTTCCATTGCAGGAGAAAAGGAACAATCCCGCTGCCAAAAAAGACAGCTGGATAAATCGTGATGACATCATTGTTTTATATTTAAGTGTTAAAAAAAATTGCAGGAAGGGAGGGGATAAAGAATTATAGAGAACTAATGTACAAATAATTGATTAGGGAAAAGAATTATTTATGCACTTTATTGGATGATTTGTCTGTGGCTATTTAAAGTAGAGAAGCTACCTATAACCGCTGCCCCCTTTAATTTATTGGGGTATATTTTAAATTGTCACAGCGCCAAGTGGTTGGTGGAGGACACCAACCACGGCCCAACCTCGGTCGGTGTCCTCCGACCGAAATCGGGAGCGATCCGATAGCTATCTGATTTGAAATGCACCTATTTATTGAGAGTATGCAATGCCGATGCAATTAAAACCTTTACTTTGCCGGTAAAAATAACTACCCCTCCATTGAATCAATCACCTGACTTTACAACCGATGTGCTGATAGCAGGCGCAGGCCCCGGCGGCGCAAGTACTTCTATCTTTTTAGCAAAAGAAAATATACACCATATCATTATTGACAAAGCCGTTTTTCCCAGGGACAAGATTTGTGGAGATGCATTGAGCGGTAAATCCGTGGGCATGCTGAAAAGGATGCTGCCTGAATGGAGCCAACATTTTGTAGCAGATAAAAACAAATCCATCGTTTGCAGTGGAATACAATTTATTGCTTCCGATAATGCGTTGCTCGATATTCCTTTTTTACAAAAAAAAGCAGATGCAGCCAACCCGCCGGGTTTTGTAAGCAGGCGCATTGATTTTGATAATACACTGGCAGGCCTGGTTGATAAAGCCTATGCAACACTACTAACGGATACACTGCTGGAAGATATTGAAGAAACAAATGATGGCTTGTTGGTAACCATCAAAAAAGCGGGGCAGCGCAAAATAATCTTCACTAAAATAATAGTGGGTGCAGAAGGACGCAGCAGCATCGTGGCAAAAAAAATGGCGAAACATACAATGGATGCTGCTCATTACAGCGCCGGCATCCGGGCCTATTACAAGAACGTATCAGGCATGCACCAGGAGAATTTTATTGAGTTACATTTTCTGAAAGAATTGCAGCCGGGTTATTTATGGATATTTCCATTACCAAATGGTGCAGCCAATGTGGGGGTGGGTATGCTCAGCAAATCCATATCGAAAAATAAAGCAAACCTAAAGCAGTTGATGCTGGATGCCATAGCAACACATCCCAATATAAAGGGCCGTTTTGCCAATGCGGTGATGGAAGGCGAGATGGGCGGCTGGGGACTACCGTTGGGTTCTAAAAAAAGAAACCTCAGCGGCAGCCGGTTTTTGCTGACCGGTGATGCCGGTTCACTGATTGACCCTTTTACCGGTGAGGGGATTGGAAACGCCATGGTATCAGCTTTGGTGGCATCAAGGGTGATTAAAAAAGCGGTGGAAGCAAATGATTTTTCTGCCGGTTTTTTACAGCAGTACGATAAAGAATTGTATAAAAAATTATGGACCGAACTAAAACTTAGTCATTACCTGCAAATACTCAGCAGTAATCCACGCCTGTTTAATTTTGTAATTGGAAAAGCCAGCCGCAGTAAAGAGCTGCGGGAAACCATCAGTTGTATGTTTGAAAATGTAGACATCCGGAAAAAGTTTACCAACCCGCTTTTTTACCTGAAAATATTATTCAACCGGTAAGGGCCAGAGAGCATCTTTTTTGTTCCGGCCCAATCTACGGATGCAAGGTTACTTTCAACAACAAATCATCAGCCGTAATATAGAGCACATCTTTTGTTTCATTAAAAGCACAATTGGAAGCGGGGCGGTTATAAATTTTTATAAGGGCCAGTCTTTTTCCTTCCGGGGAAATGATGTTAATGCCATCCGGACCTGAACTGAATATATTGCCATACTTATCAATCTTCATTCCATCGGGGCCCTGTTTTATGGTCGCTTTTTCTTTTAAAGGAGCAGCGTCAAGCAATACGCCACCACTTACAATATCCCCGTTTTCATCTAATTGGTAGGCATACCACCTGGGCTTTATATTGTCACTGCTTGCTATATACAGTATTTTTTCATTCAATGACAATGCCACTCCATTTGGCCTTGGGATGGAATCAATGAGTAGCGTTGTTTTGCCCGCCATGTCTATTTTATAAACACCTTCAAAAGTTAATTCTCTTGTAGGATCATTCTCCTTTTTTGGTAACCCGTAAATGGGATCAGTAAAGTAAATGTTGTTCCTGCTGTCCGCCACCAGGTCGTTGGGACTATTAAACTTTTTACCATTGTAATTAGATGCAAGTATGGTAAAGTCAGGCGTTGGGGCATCAAATGAAGTATTCAATCTTGCCACATGCCGGTTGCCCGACTGGCAAAGTAATAGGCGTCCTTCGATATCCAATGCCAGCCCGTTGCTGCCATTTTCTCCATCCCGCTTTGCCGTATCTGTATAACCGGAAGGGGTTAAATACAATTTCGTACTGTCCCCGCTTTTCCATTGAAAGATTTTATTTTCCGGCACATCTGAAAAAAGCAATAGCTGTTTGGCGGCAATCCAGAGAGGCCCTTCCGACCAGGTAAAATTTCTTCCAATAACTTCCATGGTAGCATTGCTGTCAATTATAGCAGCAGCCATTTCATCATAGATTTCTATTTTGCCAACGGCAGTGTCTTTAGTTGTTGCTGTACTTTCACGGTTGGCTGGGTTGCAACTGCAATAGGTTACAACGAATGATGCAAAAACAAAAAAAATTTTATTCATAGTGATGTGTTTTAAAGATTCAATGATTATTTCCGTTAAGGCGTTGAGACGTTTTTTGTTTTGCTTTCAAAGGTGACACCTTTTTCAAAAGCTGTCACCTTTGTACCGCCATTCACTGTTGATAGCGGTTAAAAATCAATGCCTGCCCTTTTATCAACGCTGCATCCGCATCCTGGAACTGGAGCTTGCCTTTAAAGTCCAATGCCTCCAGGGCCTTGATGTACAGTGCTAACAAATTGCCTGTTGACACAATGGTAACAATTGCATAATTGCCGGTGCTTACCGCTTTCAATTCTTCACCAATCAGTAAGCCACTTAGATGATGATAATTTTCTTTTCTACCCGCCACTCCAAATAGCAGGTTGGTCCGCACATGAAAGAGGGCATTTAAAATATTTGAATCTATGGTTTCTTTAACTGCCTTTAAAAATGCTTCATTCATTTGGGGAGATAAATCATCGACTTCAACCGATGCTGCCAAAATACTTTTACTGCTGAGCAGGTTAAATATTTCGCCGGTCATGTAAGTTTTTAAATCTTTCAGTATCCCGTTTTGTACCACAATATGTTTGGAATGTGTACCAGGGAAAATGAATAATTGTTCACCAGATGCCACTTCAATAGCACAACCTGCCATCATGGTTTCTTCGCCACGCATGGCATCATTGGCCGAGCGTACTCCGGAGATTATGATAATGGTATGCCTGCATTGCGGGGTAGCAGGAATGGTCTGTGTATGAAGACCGGCCTCCGCTATCTGTAAGGGAATAACTTTATAAGGCAGTTCAAGCATGCCAATGGTAGCAGATGCCATACCGGATATAAGTATGGTAATATCATCCAGCGAATAACCATATTGCTGTTCCAACACTACCATTTGTTGGAGTATAAAATTGGTATAAAACAATACCCGGTCGGTGTCAGGTTGCTCTTTCCATAAAGCATAAGTAGCCGCAATGCCCTGTGTGGACTTAGTTTCCGTTAGAATATTGTTGGAGACTACTTCTATTAATCTTAGCCTGAAAGAAGTAGTACCCCAATCGCAACTGATAAATTTTTCCATGTATGCTTTAATTAATCATTACCGGGATGTTGGGTTTTTTAGCAATTTAGAAATGGCTCTTTAAATACGAATGAGCCAGGATACATAAATCAATATGTTGCTTTGTCGTTCCTCACTTCAATACGTTCTACCTTGCCTACCAAAAATATATAACACAATGCGCCTGCAATACCAAGTGCTCCAATGAATAAAAGTGCCGGGGCAAAGTTGCCATTTTTTACCAGGTAACCAATTACCAATGGTACTACAATAGCTGAAAGTCCCCCAATAAAATTAAACACGCCGCCTGTTAAACCTACCAGGTGTTTTGGCGATATCGTGGATACAAATACCCAGGTAATAGAAGCAAAACCGTTTCCGAAAAAAGCAATGCACATAAACATAATAATGAGTGCGGGACTGCTTACATAATTGGCCCCGATAATAGAGAGGCTGAGTAAAAGCCCGGTGATGACAGGTGTTTTTCGGGCTGTACTGGCAGATACTCCTTTCCTGATCATATAGTCGGATAAAAAGCCGGCCAGTAAAATACCGGCAAAAGCTGCAATAAACGGAACTGAAGCAAGGAAGCCGGATTTGATAAAATCCATTCCCCTGTATTTAACAAGATAAGTTGGAAACCAGGTAAGAAAAAACCACATGGTGCCGTTTACTGTAAACTGGCCAATATAAATGCCCCATAATTTTTGATGGCTGAATACTTCCTTTAAATCATTCCACTTAAATAGTGTACGATTTGCAGTAAGGGTTGTCTTTTTTCTATTGATAAGGCCTCCACCTTTTTCAATATAGTCCAGTTCTGCTTCATTCACTTTGGCATGGTCTGCCGGATCCCTGTAAATAAAATACCAGCCAATTCCCCATATAACCCCGATGATGCCGGTAATGATAAACAGTCCCTGCCATCCGGCGTAAAATTGTAATGTTGTAAGTGCTGGTGCAAGAAATGCGAGCCCTGCAAACTGTCCCGAAGTATAGATGGCAATTGCAGTGGCCCTTTCTTTATCGGGGAACCAGCTTGTTACAATCCGGTTGTTGATGGGGTAGGAGGGAGCTTCAAACACCCCAATCAGCATACGCAATACAAATAGCATCATAAAGCCTGTTGCAAAGCCCTGGGCTACTGTTACAAGGGACCATATAATAATGCTAAACGTATAAACGATCCTTGCACCAAACCGGTCGGCCATGATACCGCCTGGTATTTGCAATATGGCGTAGGTCCAGCCAAATGCAGAAAAAACATAACCCAATTGTACCGGTGACAGTTTAAGGTCTTCCGTTATCCCGGTAGCTGCCACAGAAATATTACTCCTGTCCATATAATTGATGACCACGCTTACAAAGATGGCAGCAAGTATCCTAAATCTAACCCTCGAAGGTTGTTGTTGAGTTGATAATTTCATATATAGCGCCAGTCAATCTGTTCGAATTAAATGAAATAAAAATATTCATTTTTTTACACGCGGTAAAAACTACAGTTCTTATGTGCTTAACTATTTAATCCGGCAATCAATTGCCGGGCTTTTTGCGAAAGCTCTGCCAGGTATGTTTCATTGATGATGGAAGCATGATTTACCAATGCACTGCCAATACCAAATGCCACTGCACCTGTTGCTGCAAATGATTTTATATTGGCTGCATCAATACCGCCGGTTGGCATTACCCGGATATGGTTGAACGGTGCCAATATGTTTTTTATATAAGCCGCATCTAACGCAGGAAATATTTTTACAATGTCTGCACCATGATTGTGTGCAATCAATATTTCTGTTGGTGTAAAGGCGCCGGGGATGCTTACCACGCCTGCATTGTTGGCGGCTTTAATTACTTCAATATCCAGTGAAGGGGATATCAGGAATGCAGCACCCGCCGCAATTGCATTTGCCGCATCCGTTTTGTTGAGCACCGTTCCGGCACCTATTAACATCCTGCCTTTAAAGACATCGCCCAATTGTGCGATGAGCGGTAATGCTTCGGCTGAATTCAATGTTATTTCTAGTAATCGAATACCGCCGGCGTATAAAGCATCTGCAATCGCCAAAACATTTTTCGCCGGCATGCCCCTGAGAATAGCTACAATTTTATGTTCAAGAATCCGGGAGAGTGTTGTCATGTTATTAAAAATTGAACCTACCTGTACATTGCCAATTTTAAGATACATCAAATATATACATTCGCATTAATCAAATCTTTTTTATATGAAAGCAGCTTTAAAATGTTTTCTAAGCATAGTAATGGGCAGTGTATGATTAAGTGGAAAAGAAAATAATCTTCCCGGATGACCTGGAGAAAAATAGCAGTATTAACAAAAATGATTTTTTCACCTGTTATATTTTTCCGTGGGTTGCGAAAAATAGCCGGCCATTCATTTTTGTAATGAAGATCGATGATGACTAAAAACAAATTTCCGGCTGATTTGATGCCATTATAATGACCAATATTTTCAGCATTGGCAAGAAAACTAAAAATAAAAAATATTGAGAAATATTAAACGAAAATACATTGAAGGCTGCAAGGCCTGCGACCCAAACAGTCCATCTGTAAAATACGGCGCCCGAATAATACTACTTCTTGTAGTATAGGGTTTGTTCATTCAAAATCTGTTATTGTATTTGAAATACAGTTAAATTCGATCCCGGGCTTTTTCTTTTCACCATTAATTTAAAAATTATGTTTAAAATAAATCTTACTTTGATTGCATTTATTTGTATCGTGTGTCTTGTCTCTTGTAAGCAGGGTGGAAATCCGCCAATGCCAGGATTTAACGATAAGGACTCTGATCCCAAAGCCATCCAGGTTGTGGATGAAGTTATGGCTGCGCAGGGCGGAAGAAAAAATTGGGATAATACCCACTTTATAGCATGGAATTTTTTTGGCAACCGCAAACTGATCTGGGATAAATTCACCGGGAATGTGAGGATAGAATACCTTAAAAATGATATGAAAATATTGGTCAACATCAACGACGGGAAAGGAAAAGTATATAAGGATGGGGCGGAATTAACTCAGCCTGATTCGCTGGCAAAATACCTGGAAGAAGGACGTAAGGCCTGGATCAATGATTCATATTGGTTGGTCATGCCTTTTAAAATGAAAGATTCGGGCCTCACATTAAAATATCTTGGGGAGGATACAACAGCTAAAGGTGCCAAATCTGATGTATTGCGGTTTACCTTTGCGGGGGTGGGTGTAACTCCCAACAATGGGTATAAGGTTTGGGTAGATAAACAATCTCACCTCGTATCTCAATGGGCTCATTATAAAGATGCGGCCCAGCCTGAACCAAATTTCATCACCTCGTGGGAAGACTACAAATCCTATGGAAATATTAAACTGTCGTCCCTGCGTGGGCCTGACCGCAGCATCACTGATATCTATGTATTTGATAAATTACCCGACTCCGTTTTTACATCTTTTACCCCGGTAAATCTAAGCCGGTTATAGCAGCTAACCTGGAATGCTATTTGGTGGGGCCATCAAGGGAATTCACTTCCCTGTTCTTACAAAAAACCGGTACACCGGCTTCTCCCAATGAAGATCGTTTGTAAAATAATTAAAACAGAAAATAGCATGACAGCGAAACAATTATTGATACCAGCTTTGTTTATAATATGGTCAGCAGGCTGCCAAACCACAAGGGTCAAACAATCGGCCACCGTCGGCGATCGTGTGTTAACCGGTGCAATTGATACGCTCATTCTGCCAGCACCGTTTGCTACACAGTCCACCAGGAATATCTCAAAAGTGATAGGCTGGCCACAGGACAAAACACCGGTTGCGCCAACTGGCTTTGCAGTTACAAAATTTGCCGATGGGTTAGATAATCCCCGCTGGATTTATGTAGCACCGAATGGGGACATTTTTATTGCAATGGCGAATACCATCAGTGATGGATTTACTAAAACTGCAGGCGAGAAACAGCCCGGTACGAAAAGCAGTAATACTATATTATTGCTAAGAGATAAAGATGGAGATGGGGTACCTGAATTAAAAAAAGTTTTCCTGGCCGGCTTAAACAGGCCGCTGGGAATGCTGATATTAAGGGGGAAATTTTATGTAGGCAACACGAATGGTTTATGGATGTATCCTTATGAAGATGGGCAAACTGAAATGACGGCAGCGGGTACAAAAATTGTAGAGCTGCCTGCTGGTGGGTATAATAATCACTGGACCAGGAATTTAATTGCCAGCCGGGATGGGTCAAAGATTTATGTATCGGTTGGTTCTGGAAGCAATGTGGCAGAACGTGGATTGGATAACGAAATAAGACGGGCCAATATTTTAGAAATAAACCCTGATGGAAGCGGTGAAAGAATTTTTGCAAGTGGCTTACGGAACCCGGTGGGATTGGGTTGGGCAACCGGCACCAATATTTTGTGGACAGCAGTAAATGAAAGAGATGGTTTAGGCGACGACCTGGTGCCTGATTACGCTACCAGTGTAAAGGAAAATGGTTTTTACGGATGGCCCTTTGCATATTATGGTAATAATGCCGATCCGAGAATGAAAGGGGAACGAATGGATTTGGTAAACAGCACCATTACACCCGATGTTTCCATGGGTGCCCATACGGCATCATTGGGACTTGTTTTTAATGAGAAAAATTATTTAACACCCGCTTATGCCGGAGGGATGTTTATTGGTCAGCATGGTTCCTGGAACCGAAGTGAACTGTCGGGATATAAAGTGGTGTATGTACCCTTTGCCAATGGTAAACCTTCAGGACCGGTGCAGGATTTTTTGACCGGGTTTATTGCAAACAGGGACAATAGTACCGTATATGGCAGGCCGGTTGGGGTGGCATTTGCAAGGGATGGATCTTTGCTGGTGGCTGATGATGCAGGTAAAACAATCTGGAGGATCAGGAAGAAGTAAGAAGCAGGCCCGACTGTCATATAAGGTAGCATCTGATAAATGGGAATGAGGCTGAAAACAATTGTGCCGGGGCAATATAAAGCGCCCCGGCAGTTATTTTTTTTATAGGCTTTAATTATCAATCCATCACTTCATAAATACTCATGGGCTGGGCTTTGTTTTTCAAAACTACTTCTCCAACTTTCTTACAGGTGAAAGATTCCTTTACTTTTTGATATGCGTTTTCATTGATGATGATCTGGCTTTCTTTTGCTGCTGACTGTAAGCGTTGTGCTGTGTTTACGGTATCTCCAATCACGGTATAGTCTAAACGTTTTAAGTTTGCGGAGCCAATATTGCCTGAAATCATTTCGCCACAATTGATACCTATGGAGACTTTTGGCGAAAAAGAGATACCCGCTACAACCGGCAATTTTTCAATATGCGATCTTACAGCGAGGCAGGCTTCAATGGCCCTGTCTAGATGATATTCGCCGCGGAATACAGCCATGATGGCATCCCCGATAAATTTATCAATATAACCTCCCTGAGCAATAATTTCCTTTACCATGATATCAAAATAACTATTGAGTAATTTAACCACGATGTCTGGTGATTCTGTTTCGCTGATAGCAGTAAAGCAGCAGATATCAATAAATACCACAGAAGCTTCAATTACCTCGTTTGCCATTAATGAAGATTCAAATTCACGGCCGCCCATAAAATTCAAAACGGTTTCATCGACGTACATCTTCAGGATATTGTTTTCCTTAATGGCCTTGAGGGTTGCCCTTATTTGTGCTACATGAATGATTGTTTTCTCCATGGTGAGCGACAGGTCTTGAAAATTGATGGGTTTGGTGATAAAATCAAAAGCGCCCCGGTTCATTGCTGTGCGTATATTATCCATATCACCATAGGCCGAAACAATCACCGATTTAATTAATGGGCTGGAAACACTTAAATGGCTCAATAAGGTGAGGCCATCCATCCCGGGCATATTGATATCACTTAGCACAATATCCACATCGGGATGTAAAAGAATTTTCTCCAGTGCTTCGTTCCCGTCAGCAGCAAAAATAAATTCATATTGCTGATCCCTTATTTTTTGGCGGAATTTCTGTTTGATGAGTACCTCCAGGTCTGCCTCATCATCTGCCACTAAAATTTTTGCCATCAATTTATTTTTTTAAGCTTTTCTTTCAATAAGTTAAAGTCAACGGGTTTGGTTAAAAAGTCATCTGCTCCCAGTTCTTTGGCGGTATTAAAATTCTCCGCATCGCCGTAAGCCGTAATCATCATTACCACGGGCGGTGGTTTGTGGTATTTTCGCTTGATATGACTTAATAATTCCAGGCCACTCATGCCGGGCATATTAATGTCGGATAATATGAGTACAGCTTCATGCTCATGTTGGATAAGGTAGGTGAGTGCATCTTCACCCGAAAAAGCAAAAGCGAATTGCACTTCGTTGCTCCTGATCTCTTTCCGGAAACGCTGTTCAAACAAAGTTTGGATATCTTTTTCATCATCAACAACTAAAATTTTCATGCAGTAATTTTTAACATTTATACTAGTAATATAATATAAAATTCAGCGCCTTGGCCTTCCGTGTACACTTTAATTCCTTTCATCAGTGATTCATACAATGGGCAAACTTATAGTAAACTCAGCCCCTTCACCTTCCTTTGTTTCCACCTTTAATTCGCCGCCATGCGCCTTTACAATATCATAACTCAGTGATAAACCCAGGCCCGTGCCTTCACCTGTAGGTTTCGTTGTAAAGAACGGTTGAAAAATTTTATCCAATACTTTTTGCGGAATACCTGGCCCGTTATCCTTCACAGAAATAGATACTAAAGCCCCCCTGCTCCCCGAAGGAGGGATCTTCTTAGTCTTAACCGTTACAGTGGGTTCATGTTTGTAGAGCGGGTCTTTAAACTCCCCGGAATTTATCCCGATTTTTTCGGGAGGGTGCAGGGAGGCTGCATAAAACGCATTGGTGATCAGGTTTAATATTACCCTTCCAATATCCTGTGGAATAATATTGATGTTACCGATCGATTCATCATAATCTGTTTTCATGGTGGCATTGAAGGATTTATCCTTTGCCCTTAAACCATGATAGGCCAATCTTAAATATTCATCCGCCAGTTCATTAATGTTGGTTGGTTCTTTAACGGCATTGTTACTGCTGCGGCTGTGTTGTAACATCCCTTTTACAATGGCATCGGCTCTTTTACCATGGTGGGTTATCTTTTGCTCGTTTGCTGCTATGTCATCGGCTATTGCTTTTACTTCCTCCAGGTTCCCTTTCTCAATTTCAGCTTTCATTTCAATAATCAGTTCTGCATTTACTTCAGAAAAATTATTGACAAAGTTTAAAGGGTTTTGAATTTCATGGGCAATGCCTGCAGTAAGCTCACCCAAGGAGGCCATTTTTTCGGATTGAATCAGTTGTTTTTGGGTAGATTTTAGTTCCTCCAGTGCATGTTCCAATTCATCTTTTTGTAAGGTCAATGCGGCCGTACGCTCTGCTACCTGCACTTCCAGTGCTTCTTTCAGGGTTTGTGTTATTTTAAATTCCTTTTCCTTTTCCTCCACCTTCAACCGCTCCTTTTCCAGTGCTTTTCGCTGCCTGTTATTTAAAATTAACATTGCCACCAGCCATAAAAAGGCGAAGCCTCTGGCAGTTTGAAAATAATTGTCCCATGCATCATAAAATGACCTGCTGACCAGTTTTGCCAGATCTTCACAAAAATTTACAGCTACCAGCGGGATGATGGCTAAAACGATTGATTTAACGGGTATAAATTCCTCCTGTTTTAAGGAGAGGTAAATGATTGAAAAAAGCAGGGCATAGCCAATCCAGGCTGTAAAATTCCTGCTACCAGGAACTGTAACCTCTAATATTAAAAATGCGATCGAAACCAGCATGCCACCATAAAACAACTTATTCCATTTGGGCAATAACGTCTTAGACTGCAGTTTTTTTCGCAAGTAATTAAAAAGGACGATCAGCAGGATAAATTCAAAATGCATTCTTAGGTTTATAAATAATTAAATAAACATAAAGCAAAGTAATAATAAATGCTGCATATTCCCTTTACTTTGTTTGAATTCGTTATTGTCTGAATCACGGATTTAAAACGGATTGATGGATTTCACGAATTTTTTATATTTGGTGGTTTGCTATTTCTGTGCAATCCTTTAATCCAATAATAAGTGATTTAAACAACGGGCAGTATAATGATAAACTCACTTCCTTCTCCTTCCTTCGTCTCCACTTTTATTTCACCGCCATGTGCTTTAATAATATCGTAACTCAAACTCAATCCCAACCCTGTTCCTTGCCCGGTTGGTTTGGTGGTAAAGAAGGGTTGAAATATTTTATCTAATATTTTTTGTGGGATGCCGTTGCCGTTGTCGGTAACTCTTATTGTGACCTCACCCCCAGGAGCCACGCCCGTTCCCTGCCGGGAACTCCCAGGGAGAGGGGAGCGGCTTGTGCTGATTGTTACTGTTGGCTCATATCCGGGAATGTTCAATTTCTTTTTTTCATCTAC